>Ga0315547_1001993_pt1 | contig 14965 bp, 18 predicted proteins | sample SalMarSW160240MG_2_FD_202542 | JGI IMG/M metagenome (GOLD analysis project Ga0315547, IMG submission 202542) | Salt marsh sediment microbial communities from the Plum Island Ecosystem LTER, Massachusetts, United States - Salt Marsh Sediment SW1601-240 ... | reverse complement strand
GCATGCCATAAGGACTTGTCGTATAGCTGAGTCCTTGCCCTACCTGACTCGTTTCTGCCGCCCCAAATTGTCCGTATTGCCCCATTAATCCCTGACCCATTCCTAAATAGCTAAGTCGTGCCTGCTCCCGTTGTAGATTCTCTGATTCTGTCAAATTGATTAATGCTTTTTGCCCAGCTGTAGTTTGCTGCCAGTTTCCGCCATATTTCCTGGCAAATGCTTCTTCTGCTAATCCTCTTTGTCTTGTTAATTGGGTCTCTAAAACCGGACTTGTATAATCTCCCCTCAAAGCGGCTAGTTGTGTTTCCCTGTATAGATCTGCTAATTCATCGGGAATCTGTTCGAGTTCTCCTGTCTCTGCACTATATCTTAACCCCAGGGATTCAAGGAGAAATGGCATAAGTTCTTCCCTTGTCTCAGCTCCGGTTTGTGCCTGCTCCATCTGCCATTTGATCCAATCAGATTGAAGGCCCATAAGTTCTGTTTCTTGTGTACTAAGACCTGGCGGAGCGGGAACGGATGGTTCCTCAATACCTAGAAGCTCGTCTCCAAGGTTTGTAACCCAATCGCCTAAATTGCTAAGAAATCCCATCTGACTTCCCTCTTGACTTAATGGTTGCTATTTGCTATAATGTTAAACAATGAAAATTTTTCTGATTGCCATAGTTCTTATTCTCTTAGTGTTTTCTCCTGCCCTAGCAGAAAATAGGTTAAATGGTGAAATATGGCTCGGTCAAATCTGCGGTTCACAATTCCCTGCCAACCCTGATTTTTTATCTGCTGCAAAATACAGCTCGGGGATAGAACTCGGATATACCTTTGACATCCAGCCTATTTCTCTTCGCCCCTATACTAGAATTAATATCTATATGGATGAAAAAATGGGGTACAATTTTCATCCTGCTGGTGGTCAATTTTACGATGGTATCGAGCTTATCTATAAACATTTCTTCCTACAATTTGAGCATATGTGCTGGCATCCGATAGATGCCGAAGGTCATGTTTATCAATATGATATGTTTCGTATCGGCATAAAGTTCGGCGATAGATAATCATTTAAGATCCTTCATACCAAACCATCAGATAGCCACGATCATAACTTGAATCGTATTTTGTGCTGTCGAAATATCCATTAGTATGTCTTGTTATTCTTACAGTGCTCGTTTGCACGTCCGTGTAAATGTCATGCCCAACACCACTTGTTATAGTCACAGGGAATGTCATACCACCAGCAGTGTCTAGGTCTTCATCGGTATCAGGGAAAACTATTCCATAAGCGGCGTACACACTTCTAGGCGTTAAACCGTGGGTGATATTTATGAATTGCGTAAGATCCATATCCCAAGTACCAAGTGGAAAATTCTTGACTTTTATTTCTTTGGCAAGTGAAGTCTGCTCAATAATCCCATCAACAGTGATGCTATCGCTTGACTGGCTTAATCCCGCTCCCCACATGGTTGCTGTGGTATGACTTGTATCTATCCACGCATCACTTCCTCCTGCGATTAAAGTCGCTATCGTACTATTAAGATTTGTCAAGTCGTCCGGTGCATCCGTGTACCAGTGAGTAGTACCCTGCATTTCATCTATCTTATAGCGAAGCCTGCGTATCTCGCCCCTTAAATCACTTGCAAGCGAACCCGTAGTCGGATCTGCCATTTGCTGCATAGATGCAAGATCGCTTGAATCATCTTCTAGTTGAGAGGGAATGAGACCATCATAAACGTGGTCAAATTCCGTATGCAAGTCGCTGGCACTTAATACAACGCCGTCAACAAAGGTTGTATTTCTACTAAGAATTGACATTTAATCCTCCGCTTCTGGTGCTAATGGTTGAAAATCAATTAAGCTATGGCTTAGATAAAAATCCTCATCTGCATTGTCGTTAAACATTTCTACTTGCAAACGCTCTCCAATAGTACCTAGTTGAAAAGATCTTTTAATAATACCTGCGTCTCCTAACTTATCAGTACCGAGTATAAAGCTACCAAGAAGGGCTCCGCTTCCCTGTAGGCTAACGGTTCTTCTTGTTTGAATTTGACCGTCAACCCACCAGTCGATATTTAAATCCCGATTGCCTTTAGGTTGGGCAACAATCCATCCTCGCTTGAATTTCTTTCTCTGCCGTGAATTGCCAAATGTAAGATGCGGCGTCTTGAATCCGGCATAGTAAGCGTTGTCGTTATCGTTCTTGCTATTAACTTCAAGATTCCATAATCGTCCATCATAATCGCCGGTATAAATCTTGTAATCTCCGGCGCCTCTTCTTATCAGAGCAGAAACAGAAGCCGAATAGCCTGAATCATGTTCTTGGTTGTCGTAAATCATCCATCCCTCAGAAGGGTCTCGATCAACAAAATAGACAAGAGCAGTATTAACCTGAGTTCTTCCATTTCTAACAACAAATATTTTTAGCGCCCTCAATACCGGATCATATTTCATGTGAAAGTGATCGATATAGGCAAGCCTGACATATTCCCGTATCCATTCATGCATCCATGAAGTAGCAACAAGGGAAGCCTGCTTGTAATCGCCATATTGTTCTGCCATGCGGACTGAATAAATGGTTCCATCTTCGGCCATAGCAATAACATCATTAGGGGTTTTTTCTATGAGTCTCCATGTAGCTACACCTCCCCGCCATGGAGCTTGATAATACCCCCAATAATCAGAATCCAGATCAGAATCGTCTATGACATAAGTCTGATTCTTTCCGAAGCAAAAAAGCCTATCTCCAAACTCAGCTCCGCCCAGAATCCCGAAGCCATCTCCTGTTTCAATATCCACTGTTACAACATCCGTAGATGCAAAACTTTTCCCATTTCCATTAGCTGAGGCATACACTCTATATCGATAACTAGGGGTTCCAATCCCCCACAATCTCTCAGAATTAGCCCGCCCATGTTTTACAAATTGTTGTGGATAGTCACCGGCTGTTGTCCAGTCATCCGCAGGTGAGGTAATATCGCATGTAGCGGCAATCAATCCGTCCCATGTCTGCGGAACATTCTGAGTGTTGGTGATAAATACGTTGTCATCCATAACCTCAAAATCAAACCATTCCTCTCCGGTAAGTCCCGTAGCGATTGTATTCGTAGAACTGCTATAAATATCGCCGCTGTCATTGATTGCCAGAATGAACTGATCTCCGGCATAAGTCCTGAACTCGGCAAGCCCCATAATCTGGCTGTCCGAAGAACCGATTTTCGTTGCGCTGTCGTACACTAAGGCCGTGCCGTCACGTTTTTGCCTTCCACCGTGACTTATATCGATATTTCGAGAAGGATGAACCATGGCTTTGTCATCAATCAAATCCATATTGATGTTATGACTCATCCCACCACGATTAAAAGGCAACTGATATGTATTTCCGATATATCCCATTAGATTGTGAAGCCTTCCCACTCACCACCCCATACAAGCTCTTTTTTAATGAGATTGTCGATGGAGCGTTCATAATCCTTTGACAAAACATCATACTTACTATCATCCTCATCCAATGCCACTCTCTTTGCCACACCTAATATCAGCGTGTCTTTCCATGTTTGATAAATATTATTCATTACGTTTCCGGTGGTATCCAGTCTATTTATATCTGCATAGAACCGAACCAATATACCCGTATAATCATTATCAAAAGGCTTATCGAAAAAAACCATTCTTTGTCCATTTTCCCATGTAATCATATATTCATCCGGTTCGCCTTTATTGAGGCTGCTCCACACAGAATCTTCCACCAAAAGATTTTCTTCGTCCAAGATTGTTTCTTCGTCCACAATTACATAATCATCATTTTCTGCCGGTTGGCTGATAAATGAACTATTTATAGTAGCGAGAAAAGTGGCCGTGCTGTAATCGGTGATTTGATGCAGCTCTGTTTCCGCCCCCGTGGAACTGGCAACGATGAGAAGATATTTTCCTTCTATGTCATCTACAGCACTATCTTCACACGATGAAAGGCTAATGCATGTTGCCGCCGTACTGCCATTGCTGTTCACATCTCGGGGCGTTGTTCCGGTTAAAAGCGCCACATAGATATTTTCATTAAATTCCGATGTAAGCGAATAGTTGCTTATCCCAACTTTGCTGACAATGACCTGGGCAGATTGCAAACTCTTAAATCGGTTATTGCCTGTCTCCCCGGCCCTAAGCCAAATGTCATTTTTGGCTTGTTCCAAGAAATAATTCTGTGCTCGTAAGACTTGCGTAGATGACGGAGTATTTATACCGACAAGTCGATATGCTTCTGTACATATTGTTGTGCTATCTTGTACTAAAGGTGCTGCCATTATGTCGTCTCGTCTTTGCCCTCAATCCCTACTCTTTTCAATTTAGGGGCTGTTCTTAGGGCAGGTTTATTGTCTAGTGGATGTATTGGATCGAAACAGGTAGGGCATACAGCATATCCCTTCTGTTTGCCCGATATTCCTTCCCGCATTTCGCTCAAACGATATACGAATCCACACACCGCACATTGAACCTTGCGGTCTCCAGGTTTATATATGCCACTATGGTAGACCATTAGCCTAATTCCATATGTGGATGTTTGGGATGTTGCGGTCTGATATATTTGATTTCAAAAGTATAGCCGCTTGAATCGTTGTAATCGAATCCAGCTTCTTTATTTGCCCAATTCCGAGTACTACCGTTTTTGGTGCTCACCACATGGCAGCCATCGGCACCTAATGCGGTGACTTCCTGAACAGTATTATCATCAACTGATCCATCAAAACTGCTGTTCGCATATAAATAAAAATTCGTATTGCCTAAACATACGATATATTCCGTATAGGTACCGTCTGCTATCTGTCCCATTCCTAGGCCATCTTTTCCGGCAAGTGGAGTGATTGTTCCAGTAATATAATTTCTAACTGTGAACACGATTTTGCATAATTTCCCGATAGTTAAAATATCGTTTTCTTGCAGATTGGTGCCAGTGGCCTGAGAACCATCGCAATCATATTCTTCGTTACCTGCATCATGTGACCAACCCGTACCCTTTAAGTCAAAAAAATCCGTGGCACAATCACCATTTCCACCAAATATATCGGCTCCCAATGCCAACGTCCCATCCGCCTCGGCAAGGTAGCCCCAGATTTTCTTTCCTGCGGAGTCGGTTATAACAATCATATAGGGGGTGGAAGTGCCAGCAACCCCAGCATAAGGAGAGATATCTACACCTTCAAAACGAACTGCGGCAGAACCATCAACAGCAATCAAACCGGGATAAGCGGGCCAAAAGGAAGCACCTGTTTCGTCATCGACTAAATTTGCCCTAGATAATGAAATCATACTCTTAATCGTCGTCGTCTTTTCTGGCAAAATAAAGCACTGATACAGCATCGCCGCTCGTACTGGCAAACAAATGGAAATCCTTTAGATTAATTTCCGCATTAGCCCACCCGAATATCTGACCACTTATTGATACCGAATCACCAGCCGCAAGGCTTATCCCATAACTAGAAGCCGATGCCTGGTTGCTTCCCAGCACAACTCTTCCAGTGTTGGTGCTTTTTGCTTGAACGATGGCTCCCATCGTTTTTAAATTGGCATGTGTTAGTGGAAATGAATCGCCTGTGGTGCTGGGATTCATAGAAAAATGATGCGGTATTAAATACATTTTATTCTCCTCCCGTTTTGGGTTCTTGCATCCAACATCGCTCTACATAATCAATCATTTCAGTGCCGCCTTTTAACACTAATATTTGTTGCATCAAATTTGATTCTTGTTTTTGACAATTCTTGATTCTTTGCTGCAATTCTGCAACACTTGGTTGGGTGAGTTTATCTTTATCTAATTTCCATTTATCAACCATCTGGATTGCGCCAAAACAGGCATTTCTATCGGCAGCTATATTCTCTCTCGCCGCATGTAATCCTGTAGTTCGATTTTGGAATTCTATTCTTTGTTGCCTGATTTTCTCCGCCATTCTATGATGGTCATCATAACCATACAATGTAACCGTTGTGAGAAGGTCGCATCGTTCCGGCAGAAATACTTTTATGCCCAAGCCACGAGCAAGACCGATAAAATATTCCACGCTGGGGCGTTGATAACCATACTCGCCCGAAAGGGCCATCTCAACACCGTATAGATGTATTTCCTTGAACCCCTCATAAATGGCTAATGCGATTTCCCACGAAATGCTATTGGTAAAATAACTCCCAAAAGTTTCCGTTATTTCCTTTCTGGGATAATCTATTCTCATGGGAACTTCGGCATCTTTCTCATCTGTACCGAGCATATAGATGGGAAAATTCTTTTGGGCCTTCAGCCAATCCCACATATCGAAATCGCCCTTTTCATTTATGGCCCTATCGTATTTATGCACCATAAACCAGCGGGTAGCGTGTGGAATAATATGTTGCGTACTTTTCCAAAGGGTATTAATCCCCCAAATTTCCCAACCTTCCCGTTTGTAAAGTTTTTTTACCTTGTCTTTGCTGGTTTCAGCACAACCTACAATCGCAACTTTGTCTCCGATTCTCTCCCTATCATAGTTGCTAAATTTCTTTCCTTCCCAATTTCCGATTTCGTCTCTAATCTGCTTAAATGTCTTCATCAATCCTCTCTCCACTTGAAGTTCAACTTTGCAGTTTTACCTCCCAAACGAGGTATGCCCCACACCATTCAAATACAACTTGGCCTGCTCTATTGCAGCACCGTAAGTCACTGCTTGTATCGCAAGATTAGGACCGACTTTTAGTCCAGGATCTTCCCCGAAATCGAGTGTGAAATCCTTGATACCGTTCACATCAATAACGGGTCCAATTACTGTTCCTCTGTCGTCCTGAAATCGCAACTTTCCACCGCCACCTTTGGCCGCCTGATGGATGTTTACCATCAGTTTTTCTATATGGTTATATTGTGTTTCGCCAGGAGCATCCATCAAGTCAACGGATGCTGCATCATTGTCAATACTGGCAAAGATTTCCACTTGAGGGTACTTGTACTTTGTGCTCATATACCTCTCCTATTGTGAGGGAGCTGTCTCATTAAGAACAGCTCCCTCAATTAATTATGTAGCCGAAACCGTTGTGCTTCCGAATAAAAATCCAGATTCACCGGCATCATAGGTATCAAGAATGTAGAGCTTGCTGATAAAAAACTCAGTCTGAAGCTCTGGAGTAGTGACACCAAAAACATTATCCTCGTTGGTGTCTTTATTGCCCATATAAACATTCTTGATGTAACCGCCCACACTGGTCACCCCACTTGTGGCATCAATCATCGCAGCCATGGTGGATGAATTGTTCAACATCACCAGGTTTTCAAAGCGATAATTGAATTGCTCCGTCGCAGCCGAAGACATATGAATCATGCCGCCACTTGAGCGTTGCGGGCAAACCAAAAAAGAATTTGAAAATTTATGGCCTTCACCGCCACCGACATTGACAAGTCCACCTACGGTTTCACTGGTGTTGGCAACGATAAGCCTACAGTTTTCTAACGTAAAACGATCACCCGATGTATCGGGCAAAGTAATCGCCCATCCGGCAAGGTCCAGTCCTAAATTGCTGCTGCCATAATATTCACAATTAAGCAACGTGACATCATCTCCCGTAATTTCGATTGGCCCGGTCAAATTGTCTACTGTGCTCTGATTAAACAAAATATTCTGAATCAGAATATCGTTAGCATCTATATTAAAAGATGCAGCAGCAGCACTAAATGTGATCCTCGGACGCAACCAACCGTGTCCTATGCCGATGATTGAAACACCGTCTTTTGTCATATTGATATATCCATCAGAAGTACAATCTTCTACGTGTCCCGGCATCGCATAGATGATGTCGCCTTTATTGGCAGTACACTTGGTTAATGCATAAACCAGTGTCGAAAATGGATGATCTTTGTCTTTGCCATCGTAGCTATTTGAGCCTGTATTGCTATCAACGAAAAAGATGCTACCAGTTGTGATATGCTTTCCGCCGACAACAGGGAGGCCAAAGCTACTTACGCCGTTTGGATATTTTGTAAAAGTCATTTCATACCTCCTTGTTATGCCGTTGCGCCAGCGGGTGGGGATAATACATGGGAAATCCCAGCCACATTCACAACATAGTTTTCAAAAAGATAACCCTTCTCTATGCCCATTGCACCGCCAGCACCGCCACCGTGAACGCTAATAAGATTGTCGGTGATAGCGGTCGGCTGGCAATCACTGCTCCACGAAATACATTGGTCTGTTGTGGCGGATGCAAGGATGTTATTGTGAATCCAAGAACCAAATTCATTATATCCTGCCCCCGTACCACTGGACGAAGAAATCATTCCGGAAGCGCAGTGTGCTATAATTTCACAGTTTTTAATCTCAACATGCTTTGGCGATTCAAAATGTATGGCATGCGTCAAATGTGAACCAACTAAATGGTCCGATGTATCTATATGCTTTAGACCATCAATTACTGCTCCTCTACCACCGCCAGAAGTAGACATAATGAGATAATCTGCTACCATGCTCTTAGTATTTCTGGTTTCAACATTTTTGATGGTAGGCCAATCACCTGAGATGTGAATAAAATGCGCTACGGCATCTATTCCAGCCTTCAAAAGAAGGTTCTCGATCCAAACACTATGACCGGCCAATTCTACCTTTGCCGAAGCTGTTGTAGCGAGTGTCAAAGTAGGTCTATTTTCGCCATTTCCAAGACCAATTATGGCAACACCATCTACATCAACATTACAACCGGTGCTTGAAGAGATTGTTTCAGCATGATTAGGCATCACAAAAATCGTATCACAGACACCAGAAGTGCAATGACCAATCGCATGATCTATTGTAGCAAAAGCATGGTCTGGGTCTTTGCCGTTATAACTATCTAATCCCGTATTACTATCGACAAAAAAGACACTCCCTGTGGTAATATAAGTTCCACTTGTTACGGGAGAACCCATTGAAGATAGTCCATTGGGAAATTCTGTTAATCCCATAATTTTCTCCTATTTTCAGGGACACGGGAAGCGGATTGTGACCCTTCCCGTGCCTCATGGAATTTAACCATAACTTACCCATTATTGTTATTAGACTCCCATGCTGCCGAAGATTCCCCACGGCATTGACCAACCGCGCGACCATCTCATTCTTACCTTGAACATGCCATTGTCCGTAGAGAAGTCATTATCCCTACTGTGTTCCGGCTTTACGCGCCAGTACCAGTACATATAATGCTCGCTACATTCGATAAACCATGCGTCAGGATCGGTCAGGAAATGGTTGCAGATTGGTGTGAGGATTCCACCGGCAGGGTTAAATTGATCGTTTGCATTGCTGGGATCGCTGCCACTTTTCAATACCTGCTTGACAGTCCAATCAAGCTCAACCGGATAAATCAACTTTATCGGGTTTAAATGAAGCGGTAAGCCCCTGTCATCAGTTGTTTCCGCGATGTCTATCAAGGCTTGCTCAAGTGAAGACATTGCAAAATCAGCAGCCGACGTGAGCCTGTTTTTCTGGGTTCCACCGCCAACAAGGTCATGAGTTGTACTTAGAAGTGTCTTCCCATCGGCTCCCGTATATCCAGCAGTTTCTGCCCTATTGAGCTGGTTTGCCCCATCGGTTTCGATGGTAATCCTTGTGGATCTGCCCAAAGATTCCGGCATCCTGTTAATGGCACCATATCTCTCATCCTCATACATCTCACGAGTGATGCCGTATGCTAACTTATACGTATCGTGATTGTATTCAGTGTCGAGACCTTGAATGATGTCATCATAGGCCACAGGTGCGCCTTCATTTGCCTGGGGAACTAACCCAAACCCCGTCACGTATGAATCGGTTTCATACTGTCGCTTCGAGGTCATCATGTTATAGATTTGCTCTATGCCCGAGGGATAGAGGTTGAACATATTCTGAAAAATATGGTTCATACCAGGGGCAAGCAAATCTCCGAAATTAGCTCTTAACATTGTCATTTCACTTACCTCCTAGTTTAAACAGTGGTAGCTCCACCATAAATTTCGATACCAACGCTTGGCATAATAGTGCAGTACACTTCTTGGTGAGCACCAGCAGTTGAATTATTGGGCATATCTACCAATTCAAGTATTCTTGCCCTACCATCGGTTGACCCTGTATCAATTTCCATAGCCGATAGCCCAGTAATAGTAGAGCCAGCGACCCATGTTGTTGCATACCTTTGATTAAAATAACTCGAATCAAAAGTAATATCGCTAGAATCAACTTGAGCCATGAAAACCGTATTTTTCAGGTCATCATAGACCCATACATGATCAGTGGAACCAGAAGCCGAATAATTAGCTGCAACACCCATTACCAAATTATTTTGAATGTCGTCGCCAGTGGAAGCCGGTGCCACTCCAACGGTTGTACCCCAATTAACTAGATCACCAACATATACACCATTAGTGCCATCACATCGGTGTTTACTCAGGTGTGGTGGCCTGCCGTGGAGCGTATAAGCAAACCTAAAACCATGCGGAGTATCACGATTTGCCATAATTCATTCCTCCAATTAATATTATCTAAATTGTCAAAGGTTTTCTGTGCGCTCCGAACGGAACGAAATAGGTGCGCCCCGGAGGACGATTTGATGTGCGCCTTGCGGCGAATGGTGCGTCTAAAAGACGATTATTCCACTAATTGCAGGCCCGTGTCATAGCCTGATTCTTGCTCTTCCTTTTTGAGTTTTTTATATTGCGCGACCTTTACCTTGCTTGCATCCTGAAGGTCGGTTTTATGCTTGAAATATGCATCCCTTTGCTCGACAAGTTCTTCTGGCATCTCCATCAATATCATGCCCCTACGTCTGAGCGTGGTATCAATGGCACCTTCTTCATCTTTCTTTAAGGTTTCCTCGTTCACCCACTCACGAGCATCGGCCACTGCCCAGCCTTCATTTAATCTTCTTTCAAGATTGTTGGGCTCTATGAATCTTGGCCTGAATCCTTTGTGTTTTTTGGAAGTCTTGAATATATCGGGCACCCATGGATTGTCTGCCGCATTCCACGGCTTTGTGGGGGATTTCTTCTCTTTCTTGGGCTCCTCGAAAAAAGATTGTACTTCTTCACCTTTAGCTTCTTGTCTCGCATGAATTACACAAAGACCGCCTTTCATGGCTTTTCCTTTGCATCTTTCTCCCGCAGCCGTCATCGCTCTGCATTGTGCCATTATGCTCTCCCCTCTATAATATCTAATTGTTTCTTATAGTTCTCGTGTGAAATTCCCATTTTATCAGCTACTCTCTTTTGTTCTTGAGTAAGTTCTTTCGGCTCATTAGCCGGTCCTCCGCCTCCACCCCCTTCGACAAAACCTTGATTGAGTTCGGTCTCTCTTTGTTGCTTAGCCCGTTCCCGCTTCTTCATCACATAGTCGTATGCTTTCTTGGGCGGATTATCCGAACCCCATATCTCGCTTCTGAGTAAGGAATCGTTTACCATGTCCTTTTTGGCATCTTCCACTACCTGATAATAATCGTCGTGAAGGGTAGCCATGGCCGCCTCGAAAGTCTGAAGCCGTTCCTGGCCAATCTTCGGGCCTGTGGTTTTTTGCAGTTCGTCTTTTGACGGAGTTTCTTTCGTCAATTCTCGCTTTATTTTCCGCATCAACCATTCATCATGCTCTTTGGGTTGCTCAAACCTATCTGGTTCCCTGTCATCTTCAAATCGTCCCTCGAAGGCATCGAATCGTTCTAAAAGTTTTTTGTTCTGCTCTAAGAGAAGTTCTCTGGCCTCTTTTTCCGCAAGAAATTGCCTTTCGGTTTCCCGTTGTCTCCATATAGCTTCATCTATTCGCTCTTGGGGAGTTTGCTTTTTCTTTTTAATCGGTTCTGGTTCAGGTTCTGGTTCTGGTTCAGGTTCAGGTTCTGGTTCAGGTTCAGGTTCAGGATCTAGATTTGGGTTAGGTTCAATTTTTTTCGGGTCCATTAGTTCTCCTTCTTTACAATCTTACAAAGCACGTCTTCTTCATTCATAATGAGAATTTCGCCTATCTCTTTCAAATCGGGGTAATAACCTGTGGGCAATTCAAAGGGGGCATATCTTCCAAAAAATATATCGTCTCCTTCTTTTATCCACTCGCAATCGTCTCCTATGGCTATGACATCGCCACGAAGAGAAACCTTCTTGCTTGATTCAGGAATATAGATTTCTCCCATCTTTTCGTCCATTTTCCGCTTAACAAGTATCCGTTGTGCATGTGGGTTAAGTTTCATTCCTCTCCTTCAAATCTGGTATTATCTGTATTTCTGGTAACTCCATCACATCAACTATTGTATCCATCGCCACATTTGCTTTAAGTGCTTCCTTTTCATCACCTCCGGTATTTCTTAGATATGAATGAACACTTTTATCCCAGCCTTCTCTCGACTCTTCTAAATATCGCCAAAATAACTGTGTTTCTGGCCTTTTCAGCCAATCTCGCATGTCTTCTATTGTGATATCGCTCACTACATTCCCCCCATCTGTTGTTTTGCTTCCTCTTCCATATATTCCATCGCTCTAGTCGCATTAATATGTGCCTCGAAAGTTTCCTTGTATTGATCGGGCATTGACTTATAATAGGGAGACTGCATGAACTTCAAATGACTCGCCAGATGAAGCCCATGATTTTCTCCCGGCTTTGGTTCGGCTCTGTCGCCCTGCATAAACTTGGCATTTTCTACTTCGGGCGGCACGGATTCCTCTGGAAGTTCCGGCAATATTTTCCGCTTGTCTTTCCTGTCGTATGCGTCTATAAGGGCTTCAGTAAGGGCGTGAACTGATCTAGGATTCTTTGCTATAATAGGATTCTCCATAAGGATTCCATAGAGTTCCGTGGCTTCCTGCCTGCGGGTCAGTTTTGATGCATAGGATGGATCGCCTATAGGTATTACGTCCTTGATTCCGGTGAAGTCCTCTTTCTTGATATCGGAAAAAGGTACGTTCTGATCTTCGAGTACCCTGTATTCCTTGTTATCGGGCATGAATAGCTGATTGAAAAGCATGAGCATACGAAGTTCTTTCCGCAAGGAGCGAAATATCCGCTTTGTCATGACACCGAAGGTAACAAGTCCCTGTTCGATAATGGCAAGTGTACCGTGAGCGGTAGGAGTCTTGGTTCCTCTCGATTCTCTGCCCATCAAATAATCACTTGTGCTCGTAAATTGCTCAGCATATTGTTGTATCAAACCCAACACCTGAAAGAGAACCTGGTCAACCCTTTGCATAGTAGGAAAATAGACTTGCTTTGCGTCTTCCACTTCTTTCATCATGCCAGGTACGAGTTTGGTCTTACGTTCTTTTATCCCCGCCCTTCTGCCATAGAATCCAAATGGTTGGTTCGTGAGCCGTCCCGAATCGAATATCTGATTAAAAGCCGTGTTCGCCATTTCATTGAGTGTTTCAAGAAAATGGCCGAACCCGAATGAATAAAACCCCTCCGGGTTAGGAAGAAAATGATAGTCTATAAAGTTTTTCAGGACAATCGTTTCGGAACCCTTCGTGATTTCCGCATTTACGACCCGCAGAAGAGTTACAGTTTCATAATCCACCCAAAATTTATAGGAATGTCTCTTGCTGTCTCCTGAAAGCTTGTAAGGTTTATGGGTTTCCAATATCAAGTGAGGCTTTTCATCATCGCTTGACCTTTTTTCACCTATCGCATCATCTTGTGTTTCTTTCAATTCCGATTGGTCATCCGTTTCGCTCTGCTCATTCAACTTGTTAAAGTTCTCATAGATGCCCTGTTCAGATCTGTCCTGAAGTTCATCGTAATAAAGCCATAACCGATGCACGATACGTCTCGCATTCTCAAGCCGCTTGGTTCCGTAAGGAAGCACTAAATCGAGAGCAGATATATACTCGCTTACGGGCCGCTCAAGGTCCGCATCGTAGTAGAGTTTCTTGAAGGCGACGCCGTTCACCGGGAGTTGCAAAAGGAGCTTGTCGAATACCTCTTCGTATTCTTCCATCTCATATAGGGTCTGCCAGTTCAGAAACTTCTCAACCCGTTTGGCCCTGTCAACGTCATTTGAGCCTACGGGAATGGTTTTAACCATGCCGGGAGGGGCGAATACCGATTGATACGAGCGGGCATGAAACTGATTGGAAGCCATTGCCAACATGGGAATGCAGATATTGGCACATCCGGGCCACGGCTCATTTTTCTCATCTCGCTCCGTTGTCCACAACTTGTACCAACGGTTGCGCTTGGCCTCCCAATCGCTGCGAGCCTGAATGTCGATATCGTAATGCCGCTTAATTTCTTCAGCGATTTCCTTTTGTGTATCTTCAGGAATCTTATCGACTAAATTTACTTCTCTGTCCATTAATACCCTGTTATGGAGTTCGCTATTGGTCTGTCTGAATCTTCTTCGTCTTCTTCCAGCTCGGGTTCATGCCATTTAGTATCAAGCAGGAGAATACGGTAAAGATTCTCCATCATGTGATCGTCTTTATCTTGAGGCTTATTTCTCCTGTCCTCATTTTTGTCATCATACATATAACCTTCGATTTCCCAGATAGTTTCTGCCAAATCATCAAAAAACCATATGGATGGTTCATTATTCGGACCTTTGAGATGATTTTTGACTGCTAAAATACCGGCAGTCTGATCTTTATTGGCTATATTTAGAACATAGCCGTAACGACTAAGCACAGCGTCGATTTTATCGAATGTAGTATTCGGTTCGTTCTGATCTCCTTTCGATAATGGATCTATTATTATCCTGCCTACTCGGTACGAATTGCGGGTAATAAATCGAATGATTTCTTCACCCACCCATGTACCATCTCCATGCTCCCATATCTCATCAACGGCATATCTTTCATTGCGTGGATCAGTAGCAATGAAAAGCACAGCTTGTTTTTCTCTCGGATGAATATCAATCGCAATATCTACTATCCAGCTGAGAGGAACCTGAAACCTCTTAACCAAATGCCCTTGTGGTTTGTATCGCCTCTTAAAATCCGAGTACACCAGCCCTGCCATATATGAAGGGATACCTTTGAGCCGGGCTTCTTTCT
>Ga0315547_1001991_pt1 | contig 14966 bp, 6 predicted proteins | sample SalMarSW160240MG_2_FD_202542 | JGI IMG/M metagenome (GOLD analysis project Ga0315547, IMG submission 202542) | Salt marsh sediment microbial communities from the Plum Island Ecosystem LTER, Massachusetts, United States - Salt Marsh Sediment SW1601-240 ... | reverse complement strand
ATCAATTCACCTGCTATATTTATACACTCATTAATCCTATCAGGGGCCTTCCTAAGCCGTGAAATCATCTCTTCGGGTATAGGGGGCCCGGGAACATTAGTGGAGATATATCGGGCAACACCAACTGATTTTAAAAGAAAAACAGTCGCGATCACTGGGATACCTAATCCTTTAGCCTTTTCCATAAAATAGGTGAAGGCATTGATGTTAAAGACCGGAGGTGTTATCATGAATTCAGCACCTTCCTTCACCTTTTTCTGAGCGAGTTCTAATTCTGCTTCGAGGGCAATCTCATTTTTAGCTGGCTTAATGGAACAACCAGTTACAAATTTAGGGGAGCCCTTCAATTCCATGCCTGCCATATCAACTCCGTTTTGAAGACCCTTTATAGCCCCTAATAATGTAAGTTCATCAATATCGGCAAACTGTTTGGCATCAATGTGATCACCATACATAATCTCTTCACCAGGTACAACCAGGAGATTTTTAATGCCAAGGAAATAGGCTGCCAAGACATCACCCTGAAGGGCAAGCCTGTTTCTATCCCGGGAGCAGATTTGCATGATGGTTTCTATTCCATGCTGCTGCATAAGGGCAGCACCACCCATAGCGCTCATCCTCATGACAGCTTGTGCCATTTCAGGCACAATCACACCATCAACCCTCCCCTTGATTTTTATGAGATTTGAGACCAAGTCGGAAGCATCTACCCCTTTAGGGGGATCAAATTCAGCCAATACTACGAAATCGCCTGCCAGCAGTCTTTTCTGAAAGCTCATAATTTAGCCTTATTTTTAAATAGAGAGATGTTTGTTAATTATAGGTAACCACTCAAGTTGTCGGGTTTCCCGATAAATCGGGATTCAAAGTTCACGGTTGACATCCTTGCAATACGTCCTGGCCTGTGACAAGAATCGGATGAACTCCTCATTTATCTTCAAATCGAAACCAAATACCTTATATTGATAATTCGACAGTATTTTATCTCTCTAACTTTGATGGTTTCGTAAAAAGTCGAATTTCCCCTCCCCAGGTGGGAGGGGATTAAGGGGAGGGGGACGTAAGTGCGTGAAATAAAGCTGTATTCACCCTCACCCCAGCCCTCTCCCATGAAGGGAGAGGGAGTATTTTTGACTTTTTACGAGTCCATCAACTTTGAACCCCGCCTGCCGTCTGGCGGGCAGGCGTGAACCTGGAACTTTGAACCTGAGTTACGAAAAACCCTTTATTTTAATACCAAAAGAGAAGAAAAGAAATCAAGAATGGAGACTTTCTGCATTTCAAAAATAAATGTAAAGACTAAACTTTTGGATGCTCGTTTATCATTTTATCTTTAATCATGTCAAGAAAAATGAGAAAAAATTAGCCTAAGAAATAGATTTACGATTAATTGATGATAAACTCGTAAAAAGTCCACATACCTTGTCATTTCGACTTTTTACGAAGCCGTCATTGATAGTATGATGGGATTTTTTGAAAAAAAGTGGGTTTATACAGAAATAAGGCAGACAGGACTATAGTGAAGGTGTTTTCTGAAATGGCTGAAAGAAAAATCCAGGGGGATGGTAAATCATCCCCCTGGATTTCCTATTAGTTTAAAATATTCCTTTTAGAATATTCCCTCAACCTTGCCTGTCTTTGTATCAACATCTACTCTTCTAAAGGCAGGGTCTGAGCTTGTTCCTGGCATAAGGCTAATTGCTCCTGCGCAAGGACAGAGGAACTTGGCCCCGGAATAGATCAACACATCTCTTACCGGAAGTGTCCACCCCTTGGGCACGCCCTTTATGGTTGGGTCATGGGTGAGGCTCAGGTGAGTCTTAACCATCATTGTAGCATAATCATCATACTTGGAATCGCCCTCAAGCATCTTTGCCTTTGCCTCTGCTTCAGGTGACCAGGCCACGCCGTCAGCCCCGTACACCACTTTAGCGATCTTGTCAACCCGATCTCTGAGTTTCATCTCAAGGGGATACAGGAATTTAAATTCAGGCTCAGTTTCGCAGGCCTCTTTCACCACATCTGCAAATTCCAGGGCTCCATCGCCACCATCGGCCCAATGCGTTGAAAGGGCAACTCTTGCCCCGGCATCTTCAGCGGCCTTCCTGACCATAGCGATCTCGTCTTTGGTGTCGGTATAGAAGCCATTGATACATACTACCGGATTGATCCCTGACTCCCTGATGGTGTGAATGTGATGCACCATGTTGGCAAGACCCTTTTCAAGGAGTCCAAGATTTTCCTTAGTATACTCTTCGGGAAGTTTCAGTCCTGCTACCACCTTGGGGCCACCTCCATGCATCTTCATTGCCCTTATAGTGCTTGTAAGAACTGAAACATGAGGTTTGAGACCACTGAAACGGCATTTGACATTCCAGAACTTCTCAAAGCCTATATCAGCGGCAAAGCCACTCTCTGTAATATGGTAGTCAAACATCTTGAGACCAATGCGGTCGGCAATGATAGAAGACTGCCCTACTGCGATATTGGCAAAGGGACCGGCATGTACCATGCAGGGCTGGTATTCGGCAGTAGACATAAGAGTAGGATTGATGGTATTCCTCATCCATGCAGTCATGGCACCACCTACTTCAAGGTCACCCGTAGTGACTGGATTTCCGCTCTTGTCAAAAGCAACGGTAATCTTATCAAGCCTTTCCCGTAGATCCGCAAGGTCCTTAACAATGGAAAGAATGGCCATGAGCTCAGAGCCTACGGCGATCCCGAATTTTGACTGCATGGTGAAACCATCCATCCTGCCGCCAAGACCGATGACAATATTCCGGAGAGCCTGAGCGCAAAAGTCCATGATCCACCCCATTTCAACCCTGGTAGGATCGATATTCAGGCGGCGCATTTTTGTAAGTCTTTGTAATTGTTCATCATTGTAATTTCTTTCATGCTGCATTCTGGCAGTTAAAGCAACCATTGCCAGGTTGTGGGCATTTATAATATCATTGATATCTCCTGTGAGGCCCATAGAAAACTCGGTGAGGGGTATAAGTAATGCATTTCCACCACCAGCAGCAGTTCCCTTGATATTCATAGTTGGCCCTCCAGATGGTTGACGAAGGCAGCCACCTACATTCAGACCTCTCTTGCCCATCCCTTCCATCAGGCCCATAGCAGTTGTACTTTTGCCTTCACCCAAGGGTGTCGGGGTGATTGCAGTTATCTCTATGTATTTGCCATCTGGTTTATCCTTTAACCGTTCTATTATCTTCAAAAAATCCAGCTTGCACAGTCTACCCATTGGTAGGATCTCATCCTTCTGGAGACCTATCTTCTCTCTCCACTCTTCCGGTGTTGGCATATTCTCTTCCGCTGCTTCTGAAATCTGCCAATCACTCATCTCAACTGCATTATACGCCATGTAACTGTCCTCCTTTTTTAATTAATTATTAGAAAGATTTGCAAAAATATGCTTAATTACCTAATTTACACAATAGATGATATATGTTCTTATTGTCACCTCCTTCTATCAAAAAATATGTTTAGGCTTTTTCTGCCTTGAAAAGACCATTTTGGAACATTTAGGTGATCCTCTTACCATAGTGAGAAATTAAAGTTGATTATCTGGAAAAAGGAGCCTAAATGTGATTATAATTTAGCTGTAATGTAACTATTATTTTTATTGGTTGTTGTCAATAAAAAAAATTAAGGCCTTTTGAATGATAATCGTACATAAGTCCCTTAATTTCTGATACTATGCAAACCGTTTTAACACACAGCAAACAAAGCCCTGGGCGGAGATCCTAAAACCCCCTTTTAGTCTTTTTATAATGCAATGGAAAATAGGTGAATGAAAATAGAAAGAGAACTGTTCAGAAAATTTGAGAAGATCGTAGGCGAGGAGTACATATCTGATTCAGAAGTGGCGAGAGTATGCCATGCATATGATGCAACCAAACAGAGAGCTATGCCTGATGTGGTGATAAGGCCATATTCTGCTCAGGAAGTGTCACAGATACTGCAATTAGCTAATGAAAGGCGCACACCGGTATATCCAATGGGCGCTGCATCCGGCATGACCGGTGGGGCTGTGCCGGTTTATGGTGGAATATCGCTGAATATGAATAGGATGAATAGGATAATAGAGATCGATGAGGCAAACATGATCAGCACAGTGGAGCCTGGTGTTATAATTGCCGATCTTCAGAATGAGGTAGAGAAACTGGGCTTATTTTATCCTCCAGATCCTGCCAGCAATAAGTTTGCCACTATGGGTGGTTCTGTCGCAGAATGCTCTGGTGGGCTAAGAGGTGTAAAATATGGCGTCACAAAGGACTATGTGATAGCGCTGGAAGTAGTGCTGCCCACAGGAGAGATATTACACACTGGCTCCAAAGCACTAAAAAGTGTCACAGGATATGACCTGACCAAACTCTTTATCGGCTCTGAAGGAACACTTGGCATTTTCACCAAGATAGTAGTCAAGCTAATACCGCTACCGGAAAAAATCGAGACGATATTGGCACTTTTTAGGAGTATAACAAATGCGACAGATACGGTATCTTCCATTATTGCCTCAAAAATTGTGCCCCGAGCACTGGAATTTATTGATGAGGGGGCTATCAAGGCAGTTAAGCTCTATAAAGGCTCTGGTATTATCAAGGAAACGAAAGCCATGCTGCTCATTGAGGTAGATGGTTCTCCAGAGACAGTAGGCCGGGATGCTGTGCGAATTATGAATATCTGTGAGGATAATAATGCCTTTGGGGTAAGGAAAGCAGAGACTGAGAAAGAAGTTGATGACCTCTGGGCTGTCAGACGTTCAATATCGCCAGCGCTTTATACTATTAGCAAGGGAAAGGTTAACCAGGATATATGTGTCCCGCGAAGCAATCTGACCCGAATGCTGAATAAACTATCTGAAATAGGCACAAGATATGGACTTAAGATCGTCAACTTCGGGCATGCTGGCGATGGCAATATACACATCAACATCCTTATTGATCCCAGCGTGCCTGAAGAAATGAGGTGCGCTGAGGATGCAGTAGGCGACATATTCAAGGAAACAGTCAATCTCGGTGGGACATTATCGGGTGAACATGGCATTGGAAATACCAAGTCAAAATATCTTTCGCTTGAGGTTAAGCCAAGAGAATTAAAGCTTATGAAAGATATAAAAACCCTGTTAGATCCAAATGGAATACTTAATCCAGGGAAGATCTTCTCTCCCATCACCTGAAAGTATGCCTCGTCCTGTTATGGATGCAGATCTACCTTGTTCGGTCTTAGAGTGTTTTACCACTCTCGTATTAATCGCTCCGGCGCCGATTTATCAAAATCGTATAAAAAAAGTCTAAAGGATGTAATTACGTGGAGTAACGGTGAAACCGAAAAAAAAGATGGCTATTATTGCCAGCTATTTGTCTGGCGAGACCTATGGACTTCTTGGGCCTCAGATGGCTGCAACTATTATCCAGGAAAATACGCCCTATGATTGTATGGTGATAGCTGTTGCACGGGAGGATGATAAAGCCCTTCTCAAGAGGGCTCTTGGTGATTATTTCGGCGTGGAAAGGCCAATAATTGGCTTCTCAACCCTGAGTGGCCGGGAGGATCTTTTTTCTTTTGCCAAGGAGCTCAAGGCCGAAGGCGGCCTTACTATCCTGGCAGGGCCCCAGGCCGATGTAGACTACCTGGGAGAAAACAATTGGCGGGAGCATCCCTACCGATTCCAAGGTCTTAGAGAAAAGTTCAATATTGTCTCTGCTTAGCCAATTATTTCGGAGTGAAGGGGGTAAAACTCATACTCGCCTAAGCCCGCCCGGCATTCGCCTGAGGCGGGCGGGCCTTGCTGCCTTCGTAAACCGTAAACCGGGACGATCAAAAGGAGGCCCGCGTGAACGCTATATACAGGGAGGCCCTGGAGGAGTTCTTCCTGGAGGGAAAATCCTAAATCACTCTCTCCCCTTGCCCCTAATGGAACTGCTAGAGAAACCAGGGCTTATGCTTCACCACGAAGTAAAGGTTTGATCCTATTTTCTTCACACTACCTGCATAGAGGTCGAGGCGGCAGGTTTTCTTTCACTCTGGCGTCAGCGCTTCAGGTGTTTACAAATTGCATTCATAATATCCGCGACATACGTCAAAGCGGCCCAATTGACCTCCGCCCTCCCATACCTGAATGATCTTGCAGTCGCGCCAGTATTTCTCTACATCATAATCCCGCACATACCCGTATGAACCCATCAGTTCCATGGCCTTATTGGTTACCATCACCGCGACGTCTCCGGCGTACACCTTGGCGATGCTCGCCCTGGACAAGATAAAATCCGATACCGGAGGTCCATACGTTTCAGGGTGATCGTACATATAGGCCACTGAAAGGTAGTAGTTTCTGGCCGTCTCTATGCCGATAGCCATGTCCGCCAACATACCGGCACAGATGGAATGCTGCCTGATCGGTTTATCCGCTACGATCCTCTCCCCTGCAAAGTTTAAGACGGTTTCAAAAGCTCCTTGCGCATTTCCCACGGCCAGTGCTGCGGTGAGAATGCGGGCCGCGATCACATTGTTGTGCATCAACCCGGCATCCGGCCCTGGCCCGGCTGCCCTAAATCCCTTTGGCACCCTCACGTTTTCAAGGTACATCATACAGTTTTTATCACCCTTCATGCCGGCCTTGTTCTCAAATTTGCCAAAAGTCAGGCCCTCACAGGGTGAAGGCACATACATCATGGCAATACCTTCTTCGCCCTCATCGGGATCGGTGGTGCAGACCACGCAATAGGCATCAGATACGCCGGCGTTCGAGCCCCACGCCTTTTGTCCGTTGATCACCCATTCATCACCTTCGAGTTTGGCAATGGTCTTTATCTTCCTTCCGTGCAACGAGGGATTTTCGATGTCGCACCCGCCGCCCCCGTGCGATCCGCCCGGCTCTGTGATGGCAAAGCAACCCATCTTCAGGTCATCGCCGCAAAACAGGGGACCAAAATGATCCAGCACCGCCTTGTTGCCTGATATAATGGCCGGAAGAAACGCCCATGTCGTCACCGTGGCAGACGTCGCAATACCGCTATCACCCCGGGCAAGTTCTTCATGCATTACGGCGGCGGACACGATTGAGCTACTACCGCCACCCCCATATTCCGTGGGAAAGGCCGCCTTTTGAACGCCCAGATTTGTCAGGCCCTGAAGGATTTTATTGATTATCTTATGCTCCTTATCGTCGTCTACCTGTTGTCGAACGGGCATGATCTCCTTGTCAACGAAGTTGCGGAACATCTCCTTTGCCATGCGATCTTCCTCTTTGAGAAAGACATCCAGATATTTGTGCTCAGACATATTGCTACCTCCTTTTACAATAGTTTTTTATGAGATATAGGCATTGCGATGTCCAATCCCTCCAAGCGAGATCTGGAGGAATACACATCGATTCATGCGCCGAATGACGCCCTTTTGAAGATGTTACAATGAGTATTCCCATATTATGCGCAATTTTCAACCTTTTTCTATTCAAGGGAATTCAACCAAATCCACATTCTGCTTTTTTGTGGGATATGGATACAAAACTATAGCATACTGAGAAAGCAGTGCTATTCAGGTGAGGTGAGGTGATGGTGAGGTGATAATGAGTCCCTTTTTTAGAGCCAGAATATAGGGGATTTCGCCTTGTGTGTCAAGGGTAAAGTTGACGCACTCCAATCTCCCTTGACAAGACACATATAATCATCATAAATTAGTATTAATAATCATCAAACTTCACTATTAACCTTTAATTCGCTGGATGATCCCATGAGAAAAGGTTTGAGAGGATGCCTTCAGCCAACCTCCAGGAGGTTTTTATATCTCCCTGGAGATTTTTGTTTTTTAAGGAAATTCAGGCCGTTTCACCAGCAATTCATTATCATTTAGGGTGTAAACGATGAAATGCCCAAAATGCCGGCATGAGAACCCTGAAGATGCAAGGTTTTGTAATAGATGCGCCCAAGAATTAACACCTTCCTCAGAGCTATCTTCCCAAGCATTTTCCTTTGATGAGAAATTAGACAAGATCCAACGCTACCTTCCCAAGGGCCTTACGCAGAAAATACTTGCCCAGCGAGGAAAAATTGAAGGCGAAAGGAAACAAGTCACGGTCATGTTCTGCGACATGGAGGGCTTTACCCCGCTTGTCGAGAAGCTCGAGCCTGAAAAGGCATACGCCTTAATGGACCAGGTCTACGAAATCCTGATTCACAAGGTCCACGACTTTGAGGGAACGATTAACGAGATGACCGGTGACGGGGTCATGGCCCTTTTTGGGGCCCCCATCGCCTTGGAAGACGCACCTCAGAGGGCGCTTCGGTCTGCGCTTTCCATCCATAGTGAGATTGCCAAGTTCAATGGGCAAAGAGAGGGGATAGATCCCATCAAGATGCGGATCGGGGTACATACCGGGCCTGTGGTCGTGGGCACTCTGGGCAATGACCTACGGGTTGAGTTCAAGGCGGTAGGGGGCACGGTCAATCTGGCCTCCCGGATGGAGGGGATTGCAGAGCCGGGTACCACGTATGTGACAGAGGATACATTCAAACTCACCAGGGGACTCTTCCGGTTTGAGCCCCTGGGGGAAAAAGAGGTTAAAGGCAAAAAGTCAACCGTCCCTGTCTATAAACTCCTGTCCGCAAAAGAGGATATCCACCGGCCCCGCCTTGGTCTTGAGCGAAGCATTTACTCCGAGATGGTGGGGCGGGACAAGGAGCTTGATCGACTTGAGCTCCAGGTGCTGAAGGCCGTAAACAGCGAGGGCTCCATTGTAAATATAATTGGAGAGGCCGGCATCGGAAAATCACGACTCATTGCCGAATTAAAGAATTGTGACGTGATAAAGAAGGTATCCCTGTCTGAGGGAAGGGCCATCTCTACAGGAAGAAACTTAAGTTTTCACCCTGTCATCGATCTTTTGAGGCACTGGGCACGAATCAGTGAGGATGATAACGGGCAAGCCGCACTCAGCAAACTTGAGAAGGCTGTACAAAGAGTCATGCCGGAAGAGATGCATGAGGTGCTTCCCTTTGTGGCGACCCTTATGGGGATGAGGCTTTCAGGCCGGTATGCGGAACGAGTCAAGGGTATTGAGGGTGAGGCCCTGGAAAAGCTGATCCTGAAGAATATGCGGGACTTTTTAAGGAAGGCAACCGAGCTGAGCCCGCTGGTGATCGTGACGGAGGATCTCCACTGGGCCGATACGAGTTCTATTGAACTTATGGAGTCACTATTCCGATTGGCGGAGACCCAGAGGATCGTATTTATCAATGTGTTTCGTCCCGGCTACAAGGAGACCGGTGACCGCATCGTTACAACCATAAAAGAAAGGCTCCCTGTATATTATGTCGAAATTGGTCTCCAACCGCTGGATGAACGAATGAGTGAAGCACTGATCAACAACATGCTTCAAATCAAGGGGCTTAAGTATGCTGTTATCGATCAAATCGTTGAGCGGGCCGATGGGAATCCCTTTTTCATAGAGGAGGTGGTGCGGTCGTTCATTGATCACGGTGCTGTCGTTGCCAAAGACGGGGCCTTTGAGGTGACTGAGAAGATAGACAAAATGGTTATTCCCCATACCATCAACGATGTGCTCATGGCCAGGATTGACCGGCTTGAGGAGAAGACACGAGATCTAGTGAAGGTCGCCTCGGTGATCGGCCGAAGCTTTTTCTACCGGATTCTCAAAGAGATGACAAAGATGATTGAGGATATAGACGACCGGTTGTCTTATTTACAAGAGATACAACTCTTCCGGGAGCGGAAGAGGATGGAGGAGGTAGAGTATCTGTTCAAGCATGCCCTTGCACAGGAAGCAACGTACGAATCGATTCTCCTTCAGATGCGCCGGGAACTCCATCTGAAGGTCGCGGATGCTATCGAGAAGGTCTTCAAAACAAGGCTGCACGAGTTTTACGGGATGCTGGCATACCATTACAGCCAGGGAGAGAATCTGGATAAGACGGAGGAATACATGATAAAGGCCGGTGAAGAGGCATTAGGTTCGTCGGCGTCCAGTGAGGCCTTACGGTATTATCAGGAGGCCTTGCGTTTATATCTCAATAAGTATGGGGAAACCGCAGACCCTGAAAAACTTGCGATGCTTGAGAAAAACATCGCGAACGCCTTGTTCAATAAAGGTGAATTTGAAGACGCCATGGACTATTTTGACAGTGCCTTGAGACGGTGGGGTATAAAACCACCGACAAACAAGATCCTTATGTTGACAAAACTCCTGTTTGACCTGCTCATGGTTATCCTGAAATTGTACTTCCCGTCAAAGAAATCACGGAAGATGCCAACCCAGAAAGATAGAGACATTTTCAACCTGAGTCGCAATAAATGTATAGCATTGGAATCTGTAAACCCAATGAGAATGTTTGCCGAGGTTATTGGAGATATCAAAAGGATCTTGAAGTTCGATTTAGGCAGAATCGAGAGTGGGTATGATACACTTTTTAGCGGCGCCGGCATATTCGCAGCGACGGCCTTATCATACAGGCTAAGCAACAAGTTTTTAGAGTATGGTGAGCGCTTTATTGATAAAAAAAATTTGCGAGAACTTTTTGAATTACGATTTCATAGAGATTTACACAACGCCAGCTCCGGGCAATCGGACGACATTCAGGATTATGACGCATTATTGGTGGATGAAAACCTAAAGGTTGGTCTTTTTTGGGAGGTAAAATATTATCTGTTTATCTTTTTTATGGGAAAAGTGTCCCGAGGAGAGTTCAATGACGTATACCCATTATTAGATAAGTTATCCAAAATATGCGATGACTATGAATACAAATTGGCTAAGCAATTTCAATTAGTAGGAGAGCTAGCGTTCTTTATCCAACGAAGAGTGCTGAATGATGCTCATAAAGTTTTTGAGAAATATGAACTGCTATTTAAAATGGGATCAGATATGGAGACCATTTATTTCCTCGGATTTAAAGCCGAAGCTCAAATTTTGTCCAATGATTATAATGGAGCAGAGAAAACACTCAGACAAGCAGAGACAATCTATAGAAAACAAGGCATGGTTTTTCCTTTTTTGGTGCAGATGTATCTTCTGTCAAGGTTTTCTTGGGATATTCGTTTATTAGAAGGATCAATCCTTTCCAGCAACAAATCAAATATTTCAACGTATAGGAAACAGGCGCGCAAGAACTGCAAGTGTCTATTGCGAAACACTGTAAAATGTGCCATTTACCGCTCAGAGGCTTATGGATTGTTAGGGCAGTATTATTGGCTTATCGGTAGACAGGAGAAGGCCGTTAAATGGTGGAAAAGATCCATAGAAGAGGGTGAGCGGCTTGGTGCACGCCCTGAGCTTGCAAGGACATGCATGGAAATCGGCAAACGGTTGCTGGAAGAAAAGAGTAGATATAAAGAATTGAACGGCATCAGTGCGAAGGAATATCTGGAAAAGGCGAGGATCATGTTTCAAGAGATGGATCTTCAATGGGATCTGGATGAATTGGATAAAATCGTCGCGACTGTCTAAGCCTCTTAAAAGGAATTTTTATCATTTGGATGAATCGGCACATACAACATATGCTGGTGAGGTTGAGTCTGAGGACTATGCTGATATCAAAATTTTAATGGAATATCCGAAACGATAAAATATAAAAGAGCTATTTGTTCTGCTAGTGTAAATGATTTTATGAAAATCTATTCTTTAAGACCTGGATTGAGAAGATTTATATCTGAAGAGCTTATTCACTTAATAAAAATTCCCTTTGTTGGAGGGGAAGTATAGGTTAAAATGGCCTTGTATGTCAACAGCAAAGCATCCACAACATATGCTGTTCTTGGGTGAGGCTATAGCGACAGGGCTTGTGATGGGTGTCAAGGGCAGGGAGGGATATCTTTACCGTGATGGAATGTATTGGGTGTTGCTTCGTTTTTTGCTAAATCTGGATCTGTGTACAGATCATCCTCACAGGGCTGGGCCTGAGAATCCCTGGCCCAGTTCTTCTGATATTCTTGTGAGTTTTCTTCCGGTTCAAGAATACAAGGTATCAACCCATCCTGATTTTCTTTGTGCCGCTTGCCTCGTGAAACATTGCTATAATAGCTCCGCCAGAGATAAACTCCGTATCTGACTCCCGCTACAGCGGGATTCCCCTTTGTTATGCACATGAGAGCACCTGTCTGCATTCGGACACGCCACAGGCAGGCATAGCAGGCGAGTGCTTGCATCCCGTCTATCAAGCGGGGCCACTCTAAGGGATCAAAAGCTTTCTCCTCCCTGAAAAATTCTTATTGAAGATTCATCTTAAAATGTGTAAAAAATACAAAATTATGAGAAGTTTAATTACTGCTCTTGGTAAAATTTAAGGGATATAATTACGTGGAGTAACGGTGAAAACAAAAAAAAAGATGGCTATTATTGCCAGCTATTTGTCTGGCGAGACCTATGGACTTCTTGGGCCTCAGATGGCTGCTACTGTTATCCAGGAAAATACGCCCTATGACTGCATTGTGATAGCTGTCGCTCGGGAGGATGATAAAGATCTTCTCAAGAGGGCTCTTGCTGATTATTTCGGCGTGGAAAGGCCAATAATCGGCTTCTCAACCCTGAGTGGCCGAAAAGATCTTTTTTCCTTTGCCAAGGAATGTAAGGCCGAAGGCGCTCTCACTATCCTGGCAGGGCCCCAGGCCGATGTAGACTACCTGGGAGAAAACAATTGCCAAGAGCATCCTTATCGATTTAAAGGTCTCACAGAAAATTTCAGCTTCTCTTTGCACGGACCAGCAGAACAGGCTACCTATCTTTTGCAGCATCTGGATAAAAATGCATGGAAAGACACTCCCGGATTGCTCTATGTGAGTAAAAATAACAGAATTATCCAAAACCCAAAAAATACGTGGGAGGAAAAGTACTTAAGAAAAGTACAGTGGAGCAATATATACAGGATAGGAAAATCAGGACTTGTTTCCCATAAGATAACTACCGGACAAGTATTGCAGCAGATAGGATGTCCTTATGCAGCAAAGGAGAAATGGGTCGATATAGACTATCCCGTATCCATAGAAGGCATTGATGAACAAAGAGTAAAGGTTCCCTTAAAAGGGTGTAGTTTCTGTGACGTAGCAGTCGATAAAGGCTTTTATGGACAATTAGATATTGCAACAGTTGTTGAGCAAATCTGCTGTCTCCCGGAGACAGCAGAGTGCATGAAGATCCCTTTTGAACTCATCAATGAGAACCCCATTCCCGGACTCCCGCACTTGTTACAGCACATTAAAGAAAATGGCATCAAGCTTTCACAGATTAATCTCATCATGAGGGCAGACTGGTTTTTAAGGGGTGAGGAAAATTTAAGAAGGGCCCTGGTTCTTGCAAAATCTTTAGGGATTCAAATACTGCTGGCTTCAGTAGGGTTTGAGTCCTTTGACGATATGATATTACTCAACCTTAATAAAGGAGTAAACGTCGAGACAAACCTTCAGGCAATTCACCTGATGAGGCAGCTAAAGGAAGAATTCCCTTTAGTTTGGGGATACTCCAGGTCGGAGGATGCCATCCACGGCTTTATCCACCCTACCCCCTGGGATACAGAGGAGAGTTCTGCTAATATCCAAAGGGTTCTAAGCCTGCATAAGCTCCCTCCTGACATCCTCCCTGAGCACAGTATCCCTCTCATCATCCATCATGCATCAGGATTGGGGAATTGGATCAGAGAGGTGGAGCGAAGAGAAGGGGTGCAGTTTAAAAGATACGGCTCGATCATCGGCTGGTGGCATGAGGAAAAATGATAAAAATCGAGAGGGTTTGTTTCGAAAGATTTTTTCTTGACAATTTATAAGCTGGATATTATAGACACCTCAATCAGTTTACACACTCTTTTTAGCTAAGAATTCTCGAACATAATTTTAGGTGAGGGTAATGGAAAAGATAAACGTAACTATTGATGGTACCAGGATTACAGTTGAGAAAGGAACTACCGTTTTAGAAGCAGCGCGGAGTGCTGGCATTTATATCCCAGCATTGTGTTCTCACCCTAATTTGCCATCATCAAGGCAGGTAAAACCATATTCTGTTGTCTACAGGGGTGAAGAAGAGCTAAAAAATGACAATTCTCTGACTGAGTTTGAAGGATGTCAGCTCTGTTTGGTCAAAATAGAAGGAGCGAATGACCTTCCTACTTCTTGCACAACTGAGGTTTCTGATGGTATGGTTGTTCAGACCAATACAGATGAAATTCAACAAAAACGCAGGGAAAACTTGAAAATTATTTTAAGCGAACACCCTAATGTATGTCTCGCCTGTGATCGCAAAGAGGACTGTGATCCTTTTAGAGGCGGCATACGAAAGGCTGCTATAATAACAGGTTGTGAATTTTGCCCCAACAACAATCGGTGTGAGTTACAGGAAATTGCCGCATATATAGGGGTAGATGAGTCAACACCTGCTTATGAATATAAGGGTTTGCCTGTAGTTAAGAGCGACCCATTCTTTGAGAGAAACTACAATCTCTGTATTGGCTGCACGAGGTGTGTAAGGGCGTGTCAGGCGGTAAGGGGTAATAGTGCTATCGGCCTTGTTTTTCAACACGGCAAAGTGGCGGTTGGAAGCACGTCACCTACTCTGGAAGAATCCGGGTGTCAATTTTGCGGGGCATGTGTTGATGTGTGCCCTACAGGGGCATTAACCGAATGGATTAATAAATGGGAAGGTGATGCAGAGAGACGGGTTTTAACCACTTGCCCCTACTGCGGGGTCGGGTGTCAATTAGAACTCCTTGTTAAAAAAGATCGGATTATTGGAGTGAGCCCAAAAGGGGATGGTACTGTAAATCAAGGGCAGGCATGTGTAAAAGGCAAGTTTGGGATAGTAGAGTATGTTCACCACCCAGAACGACTTACGTTTCCTCTTATCCGAAAAAACGGAAACTTTGTGGAGGCAACCTGGGATGAGGCGCTTGATTTGATTGCTGAGAGGATGGGCAGTTACAACTCGAATGAGCTAGCTGTCATTTCTTCGGCAA
>Ga0315547_1001987_pt1 | contig 14985 bp, 12 predicted proteins | sample SalMarSW160240MG_2_FD_202542 | JGI IMG/M metagenome (GOLD analysis project Ga0315547, IMG submission 202542) | Salt marsh sediment microbial communities from the Plum Island Ecosystem LTER, Massachusetts, United States - Salt Marsh Sediment SW1601-240 ... | reverse complement strand
TATTGGGATTGGGAAAGGAAGAGGTGAAGGAAAAGTTTGGATTTTTCCTTGAGGCATTGAGCTACGGTGCACCTCCTCATGCAGGCATAGCACTTGGTTTTGACAGATTGGTGGCTATTATGACTGGCGCTGAATCTTTAAGGGATGTAATTGCCTTTCCTAAGACTCAAAGGGCAACCTGTGCTGTGACTGATGCGCCCTCAAGGGTAAAGAATGATCAACTCAGTGATTTGGGTATTTCTCTACTTTCCCCTTGACAAAGTTTCTAAATAAAATTATACAAATCCAGTCAATAAAAAAGGTTTAATAGTTACCCAGGTTTTTTCATTGAAATGCTTATTTTATATAAAATAGAAGGAGGTATACAAAGTGAGTGATGTGACAGCTCCCATGGCGGGAAAGGTAATTGATGTGAAGGTTAATGTTGGTGACACGGTGAATGAAGATGATGATCTTGTTATTCTTGAGGCAATGAAGATGGAGATGCCTATAGTAGCTCCAGCATCAGGAACGGTGAAGGAGATAAAATGCAAGAAAGGAGATTCAGTTGGGGCCGATGATGTGCTAGCGGTAATCGAATAGACACATATTTTTTTAACGAGTGTGCATTAATTGCCCTGTCTGAGTATCGACAGGGCAATTTTATCTGAAATACCCTCAAAAAAATATATCAGTCCTCTAAAAACTTCATAGTTTCAGCATGGTTTAAAATTTCTAATATTATTAAATTTAAAGGGAGCCTATTATCATGATTGATTGGAATCTTGCAGTAAGGATATTTTCTTTTGGCTTAGGCGCTGTTTTCTCCTCGCTTGCAATACTGATAGCGGCAATATATGCATTTGGGAAGATTTTAAAGAGTATAGAAAGAAAAGCTGATTAGAAAGGGGAAATTATGCTTGACATGGTTTTAACCACTGGTGTTGTGCACCTGACCGTAGGTAACCTTTTTATGTGGCTTATTGCCTTTTTCTTTATCTATTTGGCAATAACAAAAAATTACGAACCTCTTCTTTTGGTGCCTATTGGTTTTGGTATTTTAGTAGTAAATTTACCCCTGACATTTCTCATGCAGGAGGGTCAAGGGCTTTTATGGAAATTTTATCATTACGGATTAGAGTGGGAGGTAATCCCGCCCCTTATCTTTTTAGGTTTAGGCGCCATGACAGATTTTGGACCTATGATTGCCAATCCTAAAACACTTATATTGGGCGCAGGGGCCCAGTTCGGTGTTTATGTTGCTTTTTTTGGAGCCCTTCTACTTGGTTTTCAAATACCAGAGGCCTGTTCAATAGGTATAATTGGCGGCGCTGATGGCCCAACAACAATATACACAACAGTCCACCTCGCCCCTCACTTATTGGGTGCAACGGCTGTAGCTGCTTACTCTTATATGTCACTTGTTCCAATCATTCAGCCTCCTATCATGAGGCTCCTTACCACAGATAAGGAACGAAAGATAAAAATGAGACAGTTACGGCCGGTTTCAAAGAAAGAAAAAATTCTGTTTCCCTTAGTGACGGTAGTGGTTATCTGTCTTATCGTACCAGCTTCTGCACCACTCATGGCAATGTTTATGCTGGGAAACCTTTTTAAAGAATGCGGTGTGGTAAAAAGACTTTCAGATACAGCGTCCAATGAACTTATGAATATTGTGACCATACTTCTGGGTATTAGCGTTGGAGCAACCATGTCAGCTGAGGCCTTCTTAAGACCGCAGGTTATTTTTGTATTCATTATGGGCCTTGTGGCCTTTGGCTTTTCTACAGCTGCCGGAATACTTCTGGCAAAGTTTATGAATCTTTTTTTCAAGGAAAAGATAAATCCTCTGATCGGCTCCGCTGGGGTATCTGCTGTTCCTATGGCTGCCAGGGTAAGCCAAATAATGGGCGCAAAGTACGATCCAAAAAACTTTTTACTTATGCATGCCATGGGTCCCAATGTGGCAGGTGTTATCGGTACAGTCGTTGCTGCAGGAGTATTCATTGCACTTGCAGGGTGATGAAAGAATAACTTCTCAATAAGTTGGGTTATCTGTCATTGAAAAGGGCGCAACAAGGCATGCAGAAAGCCAGGGAGCATGGGTATGTCTTTTTTTATCTATGCCCTAAACATAGGGCCTCACAGGATCCCGATAATCGGGATGTAGAGCAACTTGGCCTTATCCCGATTTATCGGGACAGTGCTCAGCCTGGCACATCCCGGTTATCGGGATCACGCCAATGCATTTATTATAGGGCATGAGTAAAAAAAGACATACCTATACTCCTTTAAATGGTATGCCGCATTTTTTAAACTGCTGCCCCAACTTATTGAGAAGTCACATGAAAGAGAGGTAAGAAGATATGTTTGACGAAAAAGAGATTGGAGAAATAAAAGAGGAATACAAAAAATGGTCTGACAAGTTGGAGGGAAAATTAGTAAAGAGACCTGAAAGAAAGGCTGAATTTACTAATACCTCAGGCATTCCTTTAAAGAGAGTGTGTACACCTTTAGATGCAGCTGATTTTGATTATATGAAAGAGATTGGTTTGCCAGGGGAGTATCCCTTTACAAGAGGGGTTCAGCCAACTATGTACCGGGGAAGATTATGGACTATGCGACAATATGCCGGTTTTGGTACTGCTGAGGACACAAATCGACGATACCGGTTCCTTCTCGATGCAGGTCAAACAGGTCTATCAGTGGCCTTTGATCTTCCAACACAGATAGGATACGATTCAGATCATCCGCTGGCCCAAGGGGAGGTAGGCAAGGTTGGTGTAACCATTGATTCATTAAAGGATATGGAGACACTATTTGACCAGATCCCCTTAGACAAGGTAAGCACCTCAATGACCATAAACGCACCGGCCGCTATACTTTTGGCCATGTATATGGCAGTGGCTGAAAACCAGGGTATAGCATCAAAGGATTTAAGGGGCACTATTCAGAATGATATACTAAAAGAGTATTCTGCCAGGGGCACATATATCTTTCCTCCTAAACCTTCTATGAGGATTATCACCGATATCTTTTCCTTTTGTTCAGAAAAGGTTCCTCAATGGAACACAATCAGTATTAGCGGGTATCATATCAGGGAGGCAGGCTCCACTGCGGTTCAGGAGGTAGCTTTTACTCTGGCCGATGGCATTGCCTATGTGGAGGCGGCATTAGAGGCCGGATTAGGTGTGGATGACTTTGGCCCACGACTTTCATTCTTTTTTAATGCCCATCTTGATTTTTTAGAGGAGATCGCAAAGTTTAGGGCTGCAAGAAGACTGTGGGCAACAATTATGCGGGACAGATTTAAGGCCAAGGACCCACGGTCAATAATGATGAGGTTTCATACCCAGACAGCCGGCTGTACCCTCACTGCACAGCAACCAAAAAATAATATCGTAAGAGTGGCCTTTCAGGCGCTTTCTGCGGTTTTGGGCGGCACACAATCACTGCATACAAATTCAATGGATGAGGCCTTTGCCTTACCTGGTGAGGAGGCGGTTCAGATTGCCCTCAGAACTCAACAGCTTATTGGCTATGAGTCCGGTGTTACTGACACGGTAGACCCATTAGGTGGGTCATATTATATAGAAGAGTTGACAGAAGAGATTTTTAACAGGGCTAAAGAATATATTGATAAGATTGACGAACTTGGTGGGGCAGCATCTGCTATTGAGAAGGGCTTTATACAAAGGGAAATTCAGGACAGCGCCTATCGTTACCAGAGAGAGATTGAGAAGGGCGAGAGGGTGGTTGTTGGAGTAAACAAGTTTCAGGTGGAAGAGGAATCTCCAAAGGATCTATTAAGGGTAGATCCTGCCGTGAGGATTTCTCAGATGGAAGGCCTGAAAAGGCTAAAATCCGAGCGAGACAATGCAAGGGTGAAGAATATACTCAGCGAGTTACGAAAGGCTGCGGAAGGGAAAGACAACCTGATGCCCATCATTTTAGATGCAGTCAAGGCTTACGCCACTCTGGGAGAGATTAGTGATGCATTAAGGGACGTTTTTGGAGAATATCAGCCGGTAAGTACTATAGGATAATCTTCTGGTGAGTGCCTAAAGTGCCTAAAGTGACTAAAGTGATTGATAATAAGGAATTCTCAAAAGGACTAGAAAAGCGAACACGACAATTTGCTGTGAGCATAATTCGACTGTCATCCACCTTGCCCAGTACTACAAAGGGTATGGTAATAAGGAATCAGATCACAAAATCTGGTACTTCCATTGGCGCAAACCCTGCCTTGTTAAATAGCTTGAGGTTAAATTGTATTACACATATGCATTGCAAAGCATGAGGGACATGGATTTTATATAGGCTTTACTAAGAACCTCAAGCTAAGATTTGAGCAACATAACAATGGCTTCATTGAATCGGCGAGAATTAAGGGACCATTCAAGCTTATATATTATGAAGCTTGTCTTGATCAAAGCGATGCATCAAAACGAGAAAAGTATCTGAAAACTTACCATGGGAAGATGTTTTTGAAAAGGAGACTCAAATCTTATTTAACAGGGTAAAAAGCCAATCGAGCCAGAAGCAAAGCCGATTTCAAAAATAAGATTAAAATCTGTGAAAGTGAACCCAGTGAAACGCAATACTGGATAGAAGTAATTGTAGATACAAAGTGGTTATCCTGGGAGAAGACAAAACCTGAATATGATGAATGCAGTGAACTACTCGCCATCTTTTCATCTATCGGAAAGAAATAATTTTAGACACTTGTAACTTTAGTCACTTTAGCTCACTTATAAACTTTAGACACTTTATTCACTATTGGAGGTGATCAAGGATGGATAATGAAAGAAAAATTAGAGTTTTAGCTACTAAACCTGGTTTAGATGGCCATGATAGGGGCATAAAGGTTATTGCCAATGCATTAATGGATGCTGGGATGGAGGTAATCTATACCGGTTTAAGGCAAAGCCCCGAACAGATTGTGGAGACATCCATCCAGGAGGATGTAGATGTTATTGCCTTGAGTATCCTCTCTGGTGCCCATGACTTCCTCTTTCCCAGGATAATGGAATTGTTAAGGGAAAAGGGAGTAGATGATGTCCTGGTTATTGGGGGCGGTATCATACCGGATGAGGATATACCTCCTTTGAAAGAAATAGGGATAGCAGAGGTTTTTGGTCCGGGCACCTACACCGATGATATTGTTACCTATATTAGAGAAAACCTAAAACGCTAAATCAGCATTTCCTTTAAAAAATCAAGATTGACTGACTTCAAGGTGCGAAGAATGGTGTTTAGCTGAATCTCAACGGTTCCTTCATAGATTTCACATATCCTGTTATCTCTGTAGCGTCTCTCCACCTCTTGTTCTATAAAATAGCCATAACCACCAAATACATTAATAGTCTGGTCAATTATCTCTTTTGCATGTTCTGGAACAAGGTATTTTACTATAGCAGTAAACATTGGGATCAGGGTTTTGTGCTGTTTACTACCTATCTCACACATCCTGGCGGCGTAGTAAAGGAGGGATTTGGCGGACATTAGGTCGCCAAACATTCTTGCAATCTTATGGCCAACACCTTGAAATTCGATGATAGGTTTTCCGAATTGTTCTCGCGCTCGAACATGTGAAAGGGCCTTTAAAAAGGCACCTTCGGCTGTGCCAAGAGATTGGGCGGCAATCTCAATCCGGGATTCATCTAAAAATTCAAGCAGATTTATAAGGCCCCTGCCATTTTCTCCTAAGAGATTTTCCTTTGGCACTTCAAAATCCCTAAAACTTATCTCTCCAGAGGAAACCATTTTAAGCCCCATCTTTGTTGGCATCTCTGTTATTTCCATCGTGCCATTTTTGCTAAATTTTCCCTCTTTTTCTATGAGTAATGTTGCCATACCCCTGCCTGGGCGTGCCTCAGGATCTGTCTGGACAAGCACAACAAAAAAATCTGCATAGCTGGCATTAGTGGTGAAGGTTTTAGTGCCATTCACTATAAAGCGGTCACCCTTATCTACTGCTATTGTGTCAACCTTTGTTAGATCACTTCCATGATTAGGTTCTGTAAATGAAACAGCAGATACATAATCACCACTTGCCACCTTTGGTAAAATTCTTTTCTTTTGGCTATCGTTGCCGAATTGTCGGACTATCTTGGCAGGGAGATAGGCCAGATGAATTGCCATGCCTATGCCCGAATCTGCCTGACAGAATCCCTCTATGGTCAAAGTATTTTCTAAGACACCAGCGCCCCCTCCACCATATTCCTCTGGATAATCAAGACCTATAAACCCCAACTCAGCCGCCTTTTTATATAAGTCCCTTGGAAATTCGTGTCTCTCATCTAACTCCATCGCCTTAAGGGGATCAAATTCTCCTTGAGCAAATTCTCTGGCTGCTTTCCTGATCTCTTTTTGCTCATTTGTTAAATCTATTATCATTTCCTCTTTCTCCTCTAATATTGTAGACATTTTTTTATGATATTAATTTCATATATGAATTAATAATATTTTATATGAAAATTAATATCAAGTAAAAAATATAAAAAAAAGGAAATTGATTAAGTTTTTCTTTCAAAAAAAATAGTATTAGTAATTAACTATTGAATTTAATTAATAAATTTATTCTACTAATCTCAATTAAATGTACTGTCAATATTTATTTTTTAAAAATAATTATTTTTTACTTGACAAATATTTTTCATATAGTATTTATTTTTAAAAGGTAAATTTTTATCATAGTCATCTTTGAGGTGCTATGAACTACTATGCAGGGGCATCTCTTGTAGCCTTTTTCAACTTATAACCTTGAGGAGATTTAATAATTGGCCCATTATCGGTGGGCAGCAGATGGTCTAATAGGGCTACGGCGGATTTTGTGGTGAAATGTGGGAAAGGAGGATAAAATCAAAGCTACCGAACGAGGATGTAGGGCCTAAGTGCTGAGTGCCAGGACATCGCTAACAGTTTTTTGTGCCAACACATCGCTAACGGATTATTTAAAAAGCTCGCATAAACCTGCTTGGTAGCAAGATCATGGATATGATTTGTCCCATCATTGCGGTGCATTAAGCTTTCTAAGTCAACGGCATTTTGATTACACTTTCAATATAGATTCACAGCGAGTTTACGATGTTATGGCACATTTTTCCGTTAGCGATGTGTTGGCACTCAACACCTAAGAGATAGAGATGTCGTGCGAGAGGCAATAGTTGTCCTCTGGCTATCATCTGTTAGGCATTTGTAGGAGACCCGGGCAAGGGATAGAAGGATCACTCCAATTGAATAACGTTGCGGATAGATTTTGGGATGAAAGGCGGCCTGAGTTTTTCTTTAATAACGGGTTCATTGGTTTTGTAGAGCTTTCTGAACTGATTAGTGACTCTGACAATAAAAGAGAAGGCTCGTTTAAGAAGGAGGACAATGGCGGCCATTTGAGCCAGGATATTGGCCCTTGATCCTTTAAGGACTCTGGGTTTATCTAAGATTTTGACTAAATTTAAAGGATATTAAGCAGCAATCAAGTTTGTGCATGTAGATACATAGGTTTACCCTTTGATTTTATCATCCTTTCTCGGCATAAGGCGACATTAACCTTTTAGTACGGCACGGAAATATTGGTCCTCTGGACCAGGATAGTCCGATTCAAGTGATTGCTTTACTTGCTTGAAATAGGTTGACAGGGCCCCTGACCTTTTACCCAACAAGCATGGTTTTCAGATACCTAAGCAATTACAGGAAACATTAACCCATAAATTAAGGAGGTATAAGATGAAAAAGTATTTTTTCTTTCCAGTGCTGCTCTTGGTTGCCACAGGTCTTGTTTTTTCCCTTTTGGCCCAAACCAGTGCCGGGGGAGAGCCCATTATCCTAGGCCTGCCCACGGCAGTGAACACCGACTGGGGACATGATGATATCAATGCGGTAAACCTTGCAGTATCGGAAATAAATGCAAAAGGAGGGGTAACGGTCGGCGGAGAGAAACGTCCATTCAAGGTAGTGGTTACGGATACGAGGGGGATGGATCCAGCAACCCCTGCCCACAATGCCCTAATGGCTGTCGAAAAGCTGATCTTACAGAAAAAACCGCATGCCATTGTGGTTGGTTTCGCCCGTTCTGAAATTTTCATGGCGGGTATGGATCTTATAGCCAAACACAAAATACCTTATATCGGTTCATATGCTACTACTCACATGTTCCAGAAACAGTTCGCAAAGGATCCGGCAAAGTACAAATATCTGTTCCGGGTGTCTGCGGATGGAATTGACAGTGCCAGGACTGTGACCGATGCCATTGATACACTAAAGAAACAGCACGGCTTGAACCGCGTCTTTTTTATGCCCCAGGATACCTTGCTCAGCAAGGGATTCAACGGTGTTTTGAAGAGGCACTGTGAGAAAACCGGATGGGAAGTAGTGGGCTGGGAAGCTAGCGCCAGCGATGCCACTGATTTTTCAGCGGCACTCACCAAGGTGAAAGAGTCCAAGGCACAGATAATATGTACCTTTTGGGACGTGGCCCGTGGAGGTACAATACTGCTTAAGCAGTGGACATCCATGCGCATACCCGCGCTCTTTGTAGGATTTGTCGTAGGGGCTAACTCTCCGCGGGGATGGGACTTCCTTGGCAAGGACATCAAGTACAGCATATATACAGAGGCCCCCATCGGGTCCGCTATTCCGCTAAAGAAGTTACCGAAGACCAGGGAATTTGTTGAAGCCTTTATAAAAAAATATGGTAAACAGCACGGAACCTGGCTGACCGGAGCTGCATATGACTCAATTTATGTGTTGGCTGAAGCCATTGAGCGTGCTGGCAGCCTTGACCCGGATAAGATTGTCGCAGAAGTGGAGAAAACCGATTATTCAGGGGTAATCGGAAGAGTGAAATTTGACAAGACCCACCAGGTGATTTACGGCACAGACCCCAAAGAGAGTGCTTTGTGCTTGGCCTATCAATGGCAGGACGACGGCAAAATGGTGCCCATTTACCCGCCATCCGTTGCAGAGGGAAAGGTAGTCCTTCCTCCCTGGATGAAATAACTTATAGCATTATACAGCGTGAAGGGGTTTTTAAAGATCCCTTCATGCCGTAAAAAAAATGGCTGTTACAAAAAGGATCCCCTCATTCCAGACAGTGCACACCAAAACTCCCAGTAAAGGAGATAAAGTCTTTTCGCAAAGGAGTCAGTCTGGCCGCAAATGAAGGGCGCGAAGAAAAAGTCCCTCTCAATATTGAAAGCACGGAAACTGAGTGTGAAGAGATGTCAGTACTTATCTATGGAACAATACAAAGCGTTATTTTGATGCTTTATGCGTATGGTTTCAGCCTTGTTTATGGCATCAGCGGTATTGCTAATTTCGCTCACGGTGGTTTGTATATCTTAGGTGGTTTCGTCACATGGTCCTTTATGAACTATCTGGGCATACCTTACTTTTTGTCGGCTGTGTTTTCTGTGGCCGTGATGGGGTTATTGGGTTTCGTCCTGTACTGGGGGCTTTTGCTGCGCATCAGGGGGATAAACCTATCTGAACTCGTTGTGACGTTTGTGGCAGGCATTGCCATCCTCGAAGTCCTTGCATGGAAGGGCCTTTACGGGTTTTACTATAACCTTCCCGTTTTTGTGAAAGGGGGCATTACCATAGGGGATGTGGCAGTGGACTATCAGCGTTTGTTTGTTCTGGCTTCCGGGGTAGTTTTGGCGGGTCTCATGTGGTTATTTATTCATTATACCAATATGGGGCTTTCGTTTAGAGGAATTGCACAGGATGAACGTACTGCGCTTTCACTCGGTATCGAATCTGACTGGATGGGCGCACTCAGCCTGGCGCTGGGATCGGCCCTGGCGACGATGGCGGCAATACTAATACTGCCCTTAGGAGTACTGGAGGCGAATATTGGCTATGAGGTTGTGATATACGCGGTAACCGTGTCCATTGTGGGCGGTTTGGAGAGTACATCCGGGATGATTGTAGCCAGTTTTATCATCGGATTTGGTCAGATCGTGGTAGCAAGATATGTCGGCTCTTCATGGATGGTTATTGTCCCCCTTGCTGCCATAGTCCTAATTTTGGCAATTCGGCCATCTGGATTGTTCGGAAAATATAAGGAAATCGAGGAAAGGATTTAAGTGAACAAAGGGGAGGCAAAATATCGGAGAGAAAGGCTGGATCGCGGCATAAAGGCGAGAAGTGACACAATTTATGCGATTGCCTCCCGTGGGGACATGCTTTACCTCCTGTTGCCCAGAGTCCTGCCCATCTTCGTTGCGTTTGTTTTGCCCTTAGTAGTGGGGGAATACTGGATAAAGGTTATTGTTTATGCAGCAATCTATGGCCTTCTTGCCTTAAGCTGGGATTTCCTGGCTTCCTGTGGACTCTTCTCTTTAGGACTGGCCATGTTTTTCGGGGTAGGGGCCTACATTGCAGGCGCTCTCAATTACTATTTTCACTGGCCGGTGGTGGTTACAATGCCTGTGGCCACCCTGGCCGGGGCAATTTTGTGCACGGCGCTTCTTTCCCCTGTTGTGAGATTGAAAGGTGTGTACTTTGCAATGATCACCCTTATCGTGCCATTGCTGCTTTCGCGCCTGGTTGTCGCTACCAAAATGGTTGGTGGTTCGCACGGCTTGACCAATCTCACCGGGTTTGGCAATGAATGGTTCTCGGTCTATTTTACTGTCCTGTCCCTGCTGGTATGCCTCTTTATTTTTAGAAGAATAATTCGTGATGACTATGGGCTGGTGATGAGTGCCATTCGTGATGATGATCGTGCGGTGATGAGCGCGGCCATTAACATATTCTGGCGAAAGATTCAGGTGTTGTTCATCGCATCTGCGGTAGGATGCTTTGCCGGGGCATTTATGTGTCACAACTACCAGTTTGTTGGGCCGAGCGTATTTGCTCTGGATTACTCTCTCATACCGCTTGCGGCTACGGCCTTAGGGGGACAGGGTACCTTTGTGGGAGCAGTCCTGGGAAGCGCTATCCTTGTGCCTCTTTCCGAGGCACTTCGTGCCTTCGGAGGGTTAAGAGTCGCTTTTTACTGTGTCATTTTAATAGCCAGCATCATCCTTTTGCCTGAAGGAATTTTCCATTACATGGCAAGAAAATATCATCAGATCGAGCGGTTGGTGAAGAGTTAGGGGAAAGACAAGTGGAAGACGGAATCATGCTGAAGGTTGAACATCTCCATAAAAGCTTTGGCGGGGTAACAGCCACGTCCGATGTGAGCTTCGAGTTGCGAAAGGGAGAGTTATTGGGCCTCATCGGCCCAAATGGATCCGGGAAGACTACACTTGTTAATTTGATCACGGGCTTTGTAAAACCTGATGCAGGAAGGATCCTGTATAAAGGAAAAGAAATCACGGGCAAAATGCCTTATACCATAGCAGGGATGGGCATTGCCCGGAGTTTTCAGATGGTCCGGATGTTCTATAATCTTCCCGCTTTTAAGAACATCATAATACCCCTTTGTTCAGGAAGGGTAAAAAAACGAAGGGGCGGCAGGTACGGAGAGAGGGATGATATGGCCATTGAGCTTCTGGATGAGTTCGGGTTCGAACGCGATTCCTTTGTCCCCTATAAGACGGCGGGCAGTTTACCGCACGGATATCTGAAACGCCTCGATCTTGCCCGGGCAATGGCGCTTCGCCCTGATGTCCTCTTACTTGATGAGCTTTTCTCGGGGATGTCCATGTCAGAGGTCGCCGCCACGCTTCCCATGCTGGAAAAGCTTAATGGAGAAGGGCTGACCATCATCATGGTAGAACACAGGCTAAAGGAACTGTTCCGGGTAGCAAACCGCGTGATTGTGCTAAATTACGGAAGAAAAATCGCCGAAGGTCCTCCTGATGAAGTAATGGAAAGTGACGCAGTGACCACAGCCTATTTTGGGAGTGAAACCGAAGGACCAGATTCCGAATCAGCAACCGCCGATCAGGGTGACTCATCAGAGCAGGATACCCGCGAAATCGTGTCAAAGGAAAAGCTGCTAGAGGTAAATAATCTTACCGTTTACTTCGAGAATGCACTGGCCCTTAACGAACTCAGCCTGGAGGTTTGTAAAGGAGAGATTATAGGCGTTTTAGGCTCTAACAGTGCAGGCAAAACGACCTTGATGAATGCCGTCTCCGGGCTGATCCTTGATATGAAAAAGAAGGAGGCTCGGCGAGGTGGCGAGCGGATCGTGGTGCATGGAGAAATTAGATTCGACGGTAAGGAGATCACGAACCTGGGACCAAGCAAAAGGGTCAAGAGAGGCCTGGTGCTGTGTCGCGAAAGACACCCTGTTTTCCGTGATAGTACCGTCCTGGAAAATCTCAGGATAGCCGGGAACTTCCGAAAAAATGACGAGGTTAAAGATAGCATTGCACGGATCTTTGAAATCTTCCCGCATTTACGCTCGTTTAAAAGAAGAACGGCTGGTTTGTTAAGTGGGGGAGAGCAACAGATGCTTGCAATTGGCATGGCCCTGGTGACAAAACCTGACCTGCTGCTTTTAGACGAGCCTTTGCTTGGGTTGAGCCCGGTCTTGCAGTCGGATGTAGCAAAGGCGATAAAGGATATCAACAGCAAGGGCATAACCATCATGGTGACCGAACAATTCGCCAGGACTCTCCTGCCTATCATTGACCGAGGTTATGTGATGGGGAACGGTATACTTGTCATGGGCGGTACGAGGCAGGAATTGGCAGAAGATCCTGAAGTAAGGGCGTCATATCTTGGCATATAGCCGGGAGAAACAGGATCGAGGATGGATTTGGAGATGATGGTAGACACTATCTACGGGTGTTTTGAGGAAACATCAAAAAAATTTCCCCAAAAAACAGCGCTCATATACTTAGGCGAGACGTATAGCTATTCCAAACTAAAGGAGATGGTCTTAAGATTTGCCGCTTCGCTGCATGAGTTGGGTGTGGGCGAAGAGGACATGGTACTCTTGTACCTCCACAACCTTCCTCAGACCATAATATCCTATCTGGCATTGCATCGCCTGAATGCCGTTCCGGTCCCTGTGGCCCCGGTTTATACGTCCTATGACCTTAAATATTTTGCCAATGATCTGGGAGCCGAAACAATCATATGTATGGACAGCAACCTCAGTTATGCGGCAGAGATCTTTCCCGAGACGCCTTTAAAGCAAATTATCGTCACCAATATGATAGACATGGTACCGTGGTGGAAAAGACTCGTTGCCAATGGTTTTGACAGGGTTCCGAAAGGCAAAATCCCATCTGGTGAGGAATATTTTTCTTTTAACAAGCTATTGCGCAAGGGTCGGACATCTTCACTATCTCCCTTCCACCCCAAGGGTGGCGATCAAACTGCCTTGGTGCTCTATACGGGAGGCACTACAGGGGTTCCGAAGGGGGTCCCCTTATCTGTTGGACTCTTCGTTTCGCGGGTAAGAGAGTGGAGGAAATTAAGTGAGCCCATTGTTCCCTTGGGAAAGATAATTACTGCTCTGGCCGCACCCTTTTATCATATTATAGGCCAAATGGACGCAATGACCCCCCTTTTGAAAGATGGGGGGACACTGGTCCTTTTTCCCAGGGTCCACTTAGACGCCCTGATGCATCACATTCAACGAATCAGGGTAACCAATATGTTTGCTGTCCCTGCCTTGTATCGGATGATCCTGGAGCATGACAGATTAGACAATTATGATTTGAGTTCGCTAAAGTATTGTGGTTGTGGTGGCGATGTCTTGCCCCTGGAAGTGGCAAATAGGTGGCTGAGTAAGATTGGCATACCTTTGCGCCAGGGCTACGGCGTGACAGAGGCCTGCGGGGCCATTACAGCATCTTATGTCCAGGATGGAACGGCCCCGGAAGGAAGTATAGGCAAAATAGTTCCGGGGAACAAAATCAAAATCGTAGATCCGGAAACATTGGAACCGTCTTCACCTGGAGAAGGAGGGGATTTGCTATTTACGGTAAAAGATGGGACCAAGAGTTACTGGAATAAACCTGAGGAAACTGCGGGTTCTTTTTTAGAAATAGACGAAGAAATCTGGTATCGAACCAACGACATCGTACGTATGGATGAAAACGGCTGGCTCTACTTTATGGACAGGACTGTGGACATGATCAAGCATAAGGGCTATCGTATTGCAGCCGCTGAAATCGAGAAAGTATTGCAGGAGCATCCGGCCGTGGTAGCGGCCTGTGTCGTTGGTGTGCCGGATGATAAGGTTGGTGAAAGGATAAAATCGTTTGTAGTACTGAAGGAAGATATAAAAGGCGTTAACGCTTATGACCTCAAGACATGGTGTCGGGATAGACTGGCATCCTACAAGATCCCACAATACATAGAATTCCGTGACATGTTGCCCAAATCCAAGGTGGGAAAGATGCTGAGGCGGGAGATGAGAAAGGAGGAGCTAAAGAAGCGGGAGATCTGATAGGGCCAGTACTAAAGAAACATTACCCACTTTGGCCCTGATTCACAGGAGGAGAGCATGCATTTCAATCTAACAAAAGAATATAAATTCATACAGCATAGGGTTCTCCCCTCGCTCCGCTCGGGGAGAATGCGGCAGTTAAGCCGGAACTCCTGTTTCCCTTCGCTCCGCTCAGGGAGAACAAGGAGTTCAAGACCGATGCCCCTTCGGGGCACGGCTTAACTGCCGCATTATAAGGTTGCCACGCATAAATGTGAACCTCTTGCTAGGTAATGTTATAGGGTGAATAAGACTTTGGACGTCTCTAAGAGCCCAAAAGAAATAGTAAAAAGTAGGTTCAGGGAACGCCAGCCAAGAAACTGGCATAATCAATACATTTAGAGTACCAGAGTATTGCTTATATAAAGTGTATTATGACTTTCTTTCAATAAAATAGGGATAGTAGATGTTTTTTTAAAGGAGGCTAACGACAATGGATTTTGAGCTAAGCAAAGAACAGAAGGATATAGTGAATGCGGCCAAAGAGTTTGCTGAAGGGGAATTCCCGGATAGAGCAGAAGAATTTGACAGGGATGAGTCCTTTGATGAGGCGATCTTTAAGAAGGCAGCAGATTTAGGTTTTGTGGGAACATTCATCAAAGAGG
>Ga0315547_1001986_pt1 | contig 15008 bp, 14 predicted proteins | sample SalMarSW160240MG_2_FD_202542 | JGI IMG/M metagenome (GOLD analysis project Ga0315547, IMG submission 202542) | Salt marsh sediment microbial communities from the Plum Island Ecosystem LTER, Massachusetts, United States - Salt Marsh Sediment SW1601-240 ... | reverse complement strand
TTGGATATTGGATATTGATTTTTACATTGGATTATTGGGTTGTTGGTTACTAACAACACTATACAGGTCACAGTGAGCGGAGTCGAACTGTGATTAATCGGGGAATCGGTGAATCGATTAAATGAAGATAGTCAACAGACGAAATGTTTTATATATAGCCTCAGTTAATCAGAGAATAGATGAAACTTGAAACTTGCGACTAGAGACTATTTACCGGGAACGGAACGAAATAAATGCCAGTGTGTTGGAATTGAGAAAGTGAGAGGGTGAGAAGATGAGAAAGTGAGGATTATAGTTCATTGTCAGTATTTGCTTAATATAGAATATCCAATAACGAATATCCAATGTCGAAGTATAGTATGTGATACTATTGGAAATTGGACATTGGGCGTTGGATATTGGATATTGATTTTTACATTGGATTATTGGGTTGTTGGTTACTAACAACACTATACAGGTCACAGTGAGCGGAGTCGAACTGTGATTAATCGGGGAATCGGTGAATCGATTAAATGAAGTTTATTTATTTGGTTTAGGTTCTATTATATAACTTCAGTTCACCAGTTGAACGATTCATCAGTTAATCAACAAAAAACACTATGAGACAACATTAACTATCATATTTTATAAAACAACCAGGTAAATTAAAATGATAACTTTAATATAAAAATAGACTAATGAAATCATACCGAAAAGAACTCTGGTTTAAGACCGATAAGAGAAGACAACTGATAAATATCACTCCTGATGTACAATCATGTCTGAAAGAAAGTGGTGTGAAAGAAGGTCTTGTTCTCGTTAATGCCATGCACATTACAGCAAGTGTTTTCATCAATGATGACGAATCCGGTTTGCACCACGATTTTGAAGTCTGGCTTGAAAAGCTGGCCCCGGAGAAACCTTATTCACAATACAGACATAATGGATTTGAAGACAATGCCGACGCACATCTGAAACGTACTGTGATGGGCCGGGAGGTTGTTGTTGCCATCACCGAAGGAAAGCTTGATTTTGGTCCCTGGGAACAGATCTTTTATGGTGAATTTGACGGAAAAAGAAGAAAAAGGGTGCTGGTGAAGATTATTGGTGATTCGTAATTCGTGATTCGTAATTCGTGAATTGTGATCTGTGAATTGTGATCAGTAAACTGTGATCGATTGAGGAGTTTAGTTGTTGATGTTGCTGGGTATCGGATAAATCCGCTTTGAAAAAATGCGACTTCGTAACGCTATAAATTGGCCATTGGCTTCGGAAGCGAGGACCCACTCGGTGAAGCTGACGACCCGAAGGGTTAATGAAAATATGTTTGAGTAACGCTATTGCGTTACGAGTTATTTTCATTGAGTCAGCGAACCGATAGTGGATCGCTGAGAAGCCCGGGCCTTGATTCTTTTACTTCCTTTTCTCATCAAGGAGAAAAGGAAGTGCCCGTCCGGCATGAGGACAAAAAAACTCGTTCCGTTGGGGAACGGAACGAAATAAAGGCTTGTGAGTTGGCGTTTAACAATTAATGAGTTGAGAAAAACTTGCAACTTGAAACTTGCGACTTGCGACTTAAGACCAGCGACTTAACATCTATTCTTCAAAAAAATAATCCGGAAAATTCACCAGGTAGACTTTCTCCGTTGCCCTTGTCAAAGCTGTATATAACCACCGCAGATGTTCTTTATCGATCCTTTCCCTGCTAATGTATCCCTGGTCTATAAAAACCGATTTCCACTGTCCGCCCTGCGATTTATGACATGTAATGGCATAGGCATATTTTACCTGAATTGCATTGAAATATTCATTCTTTTTCACACTTTCATATTGTTTCCTTCTGGATTCAATATTGGTATAATCCTCAAGAATTGTATAAAACATTTGACGGTTTTTCTCTCCCGCCAGCGCAGGTGTCTCTTCATACAACACATCCAACATCAGCTTCACCTCCACCTCAATATCATAATCAATCAGTCTCACAATGCAATCGGCATATTTGAATCCGTAAAGATCCTGGTATTTCAATATTTTGATTACTTCAATAATATCTCCGTTTGCAATAAAATCAAATTCGGATTCATCCCTCAGCCAGAAATAATTGTTTTTCACCACCATCAACAAATCCCCGGGCACCAATTCCTCCTCACGACCAAGAATAGATCTTCGTATTCCTTCATTAAATCCGTTCGATCGTTTGTTTGAGCGGTTGATAATGATTGTTTCTTCCAATCCAAATGTATCGTAGCTATCGGATATCGCATCAACCAGTTCTTCTCCGTTCAATCTGACAATGTCAGCAAATTCTTTTAAGCGGAACAAAGGTGTTTTAAAAATGCCCTGCTCAATTTTTTTTCGGATCAATGTGGCATTGAATAAGATCCCTGAAGTACTTTTTTGTCTGACAACTTCTACCAATTCTTCTTTCAGGATTGTATCGGAATACCTGTTCATTTTAGAAATATCAAGGGCCGGACTTATGTCCAGTCCGACAGGAGGCAATTGAGCCGGATCTCCTACCAATATTAGTTTACATCCTTTCCCGTTGTAAACATATTCAATCAGATCATCAAGCAAATAGCCCGAGCCAAATACGGCTTCCGTATTTTTCTGATTTGCTATCATGGATGCCTCATCGACAATAAATATGGTTCTTGAATGCAGGTTTTTATCCAGCACAAATTTTCCAAAGCCATCTTTGGAAGATTTTTGGCGGTATATTTTTTTATGAATTGTATAGGCAGCACAATTTGAATAGGATGAAAAAACTTTTGCTGCTCTGCCTGTTGGTGCCAGCAAAACAGATTTCATTTTGAATTCATCTAGCATATTCACATAGGCGCTTAAGGTTGTTGTTTTGCCTGAACCGGCATAACCGGCAACAATAAGCAAAGCATCTTCTTCTTTCTGAAGGGTATAATGAGCCAGAGCCTTAACAAGCTTTTCCTGTGAAGGTGTCAGTGTATTCTGTAAAAAAGAATACAATTTCGACGCAATATGATCAACCAACATTCGTGTATCAATTCTGATAATTAAACATCTAATCTAATTTTTTTTTATAAATTCGCACCATCTGCAATCAAGTACTAACAAGTAAAATAATAGATTATGTCCTTTCTGATAATACTCATTCTGCTTCTGGTTGTAATTCTTAGTATAATTACGATAATTATTGTAAACAAAAAACCGGGATCAAAAAAACTCTTTCAATTTATTTATGCCATACTCATTGTAGTTTTGGGCCTGTTCCTGGTAAAAAACATACTTGATCCTATTTTTTTCAAACAAGAAAGAATGAAGAGAGAGAATGCTACGATTGAACGTCTTAAAGATATCCGAACCGCACAGGTTGCATACAAAGAAAAGTATGGAAAATATACCGGTAGTTTTGACACATTGATACATTTTATTAAGACAGATTCTTTTGAACTGGAAAACATTATCCAGGTAAGACCATGGAATCAGGATTCAATTACAAAAAGGGAAGCATTGCGGGTTGGGATCCTCAAAAAATCAACAATTTATAAGCCGGTTCTTGATTCACTTTTTTCAAAAGACTATAATGTAAATGAATTAAGAATTATACCTTATACCAGCGGAGCGGAATTTGTAATGGCTGCGGGCGAAGTTGAAACCGGCTCGCAGGTAAAGGTAAAAGTATTTGAAGCATACGCACTCTATGATATCTTGTTTAAAGGCATGGACAGACAAGAGGTGATAAATTACAAAGACGAAAGATACAAGCTCACTGAGTTCAACGGAGTGAAAGTTGGTTCTCTCACCGAAGCAACCAACAATGCAGGTAACTGGGAAAAATAAATTCATAGATTCCTATGCCTGAAATCAACCTGGTTGATCGATCATTACAAGATTATTACAACGAAACAGAATTATCCATTCAGGTTAGCCCGGGTGGATTTTCTTTTTGCATTTATACGACCCATGATGCATTGATCAGAGCTTTTCGTTATTACAAATTTACCAATGCAGTTTTACGAGAGGATATTCTGAATCATGTAAATGATATTCTGAACAGGGATGATCTTTTACGATTGCCACAAAAACAAGTAAAAGTCATTTTTACCAGCAGGAAATCAACGATGATTCCAAATGAATTCTTCCAGCCTGAGCAACTGAAAACATTGCTTGAATTTAATCATCCTCTGGAAGATCTTGAAGAGATCCATTACAATGAAATTCCATTTTGTAATTCATACATTTCTTTTGCAATACCTTCCTATTTTGCCAGTATGGTCACTGCAAAATTTACCAATGCAGCTTTTTTCAATCAGGCATCGCCATTGTTGTTATTTGCCGGTGAGCTGATCGATAAGGAACAGAACGACTGTGTGCTCATAAATCTGAATAAGGAATTCTTTGATATTCTTGTCGTGCAAGACAATGCGCTAAAATTCATCAATACCTTTTTGTATGTAAATTCAGTGGATCTCTTGTACTTTATCCTTTATGTCTGCAAGCAACTGAAAATTGATGCCCGTGCTATTCCTTTTTATCTTACAGGAGAAGAATCAATTGATGACAATCTGATCGCCGAATTGTCCAATTTTATTGCAGATCTGAGCACCCCCCCCTCTCTCGAAGATCTCAAATTAGCCGATAGTCTGAAAGATATTGATACGGCAAGACATTTCCCCTTGTTATATCTGTTAAAGTGCGAATAATCAGCGGGAAATACAAAGGTCATCGTTTCCCGGTCAGAAAAAATTTTCCTTCCCGACCAACAACAGATTTTGCCAAAGAGAATATTTTCAATGTCATTGAAAATTATTTTAATTTGAATGAGTGCAAAGTGTTGGATCTTTTTGCCGGAACAGGCAGCGTTGGTTTTGAATTTGCCTCACGCGGAGCTACCGTCGATCTGATAGAGAACGATTTCAGATCGATGGAATTTATAAAAAAGAATATTGCTGCGCTGAAAATCACATCAATCAATGCCATCAGGGGTGATGTTTTCAGACTGTTACAAAGAATGGATACAAGCTATGACATAGTGTTTGCCGATCCGCCCTATTTGTTAAAGAATATTGATGAATTGCCTGAATTGATCTTTCAGAACAAGCTATTGAATCGTGAGGGGTGGTTCATACTCGAGCATTCTGACAAACATTCATTCTCCGGTCAAAAGCATTTCCGGGAGCTGAGAAAATACGGCAGTGTACATTTCAGCATCTTTACAATCGAATAAGAACGGAGCAAGTTCGAAATTGTTTAACTGTTGAATCGTTTAATTGGTAATTCGTAATTCGTGATTCGTGATTCGTAATTCGTGAATGGTGATCTGTGAATTGTGATCAGTGAATTGTGATCGATTGAGGAGTTTAGTTGTTGATGTTGCTGGGTATCGGATAAATCCGCTTTGAAAAAATGCGGCTTCGTAACGCTATAAATTGGCCATTGGCTTCGGAAGCGAGGACCCACTCGGTGAAGCTGACGACACGAAGGCAAGAATCGGGTATTGGTTGCTGGTTAATAGTTGTGCTGATCACCAACTGTATAAAAAAAAAGGACTGGCCTATAAAAAATCCAGTAAATAAATCATTGCGAAGGCTCGATGCAAAGGATTTTCAAGTTCCGCGGAAGTGAAACGTCAGCGGAACGACACGAAGAGCCGAGCAATATGATTTATCTGGATTTTTTATCAGCCATGATTTCTTTGGTTCCTTTCTTCATCAAGGAAGAAAGGAACTCGTTCCGTTAGGGAACGGAACGAAAAAAGGGCATGTGTGCTGGAATTGAGAAAATGAAAAGATGAGAAGTCCACCTCACACAAAATAATTGTCTTTTTCTGCTTGGATGAAATAAAATAAGCATTATTTTTGCAACGCTTTGCTGAAAGAGTAACAAATTGTTGGAATTTCCGGGCTGTTGTCCGGAAGAGCAAACAAAAGGCATAAGATAATTTGGTCTGGTAGTTCAGCTGGTTAGAATACGTGCCTGTCACGCACGGGGTCGCGGGTTCGAGTCCCGTCCAGACCGCTTAATTAAACCGCAATCCCTTGTTAATCAAAGAATTAACAAGGGATTTTTCTTGATAGGTGTCAAATATGGTGTCGAATTGAGCGTAAATAATCTGGATTTAATCAGTGTCATAAGAATTTGTGAATTTGTTATTACTCATAACAATAGATAATTTCAAGTCATAATACCCTAAATCAGGCTAAATATCTGAGATTAAAAGAGTCATATAATTTGTATTCTGACGTAATTATCATTATCATGCTATAATTATCCAAAAACAAGACGCAGAAGAATTGGTACAAACCATACTATAAACCATATAGTCACTGCACGATAAATAATTTATTTAGTTCTTTTGCCAAGACTTAATAATAATTCAAGACCACTACTAGCTAACCCCCACGATGGTATTAACTGTAATTTCATTCGCAATAACATTGTAATAAAAAAGTAAGAATATTTTAGCTCAGACAATTTACAGCTAATTCTTTGGGTAGAAACTTCTTATTAATTTGTATAACTCATCCTTTGATTTCAGTTTTGAAATTTTTAATATAAAATCTTCTGATATAGGATACAATTTATAGTCTTCAATTGCTGTAGAAGTTGAACCTCCAATAAAAATATTATCATGAATTCTTGCAGGAGGATCTTCACGTAAGTCTCCGCTAATATGAATATATTGTAAGTGTGGATAAAACGATATTGCATCAGTAATAACTTCTTTTGAAATATTAAATGGAATATTTTTACCAAGCCATATAGCTCTGCTTTCATTAATTGTATTATTATCTTCTAATTCCTGGATAGGTGGAATGGGTTTGTATATTTTAAAATTATATCCTTTTTGTTTTAAGATAGTGATGAATTGCTTAAATTTAGGAAGAGGTGTAATAGTATAAATGAACAGATTCTTATTTTCAGAATTATATAATTCATTAGGTTTATTAATAATTCTATTTTCAAGAGCTTGAATCTTTTCTGTTAAATTTTGGTAATACTCACTAAATTGATTATACAAAACATCTAATTGATCATCTTTTTCGACATCAATTATTACACTTTTTTGTTTGATTGAGTCATATGCAGAAAATTTCATAAAATTTTCCTCATTTTTATAATCAGAGGGAGCATAAAGTACTTTATTATTGAAATTTAGAGTAAGAAAGAATAGTATGACTAATAGAGCCGGGAAGCTTATTAAAAAGTAAATAAAAATAATTTGATTATTCTCCACAACAAAGGGTAGAACAGTAGTTCCACTAACTTCAGCAATTCCTGCAAATATTGCTATGATTGTTAATGGATTTTTTATTTTACCAATTTTATCTGTCATTTTTTGAGCTTAGGTTTTTCGATATCAATTTTTGTTGTAACGATTTGATGAATACCATCAAAAATATCTTCATCAGTAAAATTAATCCCAACCTTCTTTTTAAGACTGGACTTAATCAATTTAACAATACTATATTCATATAATTGTTTACATAAGTTTTCAGGATCAATGACAATATATTTATTCCAATATTTTTCCAGATCACCCCTCTCAACACATTTTTTAGTAAGATATTCAAAATATTTGCAGGCTTTTTTAAAACAACTATCATCCAATAAATCAAAATCAAAAACTAAAACAGTTTTTACAGGTTTTTCAAACAAAATCCTATATAACCTCCATTGTCTTCCATTAGTTAATAACACCCAGCTTACTTATATTTGCTGTTAGGCATAGTTCTTATTTTTTGTTTTTTGTATTTATTAGCAAAGCACCAATCCCGTCATTCTCACCTCTGTAGTCTTTATGAAGAGTGAAAATCTCTACCAAATCATACTCAGGCATTCTTGATATTGAATAGATTACATCCTTAACAAATTTCATCTCTTGATTGCAACCTAGAATATATAAATGATCAATATTATTGTCTATATTTTCCTTGGCTCGTTTTAAATATGGTAAAATACTTTTATGGGTTGGTCTAGCTACTAGCATAAATGCATATGAAGTGGCAGGGCCAGTCCTATTCCAACATATATCCGCTTTTTGCAGCCTATTTTGAAAATTAATTATATGATCAAGTATGCATGTTATTTCTTCTTCGATTTTATTTCTTAATTCTGTGTATCTTGACAATTCGGCTACTGCCGAAACTTCTCTTATGAAGATTCCTGTAAAGAAGCCTTGTGCATCTATTTTATTGTACTTATCAAAATAATTCAAGATTGTAGTATCATCTTGTATCTCTTTTTCAAGAAATTCTTCTTCAAATTTAGGGATGAGGTATGGTTTATTTCTTGAAATCGTCCTTTTGGAAATCTGCAAAGCGACAGATTTTCTTATGTTTGAGGGGATAACTTCTTTTGTTGTTGGAAATAATGCCTGTGTAAAATAGAAATAAATTCCATTAATTAGATTATAATCTTGGCTCTCATATGGTTTTATTCTTAATATTATCTCATTATTTTGAATGCTCGAAGCAGATTTATCTCGAACCCATTGGATGGATGCTCTATTAATCCAGTTTTTTGGAAGTTCATCGGTGAGACTGTTAACAGTCACATTTACAATTGTTTCAATATTACTTTTTACGGCTTGCTTTTCCAGCTTTTTATGTTTAACTCTCTTTGCAAAAAAATCCCAAATATTTGATTTTATATTAGATAGTTTTGGCGTAAGGTTAAAAACAAGGTCAAGAAATGTCATTATGAGTACTATACCACCAATGACAGCTAATATAGATTTTAATAGGTCCATCTTAATTATTTATTAAAATTAGATATACAAACTGGCTTTTCACAAATAAATTCTATATTGCCTTTTACTTTGGCTATTGCACCAATATTTTTAAAAGTTATTGTCTCTTTACAGACGAAGCATTTGACAGATCCAGAATCTATCCGGTCTTTTACTTCAAGACTTTTAAGAAGGGAATCTAAGTCACTGTCATAGACAAAGTTGACTCGTTTTTTCCTAAGCTTAATGAAGAACCTAGAAATCAAATTTTTTAAGTAATTGTAAATCATTTTATTTGATTTTTAATATATCTATTTGTTTAGTGTAGACATTTTTCTGGATGAGAGAGAATTATGCCGAACGTTCCTGCAATATGAAAAGTTGGGGAGAGCGGGCTTCGTTCGTATCTACCGTTACCAAAACTTGATGCGTGGCAATATGTTTGAATAACCTCTTCACCCCAAATGTTTTATGACCGCATGTTAGCTGTAGTTTTTTATTCTAATCGTTTTATTCTTTCCCATTCTGTCTTAAAAATAGACTTGCTCAAATCTAAAATAGTATCAATACTATCTGAATATTTCTTATGGTCATGTTCTTTTTTATCAAATATGTTTCTCGCATTTAATAGACGAATCTCATCAATTAACAGTCTTGATTTTTCCTCATTAGAATTAAGCATCATCTCAATTTTATACTGAATCTCACCAGTTCTTTGCAACAAATCAGGTATTTTATCATTATAATCTTGATTTCTTAATGATTCTCCTGTCCATTGGTGAATAGCTAACATTTCTGAAATTAGATTCCTGAGTTCATCAATCCAGGATTGTCGGAAATCTGCTAACTTATTTTTTTTAATTTCATTTATTTTAGAATCAATCTCCTTGTTAAGATTAATTTTTGAATTTCTAATCTGTCTTCCAGATATGTACAAGTTCGCTATTATTGTAATAATACATATTATCAATGTAATAATCCATGCATCACCACCTGAATCCTTATTATTAAACTCATGGAAAACTCGAACATAAGAAATTGAATCGGTGACTAAACTATCTATCATGTTTTTCTAATTATTAGTTTAACTAACATTTCTTATCAGTGCCGTCTACTAATCGAGAGCTGTCAAAATTACAGCTAACGTTCCCGCAATAAGATGTCGTTGGCGTTGCATCGCAATTAGTTTGATTAGCAATATACAAAAAAGCGGCTTACGTTTATGTCTCCCGTGGCACTTCATAGCCTATGCACTTTACCGGCTGTTGGGCGTAGTATTTTTATCTCTCATACATAATTAAAATTTCTCTTAGTGCAGGTTTAATCTCATCGATATCACTGGCCAGAGCATAAATTATATGTTCTTTAATCATCCTAGATGCTATCAATGACCAACCTTTATTTTCAGTAATAATTTTGGCTCTTTTCTCTTGATTAATATCTTCATAATATTGTTTATCTGCAAAAGCGCCTGCATGTACGTATGATGAAAGCTGATTATATCTCTTTAAAAAGTCGAGCATTGCCTTATGAATTTTTGGAAAGTAGTCACCCTCAGGATATTCATTATTTAAGAAGGCACCGATTTTTCTTATATCAAATTGATTGGCTACGTTATGAATATCATGTAATTGTTTTTCCTTCATTTCCTCAAACTTGGGGTATTTTTTCTTAATATTCTCAAAAGTGTTATGCTTAGGTTTTTTTAACACTATCCCTTCAATACCTAATTCATAATTTTTCTGTTTAAAGAATTCGGATATAAGATATTCGATAAAATATTTTTCTGCTACTATATCACTTTTCTCAAGTCTATTTTTTGTCCATATATAATAAGCTACAAGTTGGTGTTCGAAAAGAGTTCTAAGTAGGATCTGAGACGTATAAAAATTATTCTCGTGCTCTGCTGAAATTAATCCATGTTTAATAGAATCAATCTTATCAGAGAATCTCATTAATACCTTAATTGTCAAAGGGAATTTAGAACTGGTCTCGTATTCATTGATATACTTGATATATTTCTGGAATAAAGCCAAAATGTAATCATGTTGTTCTTGAATACTTTTATCCATAATGTTACCCTTTAAGTTATATTACGCCCAACGTTCCCGGCATATGAACAGTAGCGGAGTTCGGTGCTGCGTTCTTATCCCCGGTAGCCGTTTTTGGTTTAAATATACAAACATTTGCAAAACACTGAGACCGCTATTGTTTATATGTCGTGTTAGCGTTTCGTTTTTTCATTTTCATAAGTAATGCTCTATCCAATATTTTCTTCCTTTTCTTTAATTCTCTTATATCTGGAGAATAGTTATCAAGAAATAAACATGCTTCACCTATGTTATCAAAAAATCCAGAAAAGTAAAAGTTATAATTAACAATTATTGTATAAATAAAGAACTGAATATTGAAACAGGCTATCATTGGATCTAATCCATCACCACCTTCATGTACAAACACATTACGGTATAATCTTAAACTTTCTAGCTTTTGTTTCTGATATGCTATGTTTTTTTCCTCAAACATTGCAGTACATCGTTTGATTAGCAAATCATTCTGGTCAGTATCTGAAAGAATTTCCAATACTGTCCATGCTCGTAAAAAACAGATGTATTTATTGTTTTCATCGAATGCCCCAACGTAATTAATCAAGGCTTTCCCAATTGTATCTTGATGTTTAGGTTTGCATTTATTGTAACATGAAATTAACCATTTAATATTTGTTTTTAAGTTTTCATTTTTTTTATTATCTAGTTCTAGAATTTTAGCCTCTCTATAGTCTTGTACATACCAATAATAATTTTTATGAGCTAAATTTCCATCCGATGTATGAAGAGTCGAAACAAAACCTTGTCTAACTTTATTAATTGGTTTTGAGGTTCGTTCACCAAACCTAATTTCTAATTGAGAATTAAGTAACAAGCATAATAATGAACGAAAAATATCAAAAATCTGAAAAGATTTCTCATAAGCATCTTTAAAATCTCTTGATTTGATTTCAATCGATAATTTTGTCAGGTTATTATTTTCAGGTTCAATATCATGTGATTTTATAAATGTATTTCTATGTTTCTTAAACACATTTGGGAATTGTTTACCATGAATATAAATTATGCCTTCTCCAAGTGTCAGTTTTCTAAAAGGTAAACTTGCTATTGAAAGAGATGTAAGCAAGAAGTATGTTTTCTCTTCTTTGTTATTATGATGATTAATTTGAACTTCTAATTGCTCAAGAAAGTAGTTCTTCTCAAATCTATTTTCCTTTACCAGAGTCCTTAAAGTTTTGCTCAATATTTGTTTTCTAGATTCAGTACTTAAAGAATTCTCAAACTCAATAATTGAAAGAAAAGTCCATTCCAATTCTGTATAGTCAAAGGCAGCAAAACTTACTGTATTATTCTTCTCAAGGGTTGATATACTTTGTAACTTATCAAGAAGCACATCTATATTTTGCTTTCTTGCTGATTTAATTTTTGCTTTCATGTTTTTTTACTTGCACTTAATATGAACGCTAACTCATTTATAAATTCATTAGCTTCTATCATTTATAACCTCCATTTCAGGAGTATAAACAGATTTTCTTGTTGTGGTTATCCTTAATTCAACCACAAGTTAAAAAATAACCCTCACGCAGCCATAAGTTGCTGTAACCCTTCGGCCACCTACATCTTTCACAAGATAGCTGAGCCCCTTATCTTAGCGTGAAAATATTTTCATGAATAAATCAGAACGTAAGAACGTACAGCAGCAAATGTTTGCCCTTATCAAGAAGTGGAATGGCAGCGGAATAAGTCAGAAAGAATTTTGCAACGATCATGATTTACCGATTCATATCTTTTATTATTGGCTCAGAAAATACAAACAAGCCAGTCCACCCTCAGAAAACGGGTTCCTGCCGATAGATGTTACCCCTGCAAAGCTCAGTGCGGATGGAGAACTTCAGATCCATTATCCTAACGGAGTTATGATTACTCTGGATAAGGCTGTCAGCACCTCGAGAATCAAGGCATTGATTAATGCCATTTGATCTGTATGTTTTCACTGACATCTTCATTTCGTTATTATCTGTATCGTGAACCTACCGACATGAGGAAAAGTTTTGATGGATTGAGTGGTCTGATCCAGGGCCGGCTTTACCGGAACCCAACCTCGGGTGAGGTATTCATTTTTATTAATCGTCGCAGAAACAAAGTAAAACTTCTCAGATGGGAACAGGGAGGATTTATTCTTTACTACAAGCGATTGGAAACCGGCACTTTTGAGCTTCCTGAATTTAAAAACGGTGCGCTTTCTTGTCAGATGAGCTGGACCACTTTGATGTTGATGGTTGAGGGAATATCAATTGAGAAATACAAGAAAAGGAAGCGATTTTTTATCAACAATCCGGTATTCAGTTCTTGATAAAAATCCCTGTAAATATTAGGGTTACAGAGATATTGTCACGATCTTGCATTCATGCAAAACGGGCAGGTCAATCATAATGAAAAAGGCGTATTTCTCACACATGAGGATTACAGCAAACTGGTTGATCTGGAAAATGTGAACAGGGAGCAGAATATTGAGATTACATATCTCAAACAAGAGCTTGCCCAACTCAAGCGGATGATTTTCGGTAGTAAGAGCGAAAGGTTTATACAGGGAGATCCGGGACAGTTATCACTGGATTTGGGTATAGAGCAGCAAGAAGCCCCGGAAGCAGAGACAGAAGAACTCACTTATACCCGCAAAAAATCCAAAGCAGAGAAAAAAGAATCACCCGTTCGCCTACCGCTTCCTTCACATCTACACAGAGAAGAACATATTATTGAACCTAATGAAGATATTACCGGGGCAAAGAAAATTGGTGAAGTGATTACCGAGATACTGGAATACACTCCCGGGAAGTTTTATGTAGAGAAGTTCATTCGCCTCAAGTATGCCTTACCCGAAGATAAAGGTATTGTTATCGGCGAGCTTCCCTCTTTTCCTATACCTAAAGGCAATGCCGGATCGGGACTTCTTTCTCATATTACAATCAGTAAATTTGTTGATCATCTACCATTCTTTCGGCAGGTTAAGCAGTTTAAGCGGGCGAATATTACTATTGCAGAATCCACCATCAGCGGATGGTTCTCAGCAACCTGCCGCTTATTGGAGCCACTTTATGAAAAGTTGATAGAAAAAACAGAACAAAGTAGTTACCTGATGGCCGATGAGACCCCCATTCCGGTACTGACCAAAGACAAACCAGGAGCAACGCATAAAGGTTATCACTGGGTGTATTACTCTCCTCTGGAAAAGCTTGTATGCTTCAATTACCGGAAAGGTCGTGGACGGGAGGGACCGGAAAAATTTTTGCAGTCATTTCAAGGGGCACTGCAAACTGATGGATATACTGCATATAACCAATTTGAAAACCGGCAAGGTATTACACTCCTAGCCTGTATGTCACATGCCAGAAGGAAGTTTGAACAGGCATTAGATAACGATCCTGAAAGGGCTGAGTATGTTATGAAAAAGATCCAGGAACTCTATAGCATTGAAAGAAATGCCCGGGAGCAGGATCTTTCATTCGATGAAAGAAAAAAGCTTCGTCAAAAGGAGTCTTTACCAATATTATCAGAACTGGAAAACTGGATGAGAAATCAACTGTCCGAGGTGCTGCCTAAAAGTTCAATTGGTAAAGCAATCACCTACACACTTAAGCTATGGAAGCGATTGACCCTTTATACTGAAGATGGTCGCTGGGAAATAGATAATAATCCGGTTGAAAACAGTATCCGGCCTGTGGCTATAGGAAGGAAAAACTATTTGTTTGCCGGATCCCATGAAGGAGCAAAGCGTGCAGCTATGATGTACTCATTTCTGGGCACCTGCAAAATCAATGACGTGGAACCTTTTTCCTGGCTCAAAGATGTACTCACACGTATTCCTGATCATTCTATCCAAAGGCTAGATGAACTTCTCCCGGGGTATCAAGCCCCAATAATCGAATAATAATATTGTTTGCCAATCCAAATCGGGTAAGTCTCATGAGGTGTAGGTGGCCGAAGGGTTACAAGTTGCTGGCAATTCGTTTATGATGAGAGATTTTAAATTGGTTCCGGGGAGTGGTCACAAGCCTTTCATCGCATTGTTTTTGCCAAGAAATATACAAGGTCGCGGCTTACGTTCGTATCCACTGTGCCACTTTGCAGCCAATGCATTATACAACACTTTATATTAGTACCCTCTTATTAACATTGTTATGAATTCTTAATGCGTATGTTGTTGAAATTCTTTTCTTTTTGCTGCTTTTTCTTTTCTTGTTAACTGTTGTTAACTTGTTAATTCTCAAAAA
>Ga0315547_1001985_pt1 | contig 15013 bp, 13 predicted proteins | sample SalMarSW160240MG_2_FD_202542 | JGI IMG/M metagenome (GOLD analysis project Ga0315547, IMG submission 202542) | Salt marsh sediment microbial communities from the Plum Island Ecosystem LTER, Massachusetts, United States - Salt Marsh Sediment SW1601-240 ... | reverse complement strand
TGGAAAAACCGGCCGGGCTGACCGTTCACCCGGCGCCGGGGCATACCAGCCATACTTTAGTTAACGCCCTGCTGTCGCACTTACCCCACCTGGCTGACATCGGCGATTCACTGCGCCCCGGTATCGTCCACCGCCTGGATAAGGATACCTCGGGTCTGATGCTGGTGGCTAAGAACAGTAAAGCCCAGGAGCACCTTATCGGCCAGTTCAAGTCGCACTCGGTGACCAAGGCGTATCTGGTGCTGGTAAAAGGGCATTTGACGCCGGAAACCGGCGTTATCGAGGCTAATATAGGCCGCGACCCCCGCAATCGTAAGAGAATGGCGGTTGTCGAAGGCGGCCGGGAAGCCAGCACCGAGTATAAGGTGGTTAAGTATATCGGGGAATACACTCTGGTTGAGGTCAGGCTCCGGACGGGGCGCACCCACCAGATAAGGGTGCACCTGGCGGCAATCGGCTTTCCCGTGGTGGGGGATAAGGTCTACGGGGTCAGGTCCCCGTTTTTGCCCCGCCAGTTCCTGCACGCCTGCCGGCTGGGCTTTAGCCTCCCCTCCTCCGGGGAGTATATTGAGTTCAAGTCGGAGTTGCCTGCGGATTTGGAGCAGTCGCTAAAAGATATAGAATAGCCCCGCCCCCATATTTATCTTTACCCGCCCGCCGCCCTTTATAGTAGGGCTAAAGCCCTTATCCCCCACCCTAGAATCTTGGTTGATAGGGTGGTAGAATGTTAGCAAAGAGGTGCAGTATTGGTAGGCAAGTTAAGCGAATTATTTGCGGATGAAGCGCTTAAAATCAAGATTGTGGAACGGCTTCCCCATCTATTCACTTTAGCTGCAAAGGAAACCTCAAGGGCAGGGAATATTGGAATGCAGGCGGGCTCCCTGCGTGAGAATATTATCATTGCTCTACTTATCTACAAGTTTGGAGAGCAGAATGTCAGAATAGATAAACCTATAATTGCGCCGGAGGTGGATGTAGAAGTATTTGGGGTGCCTGTATCTATAAAAACTGTTAGTAGTAAGGGACTTACCGGAGTAAAGTTAGTATGGACTGTGGATGCACAGAAGGCTAGAGAGTTCAGCGAGAAATATTATCCACGGTGCGACATGTTATTTGTGCACATTCTATGGGGTGGTGTAGGAGGTTTTTATTATATCCCTTTGGCGATGCAGAGAAAGTTATTTGAGGAGATGGGTAGAGAAGGGTATATGAAGCTCCCTAAACCTGGCACGAACCCACGAGGAGTTGAAATAAGTAAAGAAGCATTACGGCGTCTAATTCGAGATGAAGAAACCAAAAGCATCGGAATAAATTGGCAGAGGGCAGAAGTAGAGCATGATCCTTATAAAAGATGGGTGGATTATTGGAGGGAGGCATGAGGGAGGTGGGATATAACGAAGACAAAAGGGGCACACAAACAAGCTCCTTTGGCTCACCGGGTAGGATAAATCACGATTCAACCGCCTTTTATGCCAGCAGGTTGTACGAAGGTCTGCCAGCGGAGAAAAAAACTGAATATATAGAGAATCCTATCTCGCCCCAATTTTTAGATAGGATATTTAGTAAAACCAGCGAAAATATGGAGGAATTACCAGATAACAGCGTCCATCTGATGGTTACTTCCCCACCTTACAACGTGGGGAAAGACTATGATGGCAACTTGACCCTTCAAGAATATAGACAATTCCTGAAAAGAGTGTGGCAAGAAGTTTATAGGACGCTTGTCCCTGGCGGCAGAGCCTGTATCAACATAGCAAATTTGGGAAGAAAGCCATATATCCCTCTCCATGCTTTTATCGTTGAGGATATGTTGGAGCTAGGGTTTTTAATGAGGGGTGAAATTATCTGGAACAAGGCTTCCAGTTCCAGCCCTTCTACGGCTTGGGGGAGTTGGCTTTCGGCTGCCAACCCGACTTTAAGGGATATACACGAATACATCTTGGTTTTCTCAAAAGGCATGTTTAGCAGGAACAATGCTTCTCGAAGGCTAAGCACAATTTCCAAAGAAGAATTTCTGGAATTCACCAAAAGTGTATGGACGTTTTCAGCTGAGTCAGCCCGTGGGGTCGGGCATCCAGCGCCGTTCCCTGTAGAGTTACCATACAGGTTGCTCCAGCTTTATACATTTGAAGGCGAGGTAATTCTAGACCCCTTTATGGGAAGCGGCCAGGCGGCAATAGCAGCCATAAAGACGGATCGTCATTATGTGGGCTACGAGATAAGCGAGGAGTATGTGAAATTAGCAGAAAGGCGAATCCAGGAATTTCGGCTGCAATTTAAGTCTCCGAGATTACTCTAATCTTGAGAAAATGACCACACCCGTTAGAGTCCGCTTTGCCCCCAGCCCCACCGGCTTTCCCCATGTCGGCAATATACGCACGGCAATGTTCAACTGGCTGCTGGCGCGGCACACCGGCGGCAAGCTGATTCTGCGCATTGAGGATACCGATGTCGCCCGTAAAGTGGAGGGCGCGGTGAAGGCAATCATGGAGGGGCTGAGCTGGCTGGGTCTGGACTGGGACGAGGGCCCCGATATCGGTGGCGACTATGGCCCCTACTATCAGTCGGAGCGGCTGGAGCTTTATAAGGCGGCTGCCGAAAAGCTTATCGAGCAGGGGGACGCCTACTACTGCTACTGCTCTCCGGAGCGCCTTGCGGAGCTTCGCGCCGAACAGGCAAGGCGTAAACAGCCCCCCGGCTACGACCGCCTCTGCCGCGATTTAACCAAAGAGGAGCGCGCCCGGAAAGAGGCCGAGGGTATCAGGCCGGTGGTGCGCTTCAAGACCCCTCTGGAGGGGCAGACCAGCTATGAAGACGTCATCTGGGGTAAAGTTGTCGTTGAAAACAGCACCCTGGACGATTTTGTTTTGCTTAAATCGGACGGCTACCCGACCTATCACCTGGCTAATGTCGTTGACGACCACGCCATGAAGATAAGCCATGTCATCCGCGCCGAGGAATGGATATCAAGCACCCCCCGCCACCTCCTCATCTATAAGGCGCTCAAGCTGGAGCCGCCGCTTTACGTCCACCACCCCATGATTTTAGGCCCCGACCGCGCCAAGCTGAGCAAGCGTCACGGTGCCGTCTCTATCCTCGACTACCGGGATATGGGCTACCTGCCCCAGACCATGTTTAATTTCCTCTCCCTCATCGGCTGGTCGCTGGACGATAAGACCGAACTCATGTCCCGCCAGGAGCTTGTCGATAATTTCTCCCTGGAGCGCATCGGCAAGACGGGGGCTATCTTCAACCGGGAGAAGCTGGACTGGATGAACGGCGTCTATATCCGCAAGCTGACCGCCGATGAGTTCTTCGATGCCGCCCAGCCCTATCTGATGGAGGACCTGGACGCCGGCAAGGCGTTGATATCCGACGAAGACTATGTCAGGGCCGTCCTGCCCCTGGTTCAGGAGCGGGCTAAGACCCTGCTTGAGGTCGCCGAGCTGACCCGCTTCTTCTTTGTCGAAGAGCTTAACTACGATGCCAGCCTCCTCATCGGCAAGAACATGGATAAAGCCGCCGCGGTAAAGGCGTTAAAGGCGGCTCAGGCTCAGCTTAAGCCCCTATCCGCTTTTGACACCGATTCTTTGGAGGCATTGCTGCGCCCCCTGGCGCCGGAGCTGGGCTTGAAGACCGGCCAGCTTTTCTCGGTGCTCAGGGTGGCTGTTACCGGCCGTACCGCCGCCCCGCCCCTCTTCGCTACCATGGCGGTGCTGGGCAAAGAGCGCTGCATGAAGCGGATTGAAGTTGCCCTTAAAATGCTATGAACGGTCAGGGTTCCATCCTATCCGGTTGTCGCCTCCTCGATTTAACCGATGACAAAGGCAGCCTCTGCTCCCGCCTGCTGGCTGATATGGGGGCGGAGGTTATCCGCTTGGAGAAACCCGGGCAGGACCCCGAATTTCACTGGGAAAATCTGGGCAAGCGCTCGGTAACCCTGGATATAGGGCTTAAGCAAGGACAAGAGGTATTCCGGCGCCTGCTGGAAACCGCCGATATTCTGGTGGAAAGCCGCCCCCCCGGCTATCTGGATAGTCTCGGCCTCGGCTACCCCCAACTTTGCAAGCTTCACCCCCGCCTGGTTATGGCTTCTATAACCCCTTTCGGCCAGAGCGGCCCCTACAGAAACTATAAGTCCTGTGATATTGTCGCCGGCGCTATGGGCGGCCAGCTTTACCTCAACGGTCAACCCGGTTCGCCGCCGCTCAAGCCCTTCGGTAACCAGAGCTACTACCTGGCTTCTCTATTTGCCGCCATCGGCGTTATGCTGGCGCTGTGGCACCGCCATAGTTCGGGCAGGGGCCAGCACATCGATATTTCTCTGCAGGAGTGCGTTACCGCCGCCCTCGACCACGTCCTGGTGCGTTATTTTTACCGGGGGGAGGTGGCTAAAAGGCAGGGCAGCCTCCACTGGAACAGTGCCTTCCGCGTCTTCCCGGCTAAAGACGGCTATGTCCTGCTCTCCCTGCTTTACCAGTGGGAGACGCTGGTGGAGTGGCTTGAGTCCGAGGGCATGGCCGGGGACTTAACCGATGAGAAATGGCGGGACAGGGATTACCGCCTGGGGCATATTGGTCATGCCATTGAGGTCTTGGAGCGCTGGACTAAAAAACACCCCGCCGCCGAGCTGGTGGAAAAGGGGCAGGCGATGCGCTTCCCCTGGGCGGAGGTAGCTTCAATACCGGGGCTTTTAGCCAGCCCCCAGTTGAATGAGAGAGGCTTCTGGACTGAGATAGGGCACCCGGCAACCGGTGAGAAGTTTAAGTTCCCCGGAGCCCCGGCCAAGCTTAGCCGCTCTCCCCTTATCCCCCCTGGCGTTTATCTTCCCACCCAGCCCGCCCTAAAAGGCTTTGCCTCTAAGACTCCCCATACCCTCCCGCCCAATAGGGGGCTTCAGCCATGAATGATTTTGAGCCGGGCTATCTTGCCCTGTACCGTTCCGGGGAGCTGGAGCGCCGGGCGGAGGCGCTTGAGGCGCGGCTGAGCGCCTGCGATATCTGCCCCCGGGGGTGCGGGGTCAACCGTCTGGAGGGGAAAAGGGGCTTCTGCCACTCGGCTTACCTCCCGATTGTCGCTTCGGTCGGCGCTCACCACGGCGAGGAGCCGGTGCTTTCCGGGAGGAGGGGTTCGGGGACGGTGTTCCTGGGCAACTGCAATATGCGCTGTGTTTACTGCCAGAACCACCAGATAAGCCAGGACTATAAAGCTCAAAAACGCCACGAGGTTGAGATTCGTGTTCTGGCGGAGAATATGCTCTTTCTTCAGGACGAGCTTGGCTGCCACAATATCAATTTCGTCTCCCCGTCGCACTTCGTACCCCAGCTCGTCCGCGCCGTGTTGGAGGCAGTGCCCCTGGGGCTCCGGCTGCCGCTGGTCTACAATACCAGCAGCTATGATTCCGTGGCTACTCTGCGGGAGCTTGACGGCATTATAAGCGTTTACCTGGCGGACTTGAGATACGCCTCCAATAAATGGGGCAGGCGGTTTTCCAAAGCCCCCGATTATGTGGAACGGGCGCGGGCGGCTATCAGGGAGATGTACCGGCAGGTGGGCAACCTGGTGGTGGATGAGGAAAATATTGCCCGGAAGGGGTTGATTGTGCGCCACCTGATACTGCCCAACGGCATTGCCGGCAGCCGGGACTCGCTTGGCTGGCTGGTCGGGGAGGTTTCCCCCCGGGTTACGGTGAGCCTGATGTCCCAGTACTTTCCGGCGCACCGGGCACCCCGCCTCCCCCTGCTGTCGAGGACAATCACATCGGAGGAATATAATGAGGTTGTGGAGCTGGTCGAAGAGCTAGGGATAGAGAACGGCTGGCTGCAGGGAATGGATGCTTCAGGGAATTATCTGCCTGATTTCTCCGGGGATGGTACTCCGTTTCCGGCGGCGGAGGATGCTAAGCGGTGAGGTTCTGTGCCGGCTATTTCCGCTTGCGCTTGGTAAAGGCAAAGCGTATCTTCAAGCCGTTGAGCTTGTCTTTTTTGTTGACATTCTCAATGAAGGTCTTGAGGTCGAGCATGGGTTTCTCAGCCACTTTGGGTTCCTTTTTGTTTAGTTTGGCAGACACGGGGTCGATTATAGCATATGTTCGGGCGTAAAGCCAAGTATAGTGGGTAAAGAAACGATGGAATCAGATTCAGGCGGTCTGATAAGGTTAGAGAAAGGGCAGGCTAGGCCGGCCGGCGAGGTCTTGGCCCGCGCCTTTAATGACGACCCGGCGCTTATCCGCTTCGTTACCGAGCCTCGCAAGAGGGTGGAACTGCTGCGCTCCATGTTCCGGATGGTGGTCAGCCACGCCATTTTGAAGGGCGAAGTTTACGCCGTCTCCTCAAAGATGGAGGGTATCGCCGTCTGGATTCCCTCTGGGGTTTCCGATATCGGCTTCTGGGAGATGCTCCGCGGCGGCGGGCTGACACTCCTTTTCAAGGGAGGCCGGGAGTTTCTGAGCAAGATGAAACGGGACGAGGACTTCGCCCGCGAGCTGCGCCGTCGTCTGGCTCCCACCCCCCACTGGTATCTGGCGGTTCTGGGCGTTGACCCCGAATTTCAGGGCAAGGGCTTTGCCAGCCGCCTGCTCAAGCCCATGCTGGCACGGCTGGATGCGGAAAAGCTGCCCGCCTATTTGGAAACCCCCACCGAAGGGTATGTCGCCCTGTACCGGCACTTTGGCTTTAAGCTGCTTCAGGAGGTGATGATGCCCGGCAGCGGTACTAAAATGTGGGTGATGCTGAGGCAAAATGACTGACACCGTCCTAAAAAACATCTGCATCTTAGACTTCACCTGGGTCTTGGCCGGCCCCTATGCCACCCGACTGCTGGCTGATTTCGGCGCCGAGGTGATTAAAGTCCAGCCCCGCCTCCCCCAGGAGGAGGACGACTTCGCCAGTGGTTACTATAACACCTGGAACCGCAATAAGCGGGGCATTACCCTGGACATGAGCCAACCCGATGGAATAGCTTTAGCCAAGACACTGGTGCTTTCCAGCGACGCCGTGGTGGAGAACTTTACCCCCCGCGTCATGGCTAACTGGGGACTGGACTACCAAAATCTTAAAAAACTAAAGCCCGATATCATCATGCTCAGCCTGTCAACGATGGGCAGTACCGGTCCCTACCGGGACTACACCGGCTTCGGCCCCACCATCCAGGCTTTTTCCGGGCTGACTCACCTCACCGCCTACCCCGGCAGGCCGCCGCTGGGCCTGGGCACGGCTTATGCCGACCATGTCGGCGCTCTGTTCGCCTGCCTGGCGCTGCTGGGGGCGCTGGAGTACCGGCGGCACACGGGCGAAGGGCAGTATATCGATATCTCTCAGGTGGAGGCGATGGCTAGCCTGCTGGGCGATGCCTTTGTTCCCGGGGAAAAGACGGATTCGGCGCCTTACGGCGTCTATCGCTGTAAAGGCGAAGACCGCTGGTGCGCTCTGGCCGTCTTTACCGGCGAAGAATGGCAGGGCTTCAAAGAGGCTTTGGGTAATCCCCCCTGGGCTGAGGCTAAAAGGTTTGCCACTTTAGCCAGCCGTCTCAAGAATAAGAAGGCGCTGGATGGCTTGATTGAAGACTGGACAAAAACACACCCCCCCGAAGAGGTTATGGCTTTGTTACAGGCGCAGGGGGTAGCCGCCGGCGCGGTTCAAAATGCCCGCGATTTAGCTCAAGACCCCCAGCTTAAAGAACGTGGCTTCTTTATCGAGCTCGACCACCCCCGGATGGGCAAGACCGTATCCGACGCCACCCCGGTAAGGCTCTCGGCTACCCCGCCCCTCTATAGCCGTCCCGCCCCGCTTCCCGGCCAGGACAACGACTATGTCTACGGAGAGATTTTGGGGTTGAGTGAGAGTGAAATTAATAAGCTCAAGAAACAGAAAATAATCTAGGCTTTACCCCGCCCCGTTTTACATCTATTCCCGCCCCCGCTTTCACCAGTTCTCTCTCGTCCCATACCCACCCGCCCAAAAAGGCTCTGCCTCTTTAGACTCTCTTTCCCCACCCCCCAGAAGAGAGAGTTGTTAGCTCCCCTTCTCCCCCCACCCAGCAAAGCGAAGGATTGAGGGCGTAGCCCTGTAGGGTGGGTCAGGGTGGAAAGAGGAACACCCGCTAACAGGGGAGGGGTTAAAGAAGCGTTTAAGAGAGGTCTAACTTCTATAGGGTGGGAGGGTGGGAAATAATACGTTCTCTAAAAATCGGGCAATCCCCCCGTGATTTAGCCCACCCCGCTTAAAGCGGCTGGCAATTGGGGCAGAAGTAGCTGCCCCGGTTGCGGACCGGGATACGCTGTAATGGGGTGCCGCAGATTGAGCAGGACTCGCCCCGCCGGTGGGCCACCCGGAACTGGAAGTGGGCGGTGCCGATGTCGCCGCTGGGGCGGAAGTAGGTATCGGTGCTGGCTCCCTTGTCGTTGATGCCGGCGCTTAAGACCTGCCGGATAGCCTGGTGCAGGCGTTCAATTTCTTGCTTTGACAGGCTTCCCCCAGGCATCAGCGGGTGGATTTTAGCCAGAAACAGGGCTTCGTCGGCGTACATGTTGCCGATGCCGGCAATCAGGCTCTGGTCGAAGAGCAGGGCTTTTATCGGCGCCGTGCGCTTGGCTAAGGCTTTAGCCAGCGTTTTGGCGGTAAAGCCGGCCTCCAGCGGTTCGGGCCCGAGCTTATCGCTGACAGTATTCTCATCGGCCACCAGCCACATTACCCCGAACTTGCGCGGGTCGCGGAAGTAGATTTTAACCCCGCCGTCGAGGTGAATTACCGCCCGGGTAAACCTGTCCGGCGGCGTCAGCCACAGCGAGCCGGTCATCTTGAGGTGGATGATTAGCCACTCACCGCTGGTCAGGCTGAATAATAGATATTTCCCCCGCCGCCCCACCCCGGTTATGGTCTCCCCGATGAGGCGGGAATTGAATTCCTCCACCGGGGGCTGGCGCACAATCCTCTCGTCGAAGAGGGTGACGGCGGTGATAGTATGGCCGATAATATAGGGGGCCAGCTCGTTTCTTATAGTTTCGACTTCAGGCAGTTCCGGCATCTATACTTACTCCATCTCCCCCCAGTTCCGGCCGGTCTTTACAGCCGCTTTCAGCGGGATGCTGAGTTCTATGGCCGAGGACATCAGCTCAGCAGCCAGCTTTCCCATCTCTTTCTCTTCGGCTTTAGGCACCTCAAAGATAAGCTCGTCGTGCACCTGTAGGAGCATCTGGCTCTTTAGCTTGCGCTTGGCTATCTCCCGGTCGAGGTTTATCATGGCCACCTTGATGATATCGGCCGAGGTGCCCTGCACCGGCATGTTTATGGCCATTCTCTCGGCGGCCTCCCGCACCTGCCGGTTGGAGTGGTTGATTTCGGGGATGGCGCGCCTTCGCCCCAGGATGGTCTGCACGTAGCCTTTTTGCCTGGCCTCTTCCTTGGTCGATTCCAGGTACCGCTTGACCCCGGGGTATTTCTCAAAGTAGGCGTTGATGAAGGCGGCGGCTTCCTCGCGTGATAGGCCGGTGGCCTGCTCCAGGCCGTAGTCGCTCATGCCGTAGATAACGCCGAAGTTCACTGTTTTGGCCACCCGCCGCATCTCCGGGGTCACTTTCCCGGGGTCAACGCCGAAGACCTGGGCGGCGGTGGCGCTGTGGATATCCTCGTCGTGGCGGAAGGCATCGAGCAGGCTCTCGTCCTGGGAGAGATGAGCCAGGGCGCGCAGGTCAATCTGCGAATAATCGGCCGATAGCAGGTACGAGCCCTCCGGGGCGATAAAGGCCTGCCTGACCTCTTTGCCCAGCTCCCCGCGCACCGGTATATTCTGCAGATTGGGCTCGCTGGAGGAGAGCCGCCCGGTTGTCGTCCGCGTCTGGTTAAAGCTGGTGTGCACCCGTCCTGTCTTGGGGTTGATTAAGTTAGGCAGGGCATCAATATAGGTCGATTTTATCTTGCTCAGCTGGCGGTAGTCTAGGATAAGGCCGGCTATTGTGTAATCTCCGCGCAGCTCCTCTAATATGTTGGCGCTGGTGGAGTAGCCGCCCTTGGTCTTGCGAGCGGTGGGCAGCCCCAACTCCTCAAAAAGGACGTTGCTCAGCTGCTGCGGCGAGTTTATATTGAACTGGTGGCCAACATTATCATATATATCATTCTCCAGCTTTGCTAGCTTTTCCCCCAGGCGCTCGGACATCTGCTTTAATACATTGGTATCCAGGGCCACGCCGTTCCTTTCCATGTGCATAAGCACCGGCGTCAGCGGCATCTCAACCTCGGCGAATAGCTGCCACAGCCCCTGCTGTTTAAGCTCCGGCTCGAATATTTTGGCCAGCCTCAGGGTCATGTCGGCGTCGGCGCTGGCATAGTCGGCGGCGCGGGCGATTTCCACCTGGGACATGGGAATCTGCTTGGCTCCCGCCCCGATAAGCTCAACTATCGGCGTCATCTCGATGGCCAGCTTGGCGAAGGCGAGGTTCTTTAAGCCCATCGATTTCTCCCCCAGCAAATAGGCGGCTATCATACTGTCGAAGCTCAAATTCTGTACGGTTATCCCGTGTTCGGCCAGCACCGTCATGTCGTACTTGCCGTTGTGGGCCAGCTTGGCTAGTTTCCGGTCTTCCAGAACTGGCTTGAGTTTATCTATAACCTCTTCCCGGGGCAGCTGTGCTATCGGGTCCAGCCCCACGTGCCCCACCGGTACGTAATAGGCTTCCCCCGGCGCCGGCGAAAAAGATAATCCCACCAGCTGGGCGGCCATCGGGTTGAGGCTGGTGGTCTCGGTGTCAAAGGCAAAAGATTTAGCCTGGGACAGGCGTTTTATCAGCTTTTCCAGGTCTTTTCTGTCACTGACGATTTTATAGTCGCCCTGCGGCGGTTTGGCTTCGAGACTGGCGACTCCCCCGGTCTCTATCTGGGGCAGCCTGGGCAGCAGGCTGGCGAACTCAAGCTCGCGGAAGAGCTCGGCAACCTTGTTGCGGTCGTAGTGGCTCACCCGGCAGTCTGCCGGTTTTAGCTCCACCGGCATGTCAGTAACGATTGTAGCCAGCTCTTTGCTCTGGCGGGCAATGGCTTCGTTCTCTTTGAGCAGGCTCTGGAGGCGGGGCGGCGTTACCTCATCAATATTCTGGTAGATTTTCTCTATAGAGCTGAACTCCTGGATGAGCTTGACCGCTGTCTTGGCGCCGATGCCGGCTACCCCGGGGATATTATCCGACGGGTCGCCCGCCAGCCCTTTCAGGTCGGTAATCTGCTCCGGCTTTACCCCGTACTTCTCGCTTACCGCCGCCGCGTCGTAGAGCATGGTATTGCTGAATCCCCCCTTGGGCTTGGGGTAGAGCACCTTAACCCGCGGCGCAACTAGTTGCATGGTGTCGGCGTCACCGGTAACGATGATGGTATCGATGTCCTGCTGGCTGGCCTGCCGGCTTAAGGACCCCAAGAGGTCGTCGGCTTCGTAGCCCTGGAGCTCGAAGATGGGGATGTTAAAGGCTTCCACCAGCTGTCTTACCCGCCCCAGCTGCCCCACCAGCTCCTGGGGGGTCTCGGGACGCTGCGCCTTATACTGGTCGAAGAGTTCGTGCCGGAAGGTGGGCCCCTTCATATCGAAGGCGATGGCGCAGTGGCTGGGCTTTATTTCGTTGATGACTTTAAGCAGCATCAGGGCGAAGCCGTAGACGGCACCGACGGTCTCGCCGGTCTTAGGCACGGTCAGCGGAGGCAGGGCGTGGAAGGCGCGGTGGAGCAGGGCGTTGCCGTCGAACAGCACCAGCAGCGGCGTTTTCATGAGTATATTATAGCAGAGCGGGGGTTAAAAAGCTGGCTTAATCGACGGCAATAATCACGTTGGTGGCTTTGATAACGGCGTAGACCTCTTTGCCCGGGGCCAGCCCCAGCCGTTCGGCAGAGGCTTTGGTGATAACCGAGACTATCTCGTTGCCGCCAGCCAGCTCCACGGTCACCTCGGTATTGATGGCACCGGCGTTAACCTGTTTTACCTTGCCTTTGAGCATATTGCGGGCGCTTAGTTTCATCTTGCACCTCCCCTGTTTATAGTATACCCCTCCCCTTAATTTTAACATAGCTCTGGCTTGCCCCACCCCCCATTTTATATCTATTCCCGCCCGCCGCCCTTTAAGGTATGCCCCTTGCGGGGCTTCCCCTTCCCCCTTTCAAGGTGTTGGGAAAGAGGTGAAACCTATATAGGGTGGGAGGGTGGGAAGAATAACATCTACTAAAAGAAGGAGGGGCTAGCCTTGTAGTGGCTTCGCCCCCCTTAAACTCCCTGTGTCAGGGTAAACCCGCTGGTTACGCCCGCAGCTGCCTTTCCGCCACCAGTATGGCGCCAAAGCCAAACAGTACCGCCGCCAGCCAGATGAAGAAGCTGGCGTAAGGAATCATGGTAAGCAGGGTCAGGATAAACAGCCCCAGCGCCAGGGAGCCGATTAAGATGCCCCGGCCCTCGGCTCCCTCCATTCTTCGGAGAGTGCCGATAATTATCCGCCCGATAAGCAGGCTGGTGATAATGTGGGAGATGTAAATGCCTATCCCGTAGAGCGCCAGTCCAATCAGGCCGATGGGCACGCCGACGATGGTAATACAGACAATCAGGGCGGCGATGGGGGTGGCAAATAGCAGGACCGCCCCCCACCCCAGGCTGGGCCAGGGTTGATGGCGGATGGCATCGGTTATAGCCAGCATCCGTCCTGGCGCCAGCACGATGAGGACAATACCCAGCGCCAGCGCCATCAGAAAGCCGATGATTTTACCCACTATTCCCGTCCCCCCTTCCCGCTCTTCTGGCGGGGGTAGTTTGTAGGTGGTGGCGCCGGCAATATTGGCGCCGGGTTGAATATCAGCCTCGTTCTGGCTGGTGTAGACCAGGTCACCATCGATACTGGCGGTAGACAGCAGGGTCAGGTTGTCCACGCCGAGCTTGACGTTGCCGCCCACGGTATTTGATAGTGTAATCTCCCCGCCCCCGCCGAAGATATCGCCGCCAACCGGGCTATCAATGCTGGCATCTCCTACCCCCACCACCAGGTCGTTGCCGATGTTGGCGGTGCTGGCCAGGCTTAAGCTGGCGCCGGCAGCGACGACATCACCGCCAACGTTGCCATTAACCTCCAGGGTGGCGCCGGCAATCCGCACCGCCCCGGTGACCTCGCCGTTGACGGTAACACTGGCCCCGGCAGCGATGAGGCTGCCGTTAATCCGGCCGTTGACGATAATTTCATTACCCACCGCCAGGACATCGCCGTTGACCGTGCCGTCAATAGAAATGGTGCCGCCGCCAATGTAGAGGTCGTCATCAACCACCTCCCCGCTGCCGATAACTACCGTGTCTCCGGTGCGGCCGTCAAAAGCCAGTACTGGGGTAGCCGCTATTGCCGTCAGCAGTATGGCCAGCAGGCAGATAGCCAGTCCCCGGTATGCATGTTTTAACATTTTTCAGCCTCCTTTATGGTTCTTCTGTCTTCTCCACCTCAATGGTGCACTCGGTGACCAGGGCGGCAAAGGCGCCCAGGGCCGCCAGCACCGGGGCTATCATGATGGTGGCTGCCGCCGCCGGCGCCCCTACCGAGAGGGGAATCTCCAGCACCGTCCGCCCATCGTGAATCACCCGCACCGTTCTGATGTTGCCTTCGTGGATGAGTTGCTTGACCTTCTCCACCACCTTATCCCCGTCTATGGTGAATTTCTCCTTGGTGCTCATAGTTGCTAACCCTCCTATGGAATATTAGGTGGTTGGGTATAGGGGTGTCAAGACTTAATTTTATGAACTTTATCAACCTCACCCCCTGTATCCCCCTCTCCATTCTTGGAGAGGGGGAAGAATAAAAAAGAGGGGGCGAAGCCCCCTCTTGGGCTTCCCCTTATCCCCCCACCCAACAAAGCGAAGGATTGAGGGCACAGCCCTGTAGGGTGGGTGGGTAGCAAAACCAAAGCTAAGAACCGGGCAATCCCCCTCTTTTTCATCCCCGTAATCTATATTGAATAATTCCCTTTTCGTGATATACTGAAGTCAATGAAGAAAGATTTACTCTCAATAGCTGACCTCGGTGTTGAGGACATCCGCCTGCTTATCTCGGACGCCATCGATATGAAAGCGCAGGGATGGGTATCCAGCTTAAGCGGCAAGACGCTGGCAATAATGTTTGAGAAGCCCTCGCTGCGCACCCGCGTTAGCTTCGAGCTGGCTATGCGCCAGCTGGGTGGCCAGACGGTCTATCTCTCCCCGGCCGAGGTCGGGCTGGGAGAGCGGGAATCGGTGGCTGATGTCGCCCGCGTGCTCAGCCGCTATGTCGATGCCATCGCCGCCCGCACCTTTTCTCACCAGACCCTGGAAGCTCTGGCAAGTTATGCCGAGGTGCCGGTGATAAACGCCCTCTCCGACCGCGAGCACCCCTGCCAGGCGCTGGCTGACCTGCTCACCGTCTGCGAAAAGAAAGGTGAGCTCAACGGCTTAACCCTGGCTTATATCGGCGACGGCAACAACGTAGCCCGCAGCCTGATGCTGGCGGCTTCGCTTGCCGGGATGAATTTCCGGATTGCCACCCCTGCTGGCTACGCTATTGAGGACGAGGTGTTCAATCTGGCGCAGAGCAACGCCGTCGGCACCGGCGCCCAGATATTCTGCACCGAAGACCCCCGCCAGGCGGTCACCGATGCCGATATTGTCTATACCGATGTCTGGACCAGTATGGGGCAGGAGGCCGAAGCTAAATACCGGCGCAAGGCATTTGCCAAATATCAGGTGGATGCCGGGCTGCTCTCCCTGGCCAGAGATAACGCCCTGTTTATGCACCCCTTACCGGCTCATCATGGGGAGGAGGTAGCGGAGGGGATTATAGATAGCCCCGCTTCAGTGGTCTTCGACCAGGCGGAAAACCGGCTGCACCTGCAGAAAGCATTGCTGGCGGCGATGCTGGGCGGCCTGGAGATTCCGCTGGCGGGCTATCGTTAGGAGGCGGCTGATATGTTTAGAAAAATAGTCAGCTGGGGCTGGAGCCCCTTCTTGATTACGGCGCTGGCGGTGGTCGGCGCTATCTTTGAGT
>Ga0315547_1001984_pt1 | contig 15015 bp, 12 predicted proteins | sample SalMarSW160240MG_2_FD_202542 | JGI IMG/M metagenome (GOLD analysis project Ga0315547, IMG submission 202542) | Salt marsh sediment microbial communities from the Plum Island Ecosystem LTER, Massachusetts, United States - Salt Marsh Sediment SW1601-240 ... | reverse complement strand
ACTCCTTTCATTGACTTGAACTGCAGCTCCTCTGCCGGCCAGCGGGTGAAGTATGACCGGACCACTTCACCTGACCCTACTGCCCTTACCGGAAGACTGGTCAGCAACACAGTTGTCTTGCCATTATCCCATTCGATCTTCACCGCCCGCGTCCTTATCAAGTACCCCTTCTGCTGTGAGTCTTCCAGCTCAATGAAAGCCTCTCTCAACGTGGCCTCGCCGTAGGCATAGCGGGAAGCTCGACCAGTTCGCACCACTTTCCGCTCATTCCACTGATTGTCGTCCAGCGCCGTGATGTAGTGGTACTTCTCCTGGGAGGTAAAAGCCCGCAGTGCTTTCACGCTGTTGCTCGCCCCGTCCATCACCAGCACACGCCTCACCGACGTACGCGAACCGGGAACCTCATCGATTGCTTCTTCCACCTTCTCAAGCAACTCGAGCGCATACTCGCCACACGGAGCGTGCCCGGAGTAGGTCTCAAAGTACACCGGGCGACCAAAGCAATCGTGAATGAATACATGCTCCAAGCATCCCATTACTCTTCCGAGCATCGTTACCTTGTTCTTCTTCACCCGTTTCGAAGACCACACAGCCTTTGTGTTGCCGTCGATGTAGTAGCACAACATCGTTGCGTCCCGTACCTCACTTCTCTCAAGCGCCCAGCAGCGTTGCCAGAAGCCAACCACCTCCTTCAGCAGACGTGTCGATATCCCCAGGTACTTCAGTTCATTCAGATACTTCTTCATCGTGTTCTGCTTGTAGTCATATCCGGCCAGATGCTTCAAGGATTGACCAAGGGCAGTATCAACACTCCGCATACTCCCATTCATCGTCACCACCGGAAGCGCCAATACGCCCATGCTCTTGCGCTCAATTGCTCTGCTCTTGTCGCGGATGATATTCATGGACTTCCAGTTTTTCGTCAACCTCTTTGTCGATATCGATTCAAATCGGCTCTCCCGAACATCTGCTCGTCGACTGTATTCCTTCGTGAACCTCCCTTTCTCATCCCGCCCTCTTTTGTTCACATATCTCTCACTCACCCTAAAAGCTTTCCTCCTCTTCAACCCTCGGACTTCCTCCTTCACCGCTCCTGCCGTCATCTGCGGCCATCCCAGATGGTAGGCCAACGCCACTATCAATTCGAATCCACCGCACGCATTATCCTCTCCCTCTCTCTTGTCAATTCGCGGCCTGCCCCTTCCCCGCTTCTCCAACTCCGGGTGAAGCCGGTTCAAAGCCCTGGTTATTCCGGATGGACTCAAGGCGCACTCATACTTCTCAGCAAGCATCTCTCGGATCCACAGTGGACTGACATGCGGATCCCTTCCTACACATCCCGCGATGAATGCCTCCGCTTCCGCGCTCAGCTTCCTGTTCCCTCCTGTTTGCTTTCGGGCATACAGGGCCTGTTCACCGCCTTCGCGAACCTTTTTGAGGTGCCGATAGTACTGTGGTCGGCTGAAAGGAACGTCGGTATTTTTTTCGAAGAAATCCACCACGGTCAATGGCGATTCCTCAATCCTGTTCAACCAGGTAACAATAGTCTGCCCACGATCATCGGTGTGCATGGTCTTATCGTCCCCCTCCAGGCCGGTAACCCGAGCCTGTGTACGATAATAAACCATGTCTCTTAAATTGTCAAATACTACTTGAAAGGCCGTAAGTCATGTATAAGCTTTTTTTATTTCGTATTTTTGTTGTTTCAAGAAATTTATATATTCGCCGACTATCCGGATAGCTGTCTTTTTATCCATGTTCTTAATTCCTTGATGTTTGAGATCCAGGCTCCAGTGAACTCCCTGGTACATTTTTTCCGAAAGCTTTGTTCGTAATCGTTGTATCGTGTACTGATATTGAATCCTGATATGGTATCAAGCATGTCTTTTTTTGTCTTCGCCGACCACCATGCCTCCTCTTTCTGCCAGCCGCAATAGATCATGAATAAAAGGTGGATTCTCACTAGAACGCTGCACGTAATTAGCCTTAAACAATTTTTCAAGAACTAGATGTCCGACAAACAGTGACCACTGATAATCTCTCTTCTTGAATAAGTGCATCATGGCTTTGAAATCCTGTTCAGAGCTTTCCATCCAATATGAAACAAGACCTTCTTTTGTCATAAGCGTACCGACCGCTATTATAGCTTTTTTGCCGTGATCTTTGTAAGATTGTGGATTTCGAGTAGAATGATAAGAGTACGCCGACGAACTGAGGAAAATCGACCGGGCAGTGGAAGAGGAATTCGAGATAACGGTGCCGTCGACAGGTCCTGGTACCAGTAGGCGACCGAAGCGGCTGGCCAGGGTCACGATTCCCGGCGTAAGTTGAAAGACCGGCATAGATGGTTCCTTCACTTCTCGCTCTCAAATCTCTTCTGCTCCGCCTCTCTAACGAACCTGGTGCTCTTCACAACTCCCGCCACCAGCAGCTGCCAGGCGTGGTAGAACACGAGGGGCAGCAGGGCTAGGCCTATGATCTCCGGGTTGGAGGCGAAGTAGGTGGAGATCAGGGGAACGCCGACAGCCAGGGTCTTCTGCGGGGCTGCGTAGAGCACGGAGATCGTGTTTTCGCGGGAGAAGCGGAACAGCCGGGCTCCTCCGTAGGCGATCAGCAGGAGAAGGATATGGGCTACGGCCAGATACCCGAAGGGACCGAGCATGGCCCGCAGGTGTCCCATGAACTCGGGGTTCCGGGCGGTTTTGGAGAAGGAGAAGAAAAGGATGAACAGGATGAAGATACTGCTGGTCACGGAGAGGCTTTTTTTCTGCTTCACCGCGAGTTGTTTGAAGAAGCGACGGAGCAGTTGGCCGCAGGCGATGGGTACAAGCATCTGCAAGCCCAGATTCCTGAGAACCCTGAGCACTTCCGAGGCGGGCAGAGGATCGCCGCTGCCGCGGATCAGCAGGGAGAGCAGCAGCGGCGAGATAACCACGCCGAGAATGTTGGCCAGGGCGGCGTTGAACATCGTGGCCATGACGTTGCCGCCCGACACTTGAGTGAACACGATGCAGCTCGCGATCGTGGTGGGCAGGACCGCCACGGCGAAGATGCCGGTGTACAGCTGCTGCTCCCAGATGGATCGGAAGGGCAGGGTGGTGAGCAGGATGAACGCAGGGATGAACAGAAAAACAAACGTCTGAATGTATACGTGCAGTCGAAAATCCTTCAGTCCGCTGGTGATCGCCTCCGAGGGCAGGGTGAACCCGGAGATCAGAAACAGAGCCACGATCAGTACGGTGCGGGCGATCCCGCCTGAGTTCAGAACCAGCTCTATCCCGGGCAGGAAAAACCCCAACAGCAGGGCCGCCAAGATTCCCAATAAAAACCAGTTGCGTTTCAACGTTGCCAGCGCCATGCGGGGCATCCTATCATATTCCTTCTTTCTTTCAAACGTGCTATGGTCCTCTGCAATTGGGAGGAGCAATTATGTCACGTGGGTTTTTTAAATCGGTTGCGCTTTGGATTCAGGCCTCCCGGGCTCTGTATACGACCACGGTGCTGCTTCCCTGCTGTCTCGGAGCGGTTGTGGCTTGGTGGACAGGCTATCCCTTCAACTGGGGACTGTTGGTGCTGATCTTGCTGGGAATGATGTTCGCCAATATCGGCACCAACCTCACCAACGACTACTTCGACTACAAATCCGGGGTGGACAAGCTGGACGAGGGACGGATCTACAAGAAGGGGGCGGAGGTCCTGTACGACAATCCGCTCGCGGAAAGCGGATCCGTGGACGGCTACGCTATGTACTTCTTCTCGCCCCGAACCATCCTGGTTTCCGCCCTGGTCAGCCTGTCCATCACCGCCGCCATCGGTCTGTACCTGGTACTCCGGGTGGACTGGCGCATCCTTCCCGTTGGTCTGTTGGGCATCCTGATGGGCTACTTCTACACCGCCCCTCCGGTGAAATTCGGCTACCGGGGCTGGGGCGATCTGATCTGCTTTCTCGGCAGCGGCCCCTTTGCGGTGATCGGCACCTTCTTTCTGTTCACCGGCCGAATCACTTGGACCGCGATACTGGCGGGAATCGTGGCGGGGCTCTGGGTGGATGCCATCCTCTATATAGGGAATGTACCTGACGTAGAGGCGGATCGTGCTGTGGGAAAGAAGACCTTGAGCACGATCCTGGGCAGAAAGGCTGTGCGAACCCTGGTCCCTCTGTACTACGGCGTGGCTTTCGGCCTGGTAGCCGTCGGAGCGATCCTGGGGGTTTTCCCCCTCTGGGCACTCCTCCCGCTCCTCACCCTGCCGATCGTGCTTCGGGTTCTCATGATCACCCGTAGGCACTACGACGAGATTCCCAAGTTCGCCCCATCGATCCTGATGACGGTTCAGGTTTTCGCACTGTCAACGGTGCTGCTGGGGGCCGGCTTCATCCTGTCCAGGACCGTCGGCTGATTTGTCCCAGGTTGCATAAAGGTCGGGCGAGAAAGTGAAGAGGCGGGAATGACAGCCGGCAAGTCCTATCCATTCTACGAAAAAAGCCTGGCCTTTCTGAGGACCCGGTTGCTCGGGGCGGTTTTGATGCCCGCCCTGATAGGTGCCGCTGTCAGTGTCCGTCAGGGCCAGTTCCACTGGCTTCGTTTTGTCCTTATCGTGGTAGGTCTGGCCGCTGCGGAGTTGATGAACCTGCTCGGTTTGGACTACCAGGCCTTCCGTAACCCTGGGCAGAAGGATCCTCAGCTGCCCGGCAATCCTGTGATTCCCCCGGCTCTCCTCCCTCCGTCCCGGATTCCCCTCGTTCTCATTCCCATAGCTCTTGTCGCTCTGGCCGTGCTTATTTACTTCACTGTCACTGTGGGTATCGGCGTTCTCGTGTTTCTAGTCGCCGCCGGAAGCATCGGAGCCCTGTACGTCTTCTCCCCCTTCCGCTACGCCTTTCTCTATACGGCCTTCATTCCTCCCCTGATCTCAGGAGGCGTGCACCTGGCCCTCACCGGCAAGACCGAAGGCGTTGCCTTCGCAGCGGGGTTACCGATCACTCTGATCTCTCTGGCCGTGATTCTCGGCTACCGGGTGATGTACGAACGGATAGGACCTCAACGGCGGCGTACCCGGGCTGTGGTCCTGGCCGTATACAGTTTTACCGGGATCAACGTCATCCTCTATGTGGTGGCGGGAATCTACCCGTGGGCCGGGCTGGCGGCTCTTCTTCCGATTGTCCTGTTCTTCTGGCTGTTTGTGAGCGTGTCTGAGTGGGAGAAGACGGATCCGGTTCCAGCCACGGCCGTAGGTGTGTTCATGCACACCGGAACTTCCCTGGCGATCGCCGCAGCGCTGTTGTTCGGATAGTCCGAGCAACCCCGGGAGTCACGATTCAGCCCGGAACGAGGTATATCGGGCTGCTCCAGGCCGCGTGCCGTCCTCCTGGATGATCTTGGCGTACAGCGGATTGTCCTGACCCTGTAGCAAGGTGAATGTCTGTTCCACCGAAATTCCGGTATCTCTGAGCTCGTCGGACAGCCGGAAGATCCGCATTCTCCTGCCCAGACCTCCCGCCTCTTTCACCGTATCCTCCAAACCGACGCTCTGTATTTCGATCTCGAACTGCAGCAACGGGGTATCGATGCGGAACCTGCCCCTGGAGGGGTGTTCGAGGAGCATGTCGAAACCGCTGAATCCTCCGGTGGTGAGGGATTGCCAGGGGATCCTGTTTTCCTTCTCCAGGGTGACTGATTTTTCCGGATTCCAGAAATTGATCTTGTGGATTCCTACAACCCGGTTGCTGTCGATGACCGCAGTGCCGTCCCAGCGAGTTTCCCGGCCCCGGCCTCTGTATTCGGCTCCTTCCCAGAGCACCCGGATGCGTCGACCCAGATCGTTTTCGCTGTAGGTTCTGAAGGTGAAGACCCGCTCCGTACCGTTGAACAGCTCGAGCCGCTCGACAGGCGTAGAGCAGAGGGCTTCGGCTTGGAAGGTCACGGTTCGAGCCGTTGTGGGCAGGATGTCACCCATTGCGGCCGGATGGTCCTCCCCCGCCAGGGTGGCCGAAGTGTGGAGGTACAGCCGTGTGCCCGTGGTCGCGTAATGCTTTCGATTGTGAAGGCTCTCGAACACCGCCTCTCTACTCAACTCACTGCAGAGAAAGCAGGTCAGACCGCCGTAGCTTCCAAACCGAGACGCCCCGGGGTAGCTGGCTCCGGGACGGCCCTTATGATCGTCGCTGTTGGCGACCACTCCCGGCCTCAAGCCAAGAGCGAAGGCGTCTTGAAGCAGCCACTCGAAGGTTCCCCAGGCCGAATGAATCTCCACGGCGGGAGTGATTCCCGTATCCAGGGCCACGCTCAGGTCCGCGTACCGCCCTCCGACGTGGCCGTAGAGAAAGGCATCTCTGTCGGCCAGGGTTTCGAAGAGCTCCCGGCTGGTGTGGCGGTCGCTGTCCGCATCGGAGAGGTCGTAGATCAGGGCGTGGGAGGAGCGGTGAATCTGTTCTCCGGGCCGGAGAAAGATGACGTTGTGATCGCCTCCCAGTCCCGGGCGCTGTTGCTGCCGATGGTCTCCTCGCTTTGACCGTGCATATCCGCCCAGTAGGGGCGGATACGCCCCGCCTCATTTTCCGTAGGTGGGACTCCGACCGGAGCAACTTCAGCGCTGTCCCTTGCGACGAGCCGCAGGGGATTGCTGCGGGTCAGAAGGCGGCCTTCTGAGTCCAATACGCGGACGAAGAGGTCTCCCGGCTCTTCGGCCTTCAGGTTTTTCACCACAACCACCGGCTGCTCGTCTGCAAAGTTCATCCGTTTCGGCAGGCCGGTGACCTCCAGATTTGCCTCGAGGACAATCACGGATTCAGTAATATCTGTGGGATTTCCCCACTGATCCTCCGCTTTCAGACAGAGACGAAAAGGTTCCCCGACTCTGCGAAGTGTTGGCAGCACGGCCTGCCGGCGCACCGCTTGCCCGGAAACGATTCGGAGGACCGGGCTTCGGGGAAGCTCCACGTATTCATAGGTGACGAAGGCATCGACCAGGACTTTGAGCTCGAAGGTATCCTCGCAGAAGGTCTGCATCCGGATTCCCGGCGATCCACCGCGGCGGTCTCCGAAACGCACGACGATCCTGTCTCCCTGCCGCAGGTATCCCCGGACCACTTTGATGTACAGGGTCTTGCCCCAGGGCCGGATATTGTCCTTGATGTCGTAGCGCAGCAGTAGGGTCGCCCCATTGCTGGCCTCTGCGCTGAGGTAGGCGGGAGCCTTCGAATCGTCGAACTGAGGGGTGCTCATATCGCCGGCAAAGCGCTGGACAATCTTGATACTGCCCGAGTCGTCGATTCCGAAAAATCCCGCAGTGTAGGCTATCTCGAAGCTGGTGTAGTCGCCGGCGGTGAACGGACCGGAGGGGTCGATTTCAGCGCGGCCCAATTACTCCTGCTTGTAGTCCCAATGCGGCATGATTCTGTTTCACCAGCCGGGAAATTGCGCTTTTCCCTTTGTCGGAAACGGGTGGAGAAAATCGTACGGTCCGGATCCGCAGCTGATGCAGCTCCTTCAGGTCGATCAGATTGAATCCGGGTTGCTCGCCCGAGAGTTCCGCTTTTTCGGCATCGCTGTTTCCGGAAAACTGAAAGCATACAGCAGGGGGGCTGGCTACAAGTACTCCCCGAATTAGTGTGGAGATCTGAATATGCAGGTGGGCGAAGAAGACCCCCAGAATATTATTCGAGTAGGGGGGCACGATCTCCCAGAATGCATCGGCGTTTTGCAGCTTCATCTTGTCCAGCCAGGGGATGCCGCTGTCGATAGGGTGGTGATGCATGAAGATCAACACCGGTTTCGCTCGGTTTTCAGAGAGATCTTCACTCAGCCACAGAAGCTGTTCCTCATCCAGGTGGCCGTATGACTTGCCCGTTCCGGCGGTGTGGAGCAGGATCAGATGAATCTCACCGTGATCGAAGGAACCGTACCCGGGATAATTTTTCCCCTTTTCGATCAACGAGCTTTTTTTCAAGTTCTTCAAATCGTCGTGGTTCCCCACCACGGTGTGCACGGGAACCTGGAAATCCTTGAACAGATCGGCGATTGTTTCATACTTGCCCTTCTGCCCATCGTCAAGAAGATCTCCCCCCAGCACGATCAGATCCGGTTTTGGAGTCTGTTTTTTCAGCGTGGCCACCGCCTCCACGAGATTGGCGTCGGGAAGTGCGTCGTTCACACTCTGCCCCGGTTTGTTTGGCAGGTGAAAATCAGATATATGTGCTATGCGCATCAGACTGCCTCTCTTTGTGTTGTTCTCACCCCGGGCGAGCCCGCAGCTCCCCGATAGAATAGCCGGGAATCCGCAGGATGAGCAAGGTCCGCGAAGTCGCGTCCTGATTACCGGTCAAACGGACCGGATCTCCATGGACGGGCAGTTTGCAGCACCGAGAAGAACTTGTATACTCTGGGATCAGGATGTCCTTAAGCTCTGACGGTGGTGGATATGTCTTCCATGATACCTGCGACCAAACGTCGACTCTACTACGGCTGGATCGTCGTCACCCTATCTTTTATCACCATAGCGCTGAGTGCGACGATCAAGCAGTCCTTTATCGTAATTTTCCCGGCGATGCTGAAAGAGTTCGCCTGGAGTCGGACCGTGTTTTCCGTTGCCCCGGCGCTCTTCGGCCTGGTGGCATCGATCATCGGATTTTTCATCGGGTACCTATCAGACAAGATCGACATAAAAAAGCTGATCCCGATCGGCGCCGTGTTCGCCTCGGTGGGCCTGGCCCTGTGCTTCTTCATCGAGCAGCTCTGGCAGATGGTTGTGTTTTTTGGAATCCTCTGCGCCGTCGGGGCCAGCGGGCTGAGTCTCGTGCCCCACACGATCATCATTTCCAACTGGTTCATCAAACACAGGGGTACGGCGATTGGGATCATCTCGAGCGGCTCCGGTGCCGGTACTCTCGCCTTTATTCCTCTCCTGCAGCTCGTTATTGCCGGTTGGGGATGGAGATTGAGCTATCTTGCTATGGCTGTTTTTATCGGCCCTCTGCTAATACCCTTCATTTTTCTCTTCCAAAAGTCCCATCCCGATCAGATGGGTCTAAAACCGCTTGAAAAGGAGGTCTCTTCCTCTGAGGAGGGAGAACCTCTGCGTTCCCGTGTCGCTCTTGCCGCACTGATGCGCAATCGCCGGTTCTGGATATGCTTCGTTCAGTTCATACTCGGCTCCCTATCCACCATGCCGATAGTCACCCACCAAGCTGCTCTACTTCAGGGAAAGGGCTTAAGCAGTATGGGTTCGGCTTGGGTAGTGGGAGTTTACGGCTTGTCGGTATTTTGCGGTATGATTCTCAGCGGAACGCTGTCCGACCGGATCGGTAGGGAGTGGAGTTACACCATGGGGACGGTCAGCATTCTTCTGGGCACGGTGTTCCTGCTCTCCGTTCCCACCGGGGGGAAATTGATCCTGCCGCTGTTCTTCGCCGTTTTCTTCGGCCTGGGATTTGGGACCCGGCCTGCGATGGACTCGGCCACGGCCGTGGACATCTTCAAAGGGCGGCACTTCGGGCTGATCTACGGCATCTTACAGCTGGGTTTGGGAATCGGGTTGTTCTGCGGGCCGGTTCTCGGCGGCTTTATCTACGATCGCAGCGGAACCTACACCGCTGCCGTTATGTTTTGCATGGTCGCGGTTGTGATGGCCACGGTCTGTATATGGGCATCCGCGCCTCGTCGGGGGAGCGAAGAGATTTTGGTTTATCGCAAGACCTGAACCATCGCCTCTAAGGCTTTGTTTAGAGTACGCCGGGGGCAGGCCAGGTTGATCCGCTGGAAGCCCTCCCCACCGGTACCGAACATGGGTCCGTCATCGAGCCAGACCCGAGCCCGCCCCAGGATCCATTGTTTCAGCTCCTCGTCACTCATGCCCAGGGACCGCAGGTCGACCCAGGCCAGATAGGTCCCCTCCATGGGGAACACCCGGGCTTCCGGCAGCCGCTCCGCCAGGTGGGAGACGAGAAAGTCGTAGTTTCCCTGCACGTACTCGAGAACCTGCTCGAGCCAGCTCTCCCCGTGCCGGTAGGCCGTTTCGGTAGCCACGGCGCTGAGAGCGTTGGCGATTCCGCTCCAGATGCTCTGCAGGGTGGAGCGGAAGCGATCTCGCAGATGCTTGTCGGAGGCGATGACCAGGGAGCAGCCCAGACCGGCCAGGTTGAAGGTCTTGGTCGCCGAGGTGAAGGTTACGGTAATGCCGGCGGCTTCTTTGGACAGGAACGCGGTGGGGAAATGGCGGTTACCCTTCAGTGTCAGATCGTGATGGATCTCGTCGGAGAGGATGATGATGTTGTGGCGCAGGCATATCTCCACCAGGCGTTCCAGCTCCTCCTTGAGCCACACCCGGGCCACCGGGTTGTGGGGGCTGCAGAGAATCAGCAGGCGGGTGCGCCCGTCGATCAGCTTCTCCAGCTGATCGAAGTCCATGGTGTACCGGCCCCCATCGAGGACCAGGGGATTCTCCGCTACCCGCCGCCGAACCTTGAGGATCGATTCTTTAAAGGGATAGTACACCGGGGGCTGGATGATCACCCTGTCTCCCGGTTGTGAGTAGGCCAGTAGCGCCAGGTTGAGGGAAGGAACGACCCCGGGAGCGGACAGCATCCAACCACGGCGGATCTCCCAACCGTGGCGGCGCTTCATCCAGTCGATCACGGCCCGGTAGTAGGACTCCGGCTCCAGGGTGTAGCCAAAAACACCGTGATCCGCTCTGCGTTTCAGGGCCTCGATCACCTCGAAGCAGGCGGGAAAATCCATATCCGCCACCCAGAGAGGGATCAGGTCCTCCAGCCCGGTAAAGCGCTTGCTGAAATCCCACTTGATCGAAGCGGTCCCCCGTCTGTCCACGGGAGTGTCGAAATCGAACTTCATGGCCTGACCGCTTCCTCACCCGGCTAGGCCAACCGCACCAGTGACCCTTTCTTCGCGCTGGCATAGATCGCCTGGATGATCTGCACGGCTTTCTTGGCTTCCCGGCCGTCAACCAGAGGTGAGCGGCCCTGCTCCAGGGAAGTGATAAACTCCTCGAACTGGCGACGGTGGCCTTCGAAGCTGATGGCGGCGGGGTCAGCCGCTCCTCCCCCGGTCTCGGTCCCCGCCCCAAACTTTTCCCGGATCTCCTCGTCCTCCGGGAGTCCCTCGGCGAAGTCCCAGGCTTTGAGGGTCTCTTCCTCGAGAATCACGCTTCCCTTGGTTCCCGAGATCTCGATGCGCTTGAGGAAACCGGGGTACACGGAGGTGGATCCTTCGATCACTCCAAAGGCTCCGTTTCGGAAGCGGAGAGCTGCTGCGGCGTTGTCTTCGACCTCGATTCGCTTGTGACCGATCGTTCCGGTAAAGGCCTGCACCGACTCCACGGGGCCCATGAACCACTGCAAAAGGTCGATGGCGTGAATCGACTGATTGATCAATGCCCCGCCGCCGTCCAAGCTTTGGGTGCCGTGCCAACCCCCGTCGTCGTAGTACTCCTGGCTTCGGAACCATTTCACGTAGGCATCTCCCAGGACAAGGGTGCCAAAACGGCCCTGATCCACGGCCTTTTTCACGATTCCCGCGACCTCGGAGAAGCGGGATTGAAAGACTCCGGCCAGGCTGACTCTGGCCTTTTCACAGGAGGCAATGATCTTGTCGCAGCGTTCCGGTGTAATTTCAAGAGGTTTCTCCACGATCACGTGTTTTCCCGCCTTGGCCGCGGCCAGGGAGTGCTCCAGATGGGCTCCCGAGGGGGTACAGAGGCTGACGATATCGAGTCCCGGATGTGCGAGGAACTTGACAATATCCGTGTACCCTGTGCAGGCGTATTTTTTTGAAAATCCTTGAGCTTTCTCTGCGCTGCGGGAACAGCAGGCCACCAGGCTGCTCCTGCCTCCCGAGATCGCCTGGATCGCTTTGGCGTGAAAGTCCGCAATCAGTCCAAGACCGACAATCCCAAATCCATAACTCATCCTACACCTCCTACCGCCCCATTCTACACACCCTGAAGGGTTGTGGGCTACCGTTTTTCAGGAATTTTATGCTGAATTTTCGCGGGTCTGCCGGAGCTTCAGGAAAAACGGCAGTACCGCGCTGGCTGTCAGGAGCGCTCCGTACAGACGAAATCCGAATGCGAAGGAGAGCCGGTCCCCGAGCAGACCGAGCAGGAAGGGAACCAGCCCGGAACCGAAGGCGTATCCGATCGGAAACATGAAAGAAATTGTCAGGTTGTGCATCTCCCGTGGAGCGATCCGTGAAATTGCTGCGAAACCCGCCGGGAAGAAGCAGGCTGTTAGAATCGGCTGCAGGAATACCGCAACGATAAGAAGCGGCCGGGAAGCAAGACTGAGATCGGCGGTGGCAATACCTGCGGTCAACATGACCGTGGTAATGACGCGGCGAACCCCAAACCTGTCCACAAGGTAACCGGCGATAAAAATGATCACCAGACTGGAAACCCGGGAAAGACCGACCAGAGTGTTCACCAGCTCCGGGTTCATCCCTCGTTCAGCCACCAGATAGGTCGGGGTCATGGCGAAAACACCTACCCCTGCGCCAGCTCCAAGGGCGAAGAGTATCGCCATGATCCAGAAGGAGGACTTTGTCAATATCAGCCGGGCATTGGCCAGATGCGGTGGTTTGCCTCGAAAGTGTCCCCCTTTGGCGAAAATCAGAAACAGAACTCCCGCTACAACGCCGATGCAGGCGAGAAAAAGGAGAAGGATCCGCCAGCTGAAAAAACGTAAGGAATAGATGGCGGCGATCGGGGCGATGACGAAACTTATGTTGGGGCCAACCTCGTGAAAGGCGAGGATCTTGCCCTCGTCCTTGTCATCGACCAGAGAGGTGATGGTAGGTATCCCCGAAGGGAAATACAACCCGGCGCCGATCCCCAGAAGGATCAGTCCCGCCCGGATTCCCCACAGAGACGAGTTTAACGATATGGCGAGGAGGCCGAGGAGAACCAACAGTACGGACAGCAGGATCGTACCTCGGTGTCCAATACCGGCAGCCGCGAAACCGCTGAACAGCATCATTACCGAATAACCGAGGGCGATGAACAGGAAGAAAGAGGCGGCCTGGGCGTGACCGATCCCGAGACTTTCCTCGATGGAGAGGAGGAGGGGAGAGAAGATGATACGGGCGGTGAACAGGAAGAAGAGAACGAAAACGAGGAGCAGGATCGTGGGAAGATTGGCCCGGATGCTCCTGTCCGAGGCTGGATGGGAGGAAAATGTCCTATTTGGCGATCGTTTTTTTATCATTCCGGCCATGCCTCTCCTGCTCTGCGCCAGCCGTCGAAGAGCGTCCGCCAGTACCCCGCCATATCCCGGATCTGTTTTGGAAGGTTGATCCTCCAGGAGTTGTCGTCGCTGTCGGCTCGATCACCGACCGTGCGCTCGATGCGCAGGAAACCGCCGCTCAGGTCATCGAGGAGGGAGTGAAGCACGACCTCTGCGGTTTCAAACAGCTGCGGATTCGTGATGTACAACGCAGCGGTGGCGTCCCAGGCGTGGAATCCGGGCAGGCCGTACAGTCCCTCGGTCCATGAGAACCAGGGCAGGATCTTCTCTTTCAGGTATGTGACAAAGCCCTTCCCGCCACGGGATCCGGGGGTATTTGTATGAGTTCGATTTTCGCTGATTTGATCAACAAAGGCATCGAAGCTTTCTCGGGTCAGCAGCGCTTGAAGACATAGATTCCCGCTGATCACTGTGATTGCGCAGCGGCCGGGATCGGAAGTGCGGGGCGGCGCGTCGGCTCCGGTTGAAGCGGCGGGAGGTCCTCCCGCGTACAGGGCGTAGAGAGCCGCCTCGGGATCACTGGCGAAGTTCAGCTCCTTCATCTTCCGGCCGTTTATCAAAAGGGGCTCGACGATTCCCCCCATGAACACGATCTCCTTAACATCATAGAAAAATCCCGGATTTAAACGGTAAGCTCCGAGCAGGTTCGTCGTTGAGCCGGTAGCCAGAATACACACCGTACCTGGATTTAGACGAACAGTGTCCGCCAGAAACCGAGCAGCTTCGCTGTCCCTCGGCTCGCTGTCGCGACCGATGGTTTCCTCCGGGCGGGGCGCACCCCGGAAGGCGGGAATGTCGCTGTGCCCCAGGTCGTTGAGAATGGAGAGCAGGCAGGGGTGCACCTCCTCTATCGTGCTGTTGCCGAAGGTGGTGGTAATGCCGAGAATCCGTATTTTGGGCGAACCCAGCAGGTAGAGCAGCGCAAGTCCGTCGTCCACATCTGTACCGGGAAGGCCCATGGTGATATCACAGTCGTAGATTAGATCGATCATGAGGTATCGCTGGATCCCTTTGAAGAAAGATCCTGGAGGGTTTCCCTGAATATCGTTTCTTTACGCTTCAACATGGTGTAGGGAACTTCGTAAGCCTCTTCTATGTTTTCCTTGGTGAAGAGTTCTTTGGTCTGTCCCAACTCGAGTCTACCATTCTTGTGGAACAGCAGCAGGTAGTCCGAGTATTTTTCTGAGATATCGAGCTCGTGGACGGAATAGTAGAGGCTGATGTCCTGTGCTCGTGAGTAGTCGAACAGGAAATCCATGATCCTGTGCTTCTGGTACTCCTCCAGGGCGAAGATCGGCTCGTCCATCATGATGATCCTAGACCCGTACAGCAGACTGAAGGCAACGATTGTCCGCTGCAGTTCACCTTTGCTCACCTCTTGGGTCTTTTTCCCAAGGACTTTATTCAACTCGCAGACATCGACCAGGTTGGAGACCAGCCCGGGATCCTTGGTTTCTTGAAAGCCGTTTTCGTGAACGTATTCCAGTAGATCCCCGATCGTTTCATCGGTTTCGAACTCCATGTTCTGATACACGAGGGAAACGTAGCGCTGCCGCTCCTGCTCCTCACGGAGATTTCTAGTGTCGATTTCTTGGAGGTACACGGTTCCTTCAACCGGCAGCAGAATGCCGGCGGCAAGGAGCAGCAGGGTTGATTTGCCCGTGCCGTTTTGGCCCACTAGAGTTGTAACACCTTTGGGAAGCTCGATAGACAGATCGGTGAACACAAGCTGCTCTGTCTCGGGATAGAAGAAGAAGACCTTT
>Ga0315547_1001978_pt1 | contig 15023 bp, 17 predicted proteins | sample SalMarSW160240MG_2_FD_202542 | JGI IMG/M metagenome (GOLD analysis project Ga0315547, IMG submission 202542) | Salt marsh sediment microbial communities from the Plum Island Ecosystem LTER, Massachusetts, United States - Salt Marsh Sediment SW1601-240 ... | reverse complement strand
GGGCATCATAGGAGCCGATGAAGATCTGAGTACCCAATTCTTAAACCTTAACAACCTACTCCGTAGAAACCTCGAGGTATCTTAAATTGCCAATATCCAGGAAAGGATTTCTGAGACAGGGCACTAGCTTGTCAAACCGATATTTTTTCATTGCGCTTTCGTCCAGTTCCACCCCCAATCCCGGAGCGGAGGGCACTCTCATGCAGCCGTTTTTCACAAAAGGGGGCTCCCTGTATATCTTGTCGTACCACGGCATATATTCGAGAAACAGTCCGTTTGTTGTCGCTGCCAAGAGGTGCACTGAAAATTCATGAAATAGGTGACTGGTCACAGGGATATTCCACGCTTGGGCTATGCCGGCAATCTTCATCCATTCCGTAATGCCGCCTGCGGCCTGAAGGTCAACGAGAAAAATATCCGCTGATCTCTTAACAATAAGTTGACGAAACCCATATTTTGTGCAGGTCGTTTCTCCGGTGGCTATCGGCACATCCAAAGCTTCCGCCACACTGGCTAATTCATCTGGGTCATCGCTCGCTAATGGGTCTTCAAGCCAATACACGTCATAGGGTTCAAGCTTACGCCCGATTCGCACGGTCTCACCGGCATCCCATGCCCAATTGGCATCAACCATGATCTTGACGTCTTTCCCCACAACTTCGCGAACCGCCTTCAATCGTTCTATTTCCACATCGAATTTTTTGTCGCCCATATTCATCTTTACAGCATTAAAACCCTGCTCGACCAAGAAGGCTGCGTCCTTTTGCAGTTCGTCAATGCTCCAATTTCTGAAAAGCATGTGACTGGCATATGCCGGTATTTCGTCTCTAACCTGGCCCAGCAACTGCGCCAGGGGCATCTCGAGTGATTTCGCACGAAGTACCCAAATAGCCGCATCAATAGAAGCCATGGCATAAACTGCATATCCTGTATGTCCCATGTGCCCGGTAGCATCGTAAAGCTTTTGCCATGCTTCAGTCGGTCTGTTGACGTCCTGGCCGATAATCAATTCTCCCAGATCTTCGACACAGGCTATGAGTGATTTTATTTGTTTGTCATTCCAGGCGAATGAAACACCAAAAGAATCCGGACCTTGATCGGAAAAAAGACGTATGATGACCGGATTAATGTTCCGCATAGGCATCTGCTTCGGTCCTGTAAACGGCTTATCCAAAGGAACTGAAAGAGGTATTACCTCCATTCTTGTAATTTTCATAACGAGTTATCCTCTGATGCTTGTCTACTTCATCCCTTCTTCATAATTTCTGATACTTTTGCGGCCTCGGTGGTGACTGTTTCATATCCATCCCGAGCTTTTCCCCAACCTCAACATAGCCTAACTTCAAATCATACTCCTCTTTATATTCCTGGATCATAGGGATCCCCCAATTGTGTTCTTGGAGAAATCGAGTGCCTTTAATAAAAGTGGGGAGCATATCGGGGATCAGGGAGAAAATGATCTCGTCATCCTGGGAAAAAGCAAGACGACGATCCCCCTGGCAGGGAATGGAAACCGTACATTCCCTTTTTTGCAGAGGAAGAACGACCGCATACACACAGGCGGCGTGTCCTGAAAGTTGACAATGGAGATCCTTTCCATCAATCCAATTTCTGACGATTATAAGCTTGCTTGTCATCATGCCGTTTACATGCATAATGATGACATCCGGCATAAAGTTGCAGGTGTTTATCGGCGCGGAGACGATACCCTGGTACGTACCATATTCAAAATGTGGCATATTCTTGCACCATTCCGCAGCCCCCTCGAGAGTTCTCACACTATTCGGATAGCGGTGATGTCCTTCGAGAAAGAAGGAAATACGTTCAGCAAGCCCTAATCCTTCGACAGGCTCAAAGCACCAGTGATCTTCTTTGAACATGGCAATCGTCCAGCCATCTCTTTGTGACTTGGCGAAACTCTGGCACAAGGCGAACTTATGCCCCCAATCACGTGTTGGTATCATCGCTCCTTCAGGTACATCGTCTCTGCTCTTGAGCATCTTTACGGCTATAGGATGAACACGCATCCTGAGCCATGATTCCAATTCAGTCCCCAATTTGTGAAGTTCATCCAGATTCATATCAAATACATCCCTTATATAAAGTGACCATTCATTTGGAACATCTAAGGAATATGGTCCGTTTGCACATATCCGGGATCATGGTTTGGTATGATGATATCCGCCTCATTCTTGATCTTAAGAAGATTATCGTACATCTTGAAGAGATCAACAAATAACCCGATAGGATACACAGGCATGGTTTTCCTGAAATTCTCAGGTGGGTCAAAATTTTCTCGAATAGTGCAAAGTCCGGAAATGATTGCCGTTCCCTGGGAGGTCTTGACGGCCACCGACTGCCCTCCCGGCGTATGCCCTGGGGTACTGATCACGGATACCTCATCACAAATCTTGGTATCCCCAGCAACTACCTCGAAATTGAGTCCTTCGAAGAGCTCTTCCAGATATTGCATAGCTACTGTTGGGTGAGGATTTTGTGCAAACTCCAGCTCATCCTTCTGTACGATAAACTTGGCATTGGTAAACTGAGCTGCTTGGCCAACATGGTCAGAGTGAAGATGGGTGAGAATAACAATATCAATGTCAGCTGGGCTGAGACCTACTCTGTTTAGCCCTGAGTCAATCGACTGTATATTCCTGGCAGGAAATCCTCTTTTTTTCATCAGGTATTCAGCGCTGATTCCGGTATCTACTATTATTTTTTCCTTTGGCCCCTCAATATACCAGGCGTAGACGACCTGTTTATATGCTTCACCGAAGCCCAGCCGATACGTCAACATTGATTTATCAATCTCCATCTCAGTAAAAGGTATCGGCCGGATAACGCAGTTAGTCATTCTGACCTTCTCCTCTGTATGTATTACTACGGGTGTTTCTCAAAATCGTTCCTTTATGCATGAAGCATTCCGCTATCATGATTACTGAAAGGAAAAGCCCGGCAAATCTTTCTCGGTTAATCCAGCCCAAATATTCGCTTTGGATTATTGAAAAATATCTGACCTACCTCCTCATCGTTAAACCCAAGCTTTTTCGTCTCAAAGGCTGTTTTTGGCACCGAAAGCGGATCTGATGGGTGCTGCAAGATGTTGTCGCTGTTCACCAGCATCATATTGAGGGCATTACCTTGGAGCATTCTAGCTCCGTCTTCTGGTGTTATTCGTCGCATAGGGCTTACGGTTATAGCTGCAATACAGCCGCAATCCGTAATCATCTTGATCACGGAACTATCGGCATGTGTTATCACCGTTTTTTCATGATCGAGGTCGGCCTCATCAATAAGATTGAAATATCGCTCCACCCAGCTCGTCTTTTCGGCTGAAGGCAAATGCATTAACACTGCTTTGTTATATTCTTTGGCCATCTTGAGCTCGGCTTTGAGTATCTCCTCCTGCTTAGCGAGGTCCGGGCAGCGCCTGGATTTGGGATCTAAGCCAATCTCTCCAAGACCAACTACCCTCTCGCGATTTAGATACTCCGGCAGTACCTCAAGCACCTTCTCATAATCGGGAGGAACGCCGAACATGTTAAGACCGACCAAGGTATACACCTTTATAAAGGCCTCAGAGCCTCGCCTGGTATCGTAATCGAGGGTGCGCTCAAAAAAGTCTGTTGCAGCAGATGCTGAAACAGCCAGACCCTCACTGGGTGCTCCATCTCCAATTACCGCGACAATACCTGAAATAGCCATGAGTTCTAAGCTATTCTTAGTAAGAGCATCCATGTGAACGTGCGGATCGATTAACTGCATCATTGGATCTTTCCCTGCTACTCTATTCTTCAAAAAATACCATCTAAAGTTCTGTGCCCTAACAAAAGGTTACGCTTATTCCTGTTAAAGACTCTCGCGAATTTCATAGTTATTGCGGTTTTCGATTTCTTGGATAATGCCGCCGTGATCATCATCGCCTTTGCCTCTTGCCACAAGTGCGCTGATCATCTCCTGGACGGCCTCAGTAAGGGGGAGCGTAAGTCCCATTGACTCGGCTGCCTCAAGCGCATTCTTTATATCTTTTTGTTCCCGGCGACTTCGTCGCCGGGAATCGCGGCGCTGACTACGTCCGCGATTGGAGTCGAATCTTAAAGCCTGGTTTAAAATCTCGCTTGAGCATAAGAGGAACTTTGGTATTGAGCACATTGGACCCTGCGAGTCCTCCTTTTATGGCTTCAAAGACCTTCATCGGATCAACCCCTGCCTTTGAAGCGAGCAGAAACGCCTCCCCCATAGCCTGGATATGGATTGCCACGAGGATCTGATTCGTCAGCTTCGTAGTCTGCCCGGCTCCGGTCCCCCCCACGAGAACGGCGCTCTTGCCCAAGACATCGAAGATGGGTTTTATACGGTTAAAGAGGTCCTCAGGACCTCCGACCATGATTGAAAGATCTCCCTTGATGGCTCCGGGCTCCCCTCCGCTGACCGGGGCATCAAGTGCCCGTGCCCCTTTTCTTTCGAGAGCGCCAACAATCTTTTTCGTAACCGTTGGTGAAATGCTGCTCATATCAACCAAGATAGTTTCATTGGTAGCTTTCTCAATAATGCCATTTTCCCCTAAGACCACATCTTCGACATCAGGCCCGTCCGGAAGCATAGTAATGATTGTTTTTACTTCCTTTGCTACCTCTGCTGGAGTATTCATGGCCTTAGCACCCATATCAACAATCTCCTCAACGGCCGAGGGATTTATATCGTTCACCACAAGTTTGTAGCCAGCATTAATCAGGTTTTTGACCATGGGTTTTCCCATAATGCCGAGACCGACAAAACCTACTGTCCTTTCCAAATCCATTTTCTTTCTCCTCCATATTTCCCAACATAATTGACTTTATAGTAATCAATGGAATCGCATCTCACGCTTAAAATTCCCATTTTATAATGTGTCATTTGTGCTCAATCGCTATACGTATCGCGTAAACCTAGGTTTTTATAAGTATTAATACCTTGTTATAGTTTTCAACCCTTACACTCTCCCAAATAAATCTCTTTGAATTCCCGTGAGGTGTTTGTGCATTTTTCTTCTTGCGATTCCTCTCGCTTTATGTTTAATAGCGTCTAAAATCTCTTCATGCTCCTTTAAATATTTTTGAGGCATTCCCGGAATAGCCCAGCTTTTCTCCTTTAACCTTACCCATAAATCTTCCTTTAGATTCTCAAGCAATGTTGTCACAATCCGTAAAAGAACCGCATTATGAGTAGCCCGAGCTATACTTATGTGGAATTCACGATCAAATTCCATGCCTTTCTCATATTCCTTTGAAACCGAAAGCTTATCTACGATTTCTCTCATGCTGTCCAAGGAGTGCTTGATTGAAGCTATATCCTCTGTCTGAGTTTTTTGAGCTGCATATCCAGCCACATCAACTTCGATAATTTTTCTGGCTTCTAAAAGTTCAAAGGGGCTCTCTTCTTCCTCTAGATTTTGTAAATTTTGCTTTAAAATCGATGAGTTATCTACATTTTTAACAATGTTACCCTTCCCTCCCCTGCTGTCTACTAACCCAAGTATTTCTAAGGCCACAATGCCCTCTCGTACAGAAGGTCTGGAAACCCCTAGCCTTTCGGCCAAGATTCTCTCAGGGGGAAGTTTATCGCCAGGTTTGAGCTTACCATTCCTTATAAGATCCCAAATCTGTTCTAAAACCTGCATATACACTTTTTTCGTTTTTATGAGCTTAAACATTTGATCTTCATCAAAATTCACAACTGAATCATCCATAGATTACCCCAGCGCTGAGTGCTAAGTCCTAAATTTAAAAAATCTTTCTTCCTAACTTATTTATATGTTATATATTCTATAGATATATAACTTGTCAAGCCAATTATTACTTTATTCAAAAAAATATATTGGGCTATCCGGTTCACTCAGGTAACCCCTAAATATTGTGGTTACTGAAATCAGAAAGACGACGTGAACTGGACAGCAAATTCAAAACAAGTGCTCTCTGATTGAAGTTATTTTATTTTCTCTGACAAATGAAATGGTGATTTTTGGCCATTTTGGGTAGCATTTTAGCGCATATAGGGCTGGATTGATCATTTTTCTATTTTGTTGCAATATACTCGTAAGTTTCAGCTTTGATTAAGGCCATGCTGTGCAAGATACCATATGTTGTGTATACTTGAGTCAAGCGTATACCCCTAAAAATATACTTTACGGGTATGAGTCTCGAGGTGTCAAAAACGCCCTTCCCTGATATGATCGGTTGATGAATTGGATTTAGGTATCTAATAACAGAAAAACAAAACGAAATAACGGTAACCATAGAAAGGGAATCTGTTCAAAATGAGTAATTCATCAAAAAGCGTATGCAGATGGTACAATGAGACATCGGGAATGAAAAGAGCATGTGACAAGGGATTATTGGATAAGAGATGGATCGAGCAATACTGTTTCAATGGAGGGAATAATTGCGTTCGAAAGAAGAGATTTGAGCAGGAAGGATATGTGTCGCCAGATTACATACTCCCAGATGGTACTTTGGATGAGAATTTAAAGAAAGCTAAAGAAGAGGGGAAGTTGTAATGTTAAGTTAGCATCTGACTCCGATACTGCACTTCGGAGTTATTCATAAAAGAAATGTTACGCTGAGCATGGAGATGTCTTTTTTTGCTATGCGGTAAGTAGTTTGAATTAAGGCCAATAAGGCTCATAGTAGGAGACATAAGGCTCAAGGCAAAAACAATGGATTCTCCCTTACGCCCTGCACCTTAAGTCAACCCATTATGTGTGAATCATATCAACAGATACTTCTTCCGCACCTCTTCGTTTTCCTTCAGCTCTTCAACGGCTCCATGGTATCTAATTGTGCCGTTATCGATGATATACCCGTAGTCGCTTAACTTTAAGGTGGTCTTTACGTTCTGCTCGGCTAAGAGCACTGTTAAGCCCGTCTCCTTCAACGCGCTCACCTGCTCCTCTATCGCCCTCACCATCAGAGGCGCCAGGCCTTCGGTGGGCTCATCCAAAGCAGTAGCTCTGGATGGCCCATGAGGGCTCTTGCTATGGCGAGCATCTTCTGTTCAGCTCCGCTAAGACATCCTCCGCTTCGTGATGCGATGTTTTTCAGCACGGGAAAAGCCCAAAACCCCCGGAAAGTTCATCATCTCGCTGAGACACTTGACTTTATCAATCTTTAGAAGTTCTTGAACTTGATCAACATCTATCCTCCAACCAGAGGTTTCAAAGGCAGTAGCGGGCACGCACGAGGGAGCTCCCCATAAGAACTTGAACGGCACCGAGGTGCCATCGTCCACCATATATCTGACTCCATCTATTCCCATTACATTGGCAATTTCGTGTGGGTCGCAAACGGATCCAACTGTTCCGTGAATCACAGCCACCCTTGCAAACTCCGTTGGGGTAAGCATACTGCTTTCAATATGAACATGGGAGTCAATAAATCCAGGTATGATATATGTTGAATATTTCTTATTCTCCTCAATAATCCTTGATATTCTTCCGCCCGTAATTTCAATAGTCCCTGGATAGATCCTTCTTTCTACAACGTCTACAATATTTCCAGATATTCGGCTGATGGGCTCTGCCATTCCTCCCTCCACAATAAACGTCATTCTTCAGATCTATAATCTGTTTACCCGCCTGCCAGATGGCGGGAGCGAAGCGAACTAAGTTCCTTCATGCCAAATCTACGCTATTCCTCTTAAGTCACAAAGAAAAGCATTTGAAATGCAATAGCATGTTGTTCACCCTAGTTTTTGTTTTTTTAACAAACCTGAATTATCTACTGGAAATTGAGAATGATTTATCATATAATGATTTTTAAAACTTTTTACTACATAGAAAAGGAGAATGGCCCATGAACGAAGAAAAAACAGAAGAAAAAAAGGCCCAAGAAACGGAAGAAAAACCTGAAACTATTGAAACAAAGACCAATACTGATGCATTAACAAAGGCTGATCCAGTTAAACGAATAATAGCATTTATCATCGATGCTGTAGCTTGTATGATAGTAGGGTTTATCCCTTTTATCGGGGGCATTATCGGCGCCCTTTATATACTCCTACGAGATGCCTTACCCATCGAGGCCCTTGAGTATAAAAGCATCGGGAAGAAATTGCTGAAATTATCTGTAGTCAAAACTGAAGAGCCTGCATCTAAAATAGATTATGCCACCTCTGCAAGAAGAAATTGGATGTTTGCATTAGGTCCCATTATGTTGTTTTTCTTGTTTATACCAATTATCGGCTGGATCATTGATATCCTGCTCGGAATCGCTGTTCTTATCCTTGTTATCATTGAAATTGTTAAGCTCTTCACCGATGAGAAAGGATTACGGTTAGGCGATAAGATGGCAGGTACAATGGTGATCGAGAAATAGACTAAAGGGTAGTATTAGAAGAGGGGTAGATACCGATTCTTTAGTGACTTGCAAGCTACATCCCATTGTTGAAGGCTACCATATTGGCACCAAATTCTTTGGGGAAATTTTCTTTGAATATAGGCTCCGGTTATCTTTTATCTAAGGGTACCCGCTCGCACATGCTCTACAGTAAGTTCAGAGGCTCGCATCAATAACCTATCAATTTGTCCTCATTGACAAATTGCTATCATTCCCTCTTATTACTCGAGTAAAATAAATCATGCTCATTATGGGAATATTTTACCGGGATTTAAGATAAAATTTGGATCGAAAAATGATTTGATTCCCTTCATCCACTTTAGGCTCTTTCCGTGCTCTGCCTCCATAAATTTTCGTTTACCTATGCCCACTCCATGTTCACCTGTAGCTGTGCCTCCCATGGCCAGGGCCTTTGACACAATACGCTGATTTGCATGATCAATAATCTCCCACTCCCTTTCGTCTCCCTTTTTCCCCATCAATACAAGATGGAGGTTGCCATCTCCTGCATGGCTGAAAATATACCCTGGTATACCTGTATTTTCTGACTCTTCTCTAACAAAGGCTATTATTTCCGGATAGCCCGTAATGGGGACGGCCACATCTATCACCATCAGTGAGCAACCTGGGTGTTTGCGGATAATCATCTCTGCCAGCTCATGCCGGGCCTTCAAGAGATCATCCCTCTCCTTTCTACCCAGACCCGGCCTGAATTCGTCGCATCCTTCTTCTTTGCAAATTTCCCGGACTATTTCCATGACCTCAGCCAGTTGATTTTTAGTGGGTCCATGATATTCCATAAAAGGGGTTGGAGAAACATGCAATCCGAGGTTTTGTTCCCGATTAATTATCTCTATACAATCAGGATCCAGAAGTTCCAGTGCGGCAGGATCAAGCCCTGAGCGGATTATCTCAAAAACCGCCTTTCCAGCAGCTCCCACAGAAGGGAAAGTCACAATAGCTGCTGAAAACTCCGCAGGAAGACCAACCAGCCTAAGAGTGGCTTCTACCACTATCCCAAGTGTTCCTTCGGATCCTGCAAAAAGGTGAATAAGGTCGTACCCGGAGGAGGTCTTTGATGCGCGGGTGCCCGTCTCAATAATTTCTCCATTGGCCAGGACAACGGATAATCGTAAGACATGGTCCTTTGTAGATCCGTAATGAACAGTTTGAGTCCCGCTGGCGTTGTTGGCTATCATACCGCCAATGGTAGCCTGTGCACCCGGGTCCGGTGGGAAGAAAAGTCCCTTGCTTCTGAGTTTTTCATTTAGATTCTGATAGATAACGCCCGGTTCCACATCTGTCTGAAAATCCTCTTCTCTTATATCCCGGATCTTGTTCATTTGTGAAAAATCAAGCACTATCCCTGCTTTTACAGGGATTGGATTGCCTTCCAAGCTGCTTCCTGATCCCCATCCTGTGACAGGGATGAGGTTCTTATTGGCATATTTCAGTATCTCTGAAACTTCATTTCTATCTACAGGCCATATCACCGCCTCTGGCCTGCATGCCGGGTGCTGGGACTGGTCTTTTGAATGGAGATCAAGATTGGACACTCCTGTGGAAAAACGATCCGGAGGTTCCATGGATCGAAGATCTTTAATATTTCTTTTATTAAAACGATTGAATTTCAAAATAACCTTTTCTTTTACACGCCAAGGTACTCTTTCATGGTATCTTTGTTTTCACTCAACTCCTTGGCATTTCCCTTATAGACAATAGAGATCAGAACAGTATACAGCTCATCAACTACCCTCCAAATGAAAATAGGATCATAATTCGTGGGACTATGTCAGAAATGAATTAATTATAGCAATACCTTAAATAACAGGCAGGATAACACCCCCTGAGGGAATGACGTGTACTTCAGGATTGGGAGTGCAAACGGTTTCACTCAGCTCAAATGCCTGTTCAAGGTTATCAACATAAAGGAAGCCCATTTTTTCACCAGTTACTCTCGGAATGTCCTTTGATACCAGGATTATCTTAAACCGATGCTGAAGAGCCAGAGTCAACCCCAAGGCCATATTGAAATCAATAGCACCGCCTTCCATGATCAAACGGTTGTTCTTAAAGTATTCAAAGACTCCCCCTGACAGGTCATTACTGTACTTTGAGTGAAATTGTGCAAAACTGTTCACAAAGGCATCAGGCAGATTTCCTGCACAATCAGCCGCAAGGATAATACATCCTCCATCTTTAGTTACTATAGATGCAGGGACAAGGGGCTTTACGATCTGAGGTCCCTCAGAATAAGGAAATGAAGTAATAATCGTCAAATCAGATTTCTTTGGGAACCTACAGGAGATAATTGCTCTGCTTCTCCCAACACCTTTTAGGTGGGCCTGTCTAAAATCCCCACACACTATCGCGTCAACCTCATCACTTTGATTAAGGACAGTGTTGATTATAAAATTTAGTTTTCCGGCACGGGCCATAGAATTTACTTCATCGTAAAATAAATTTTCTTTTAGCTTTCCAAGACCTGTGCCCTTGTGAAAAGTCCATTTTAGATGATGCTCAAGTATGGAATCAAAGTCCGTAACCCCGGGAAATATAATCTTACCTCCACCACCAAATCCATTCATAGGATGAGGGGATATGGATCCAATTCCGATTCTAAAGTCAGCATTAAAGACCTTGCGGTTGATTTTAACCTCGCAGCCTGTTTTGAGCATACCAATAGGGACTAAATCAGACGCACGACAATCGTGATTGGAAAATGCATATTTATCGAGAAGGTCTCTGCCAAAGGCACTTTCAAGCTCTTCGTGTTTCAGCCCTCTATGGGTGCCAGTGGCAATGATTATATTAATGTTTTTTTCAGGTATGCCGATTTCATTCAGATTATCTAATAATACTTTTAGAATTTGCCTTTTAGGTGAGGTGCGTGTCAAATCCTCGATAATAATGGCAATACTGTCTGCAGGAGAAAGAAGATCATTAAGGGCAGGTGATTGTATTGGTTTATTCAGAGCATCTTTGGTGAGTTTATTAACATTTGCAGTTTTTCTATTATCGGGGAAATCAGGGAAGCTAAGGAGATTCCAGTTATCAGGGATAGTGAATCTAACCCTTTGGCTCTGGTAAAAAATAAAGACTGTTTTCATTTTAAAGGGTAAGGGGATGATTAAACCAGTAGATATTTTTTTCTTACTTCTTCATTCTCTTGTAAATCCTTAATACTGCCGTGATACCTAATGACGCCATTATCGATAATATAACCGCGATCGCTCAATTTTAAAGCAAACCTCAGGTTCTGCTCCGCTAATAGTACTGTGAGACCTTTATCTCTTAACTGGTTGATCTGTTCCTCAAGAACATTAACCAATAGTGGCGCCAGACCTTCAGTCGGCTCATCAAGTAGTAAAAACTCTGGGTTCGTCATCAGTGCTCGAGCAATGGTCAACATTTGTTGTTCGCCCCCACTCAAAAATCCTGCCTTGCGGGAGTCAATAGTTTTTAATGGTTGAAACAGATCGTAAATAGCCTCTTTATTCCATCCTTTCCCCTCTTTGGCCTTCCTCTCTGAGATCTCCAGGTTCTCTCCCACATTCAAATCGGCAAAAACTCTCCGATCATCAGGCACATAGCCAAGCCCATTCCTGGCAAGAAGATAGGGCTTTTTTCCGGTAACAATCTTTCCCTTAAACTTTATGGTACCCTTCCGAGGAGGAGTCAGGCCCATAATGCTTCTCATAGTGGTGCTTTTTCCCGCCCCGTTTCTGCCCAAAAGGCAGACGATTTCACCTTCAGACACATCGAGGGAAACCCCAAATAAAATATGACTCAGCCCATAATAGGTATGAATACCGTCAACTTCCAGCATCAAGTCGAACCTCCCAGGTAGGCCTCTTGAACCTCCTTGTTATCTCTCACCTGATCCGGTTTTGCCTGGATAATGGATTTCCCTTGTTGCATTACCATGATCTTTTGTGCAATGGAAAATACCAACTCCATATCGTGCTCACAAAATAAAATGGTCAAACCCAGATCAGTGGTCAAACGGTTGATCAGGTTTATGGTGACTGATGTCTCTTCTGGAGACATCCCCGCAGTAGGCTCATCCAAGATTAATAGTTCTGGTCGATTACCGAGAGCAATGGCTATCTCCAAAACCTTCTGATCTCCATGGGACAACGAACCGCTAATGCTGTTTGCCTTATCATAAAGGCCTACATTATCTAAAATTTCCCTCGTCTCCTGAATAACCTGACTCTTCGTGGGTGAAAAAAATTTAAAGGTCTTCTTCTGATGAGAAAGCATGGCAACCTGTACATTCTCAAAGACAGTTAATCGGCTAAATATATTAACGATTTGAAAAGATCGGCTGATTCCTTTTTTACAAATCTCATATGGAGGTACACCGGAAATATCTTTATTTTTAAAGATAATTCTCCCTGTATCTGGCTTTAGCTGACCAGTTATCAGGTTAAAAAGGGTAGTCTTCCCGGCACCATTAGGCCCTATGACAGCAATAATTTCTCCCTTTTCAACTATGAGGTCGGCCTCATTTACAGCCAAAAAACCATCAAATAATTTTTTAACGGCCTCTACGCGCAGCATTTATTTTTCCCCCGACAGAACAGCTTTGTCATGGGGCTGAAATCTTTCAACAAAATAGCCAAGGACACCTTCAGGTAAAAAGAAGATAAGAAGCATCAATACGATCCCCAAAATAAGCGTCCAGTACTCGGTATATATGCCCACAAACGTCCTCAAGCTCACAATGATTGCCGCCCCCAACATAGGTCCCAAAAAGGTAAACCATCCACCCAAAAGACACATAATCAAGATTTCAAGAGAGAAGGTCCAAAACATCATATCCGGAAAAACCGAACCTTCTACTGTTACAAAAAGAATGCCAGCTACACCTGCGAAAAAACCAGCGATCATTAGGCCTATAAGCTGATGGCGCTTGACATTAACTCCAATGGCCTCACTTCTTTCCGGGTTGTCTCGAATGGCCTGAAAAACGCTTCCAAAAGGAGAATTGACAATAAGGTACATGAAAATTAAACAGATCGCCGTTATAATTAACGTGAAATAATAGGCGCCGCTGGTAGATGAAATAACTGAGGGCAGTGGGATACCATGGATACCATTATCTCCCCCAGTAAAGGAGTACCATCTAAATACAATTGCCCAAATAAGTGACCCTAAGGCAAGTTGAAGCATTCCAAAGTATAGTTTCGTTAATCGAATACAAATCAGGCCCAAAAGGAGACTTATTAGAGCCGCAACAATAGGACCAACAATGAAGGCGAATAATGGTGAAAGGTCTGTTTTAGTCAGCATCAGCACAAAACCGTAGGCCCCGACACCGTAAAAAACTGAATGATGAAATTGAAACATGCCTCCATAGCCGAGAACGATATTAAGGCTCGTCGCCAACAATCCTGTAACAAATATCAGTGCGAAAATATATATATAGAACCTGGATACGAAGAAAGGAAGTATAAGAAAAAATGCAAAGAGCGCTATCGCTAATCCAAACGATTTTTTATGTATTAATTTGCCAAACAATATTTCCTCTCCTTACCAGGTGGACTTAAGAAGACCTTTGGGAAAAAATACCAGGACAATAACAACTGCAGTATAAGGAAAAACAATCGCAAATTGAGGCCACACCAGAATGCCAATAGAATCGGTGAGGCCAAAGATAAGCGCACCTAATAATGCTCCCCACATATTTCCCAGCCCACCGATAATTACAATAAGGAATGCCTCAATTATAATAGTATGGTCCATGCCCTGCGTAATATTCTGCGTTGGGGCGACCAGGGCACCACCAAGGCCTGCGAGGACACAACCTATGACAAATACGAAACAAAATACCCAGCTTACATTGATGCCCACTGCGCCGACCATTTCCCTGTCCACAGCGGCTGCCCTGGAGATCTTTCCTATCTTAGTCTTATTTGTCAATAGCCAGAGACCAAGGGCTACCAATGGGCCAATAACAAGCAAAAACAGGTTATAACGGGGAAACGGCAATCCCATAACTGAAAAGGATCCTTGAAATATTTCTGGAGCGGATATCGAGCGATAGTCCGATCCCCACACAAGCTTTACCAAATCTCCAAACACCAATGTAAACGCAAAGGTAAACAGGAGCAGCATCAAATGCTCTCTTTCATACAGATGACAAAAAAGCCCTCGTTCAATGATTATGCTTACCAAGCCCACTCCTATAGGCGCCAGAATTAAAGCCAGCCAAAATCCAGTCGAACCACCGCCAAGAAACATGGCAATAGTATATGTCAGAAATGCCCCGATCATATAAAGGGAACCATGTGCCACATTAGGGATTCTTAGCACACCAAGTATGAGGCTCAACCCGGAAGCAACAATAAACAAAATAGTTGTCTTGCTTAAACCCACCAAAACCTGTTGAAACAGGGCAGAAAGAGTAATATTTGATGCAAACTCCATCTTAAATCCCCTCATAACTGATCATGATTCACAATTGATGACATGGCTTGACTCGCCAGTCATCAATCGTTATTGACCTTAACTGCTAAGTGATAAATGCCAGGACATCGTTTACAGCTTTTAGTGCCAAGACATCGTTTACACTGCTCTTTGACAATCAGTTAGCCACTAGGTTTAATAACATGAATACACACTTATTTAAGGAGGTATTCA
>Ga0315547_1001975_pt1 | contig 15042 bp, 11 predicted proteins | sample SalMarSW160240MG_2_FD_202542 | JGI IMG/M metagenome (GOLD analysis project Ga0315547, IMG submission 202542) | Salt marsh sediment microbial communities from the Plum Island Ecosystem LTER, Massachusetts, United States - Salt Marsh Sediment SW1601-240 ... | reverse complement strand
AGTGGCAAAGACCGGACAGTCATTCTGCCTGACTCCATACAACAGGAATTACAAGAACAAATTGATTATGTTATCGCAATACATAATAATGATATCCGGGAAGGATTCGAGGAAGTTTACATCCCTGGGGCGCTTTCTCGCAAATACCCTAATGCATCCAAAGAGACCGGATGGCAGTATGTTTTTCCTGCAAAAAAATTGTCAAAAGATCCCAGGACCGGGAAAATGAAGCGCCATCATGTTATGGAATCGGGTCTGCAAAAGGCCGTCAAACATGCTTTAAACCAGGCCAAAATTCACAAAAAGGCTGGTTGCCATACCTTTCGTCACAGCTTTGCTATTCACTTACTTGAAACCGGCACTAATATCCGTGTGGTTCAAAAACTTATGGGGCATGCCGATGTGAAAACCACCGAAATATATACCCATGTCATGAAAAACGATATCGATTCTGTTAAAAGCCCTCTGGATTTATTATAAGAAATTTCAATGAATTGGGGACGTTGTTTCCTACGGTGAATAACTTCTCCAATTTCCTGCTTTTCTGCTTTTGCAATAGCTCGTGGGTGGATGTGCTAATCCCTAACCCGGATAAACTGGAAAAGTGAAAGTAACTTCAGTACCCAAAACCATGTTTTATCTATGGCTATATGTTATAGCTCTTTTTTCAATCAACAACACCATACAGGAAGTTAGGAGATAAAGGTTTGACTCTCTGATAATTCCTGATTATTCTGGCAAGAAAAATGGGCAATTACAAGCCCTTTTCTCTCTCTTCATACCATGTCAAAAACACTACATAGCGAGCTCGATTATATACAAGGCTTCATTGACGTCCGAAAGATCGATCCCTCTCCTTATCAACATCGCAGACACTTTGATGAGGATAAACTGAAAGAACTTGCGGCGAGCATTCAACGAGAGGGGCTAATTGAGCCGATTATCGTCCGTCCTATTGACAAACGCTACGAACTTATTGCCGGAGAACGCCGATTTCGAGCCGTCCGGGACTTTACTGAGATGGGCACTATTCAGGCTCACATCGTTATTGCAGACGACCTTCAAGCACGACGCATATCGGCTGCCGAAAACCTTCAGCGTGAAGATCTCTCCGCGATTGAGACGATTGAAGCCATTGTGGAGATCGTGGATGCGGAACTGATCGAGGATAAGGAATATGCCTCAATGGGAAAAACACCGACAGAGCGGGTCAAAACCTCGTTGGGAAAACTTCATTCCATATCAATCAGCAAAAAACGCGGCTCTAAGGTTTCTAAAAACGCAGATTTGCTGTTTAATAAATTTATTAAACAGGTAGAAAAAAACTTTAAAAAACTCCCTAAGTCATTAGAATGGCTATCTTTTTACACCCATGACCTGACTTTGCTAGTGGACATTTGCAAAGAGGTCCAGGACATATCAATCCAACATAACCCCTGGCCCAGACCTGGCTTGCAAAGCGTGGGTATAAGAGCCTTACTTCGGAAATACTACGACGGCTGCCCCATGTTCCAGCGATGTCGCGCCAGGGCGGGCTGAACAAATCCCAGACCAGAGCATTGGCAAAACTCAAGGAAGCTTCTGATGGGGAATTTCAAAGGCTTACAGCTCATGCTCAAAGGCCTCCCAATTCGGAAATGGGGTATGTTAGCAGCGATTCCAGTCAAATAAACATCAGCGATCTGAGCGCAAGGGAGATTGAAGAAATCGCCGATAAGGCAGCCAAAAAGGAAGCTCTGATAGAAGCAAATCGACCTCGTAGGAGACCATCTCTCAGCTTAGAGGTAAAAATTGTCTTGATGAATCGATTGGGTATTCCTGTTGACAGGATTGCCGCACGATTGAAGGTCAACCAAAAGACGGTTCTCAACTATGCCCACAACCCACGTCTTTTTAAATCCATCCGGGAGCTCTTAGAGAAAGGGGTTTCTGTCCCTGAAGTATCGGAAGACAACGGCTGTCCTGAGCCTCTGGTCTGCTCAATTGCCCTGGAAGGAAAAAACGATCAGGACCGGTTTGAATCTTTGAACTGGGGCTTGCGTACCTGGGATCATTGGTATTTCAATGACCTTGATCAACGCTTTGGAGATAACTGGCCCGGGCAGATTCCGGCCCAATTGGTTGCCCATACCCTCTTTTACTTTACACAGGAGGGAGACCTTGTATTTGATCCGATCTGCCTGTGCGTTGCACGCAGACAGGTGGCTGGTGGTGGCGTTGTTGCTGACACCTGCCTTGCATTCAATAGAAGATGCTGGTCTTTTGATTTAGTTGATCGGCCTGAAACACGACCGGAGATCGAGCCTCACCATTGGAACCCGGAAGGCCTGCTGTGGCCGGTCCCTCCAAAAGGACGGCGGGCAGGCAAGGGAAAAGACAAGCCCGACCTGATCTTCTTTGATCCTCCTTTTCAAAAAACAGGCAGACCAATACACAAAGGACAGTATCTCATCTCTTTCCCGCAAAGAATATTTGAAATTCTTCAAAGAACTCTTTCCTCTATTTAGAGAATATACAAAGGCTCATGCACGTATTGCCTTCATGAATGCTGATTGGAGAAACTTTCAAGGAGTCGCAGCGGTAGAGGAAGATCCAGGACAGAGTATTTTTCTTTCAGATTACATTGACCTCCTGAAGGATTCCGGGTGGGAAATCACCCATATCGTAGATTGCCCTCTCTCTACACAACGATTCCTGCCTAACATGGTGAGTCATATGCAAAAAAACCGAACCCTGGGGATCGTTCGACGTTCCCTGATTATAGGAAGAAAGTAGTGATAAAGGGGGACTTCGTGCAGAAATTGGTTGTCATCTATGGGATGGGACGCCCCTTAAATATTGAAATTCTCATCATGCTTGCCTGAATGAAAGGCGGTTGGAGGGTTTTCTCTTTAACTGCCTTTTCTTTTTTCATTGGCGGGTGGTTCTGCCATAGGCAGACAGGCGGGGGATAAGGCTTATAGCTGTCTGATAATCGGTCAATGTTATGTAAGTATGATGTTCCCGAAACCCCCATATCTTTTGGGTGGCATTTTCTGCGGAATAAGATATAATACGTTTCCGAATATTACTCTCATTATTGGATAAGATATTTTACTTAATGGATAATTACAATCTGCAATTTATGTTGCAGTAATATAAAGCTACATACATGCAGTATAATCTGAGGGTGCCAGAAGAATCATGAGGAAAGGAATCACTTTTCAAACCTTGTCGTTTTCATCTTTATCAGCTATATTGGTGATTGGAGTAATTGCCATGTCCATTATTCCAAGATTTGCCAAATAAGCGAAGGATAAAACAAAAAAGAAGAAGGAGGTTAGAGTATGCATGCAATTGACATTCCAGAGATTTCGCAGTTGAGTACTCCGGAGAAGATTCTTCTTGTTGAGGATTTGTGGGACAGTATCGCATCTGATGACTCTCATATCCCTGTACCTGAAAGCCACAAAGCGGAGCTGGACAGAAGACTTGAGCGACACATCAATTCCCCCGGTGAACTTCTCTCACTTGAAGAACTCCAGGTGCGGATTGAGACGAGAAAATGACCTATGTTTTGTCATTTCGACCAGAAGTTGAAGAAGATGCTATAGGCGGCTATGGATGGTATGAGGAAAAAGCGACGGGATTAGGTGATGAATTTCTTAGAGGTTTTTTCGCCTGTGCACAAGAGATACCACGGAATCCGTTTTTATACCGCAAAATTTACAAGGATTTCAGACGCACACTTCTGAGACGATTCCCGTACGCAATCTACTTCAGGATCGAAGATGATAAGGTAGTTGTGTTCGGCCTATTTCATTGCGCAAGAAATCCTGTAATTATTCAAAATATACTTCGAGACCGTCAGCAAGCCAGCCCCTAATGAAAGGGGGCTTAAATAATTCAATAATTCATCCAGGATTAATAAAGTAAAGGCAGTTGAAGATTTTTCTTTAACTGCCTTTTTCTTTTTTCAAGGGATGATAGGGCAATAGCCTTCTGATAACCACTCAATCTTATCTAAGCATGGTATGCCCTGAACTTCCCATATCTTTTGGATGGCATTTTTTGTGGAATAAGATATAATCTTTTCCGAATATTGCCCTCATTATTGGACAACACATTTTACTTATTGGATAATTGCAATATAATATTTGTGTTGTAGTAATAATAAGCTAAATTCAGGCATAATCTAAGGTTATCCAGGGGAGTGGATTCGATCCAAAGGTACGTTGACATTCTATGAAAATGAATCTTCCGAATTACGAAAAAGCTTATGTTCCAAAGCAGAAACTGAGCAATTACCTGTTATCCGAAACACATGCGGTCGGAAAAGCAAAAGCGAGATACTTTAGGCCGCTCGGCTATACAGAAGAAAATGCTGATCAGTTAGCAGATGCCTTACTAATGATTGCCAAACCTGAAGGAGTGAGCCAAGAACTTACCTCCCGATACGGGACCAAGTATATTATTGATGGGGAGCTTGTCACGCCTATCGGAACCAGGGGTACGACTACGTACCGTTTGGGTGGTAGAGTCACACGGGGAGCGACCGCGATTTGTGACGGCATATCCAGCTTGAAAAGCTGATACTTGAAAGGAGACGAAAATGATAAAAGAACTGGACACCATCGTTCTTTCCCGGGACCTTTCTGGGCATGGCCTCAAGCAAGGGGACATCGGCGCTGTTGTACACTGCTACAAAGGTGGAGAATCCTTTGAGGTAGAATTCATAACTGGACAAGGTGATACTGTAGCAGTAGTTACTCTTAACAGCGAGGACGTACGTCTGATGCAAGACAAGGAGATCCTGCACGTTCGGAAACTGCAGGCTGCATAACCAGCCAATGCACTCTAAAGCGGGACGCCCTTAAAATTGTAAGTTGACAATCAAGGAAGAGTAGTGTCAAGAACCTTTTGATAGAATTAGATTCTTAGAAACTTAAGGACGTCCCGCTTCATATCGTAGATTGCCCTCTCTCTACACAACGATTCCTGCCCAACATGGTGAGTCATATGCAAAAAAACCGAACCCTGGGAATCGTTAGACGTTCCCTGATTATAGGAAGAAAGAAGTGATCTTTAAATTTGGGTTCTGGGATTCGGCCCTTCAATCCACCGGCCCATGATATGGTGCAACATTTTACTCCTTTTACTATTGAACTTATCTTTTTTAATGTATGTTCTGTGCGAATGTCCCATTCTTCATGACTCCAGTCTCCATTTTTTTATTTCAAATGAGGGCCACATCCAATGTTATGCGATAAACCCCAGTAGCGAGAGCGGTTTCTTTTCACTTTTCCCCTCGGGAGAATGGGCCAAGATAAGCTTCTTTTCAGCTTTGAGGTTTGAAAAGGGAACATAAAAAGAACTCTTCTGATCAAGTGTCTTTGATCGAATCGTTTCTTCCAATCCCCTTGATAGAGCCATATAAGGTGGGAACAAAGAAGGTGGTGAACAGGGCAGATACCAGCATTCCTCCAATCACCACCCGGGCCATAGGTGCGTTCATTTCTGATCCCTCTCCGAACCCGAGGGCCATGGGCACCAATGCGAGGCAGGTGGTAAGGGTGGTCATCATGATTGGGCGAAGGCGCCTTCTCGCGCCGATGAGAATCGCCTCAGTCAGGGGATCCCCCCTTCTCCTCAGACGGTTGATGTAGTCTATCATGACGATGCCGTTGTTCACCACGATACCGATGAGAAGAACCCCTCCGATAAAGACGGGGAGCGTCACATTCATGTTGAACAGCAATAATACGAGAATAACCCCGATGGATGCAAAGGGTACTGTGAACATGATCACAAAGGGCTCGGTGAGGGACTCGAACTGAGAGGCCATCACCATATAAACCAGGACGATGGCCAGGGCAATGGCAAACAGCAACCCCCCAAAGGCCTCTTTCTGCTGCTCGTACTCGCTTGTGAAATTAAGACGAAAGTTTGGAGGCAACCTCAAGTCACCGATCTTCTCTGCGATCTCCTGAACGATATGGCCCAGATCCCTTCCCCGAATCCCTGCCATCACCGTGATCAATCTCTCCTGGTTCCTGCGATCTATTCTGGCTGGCCCTTTCCCCTCGATGACGGTGGCAAATCCCTTCAATGGAATGTCCTTGCCTCCCGGCCCTGTGATGGATATATTCAGGATATCTTCAAGACTGCCCCTATCCTCCTCCCGTAACCGGACAAGGATATCAAACTCATCTCCTTCCTCCCGGTACTTGGAGGCTGCTGTTCCCTCTATATTGGTATTGATAACCTGAAGGATTCGTGAGATCGGAAGACCCAATGTGGCTGCCTTGGACCTGTCTATGGCTATCTGGAGTTCGGGCCGATTGTCCTCAAGGCTCATCCTGGGATAGATAACTCCCTCGACCCCCTTTATTCTGCCGATGACCTCCTCGGCGAGGGCCTTCCCCTTCACGAGATCGTAGCCCCTGATGTCCATCTCGAGCCTCTCCTCTCTCCCCCCACCAAGAAACCTTGAGTACATGGATCTCCCCTCAGAGATACGGAACTTGGCGTCGGGAATGTCTACGAGCTTCAGTCTCAGGCCTGCCACGATCTCCTCTGTCGAGCGCTTTCTATCCTTTTTGTCCACCAGGTACACCCGGAAATAGGCACTATGAGAGCCTCCCCCCCTGCGCCAGTGGCTGCCCGATCGGGAAAACATCCTCCGATTCTCCGGAACATCTCGAAGAATTGTCTCCTCCACCTCCCTTGTTACTTTGGAGGTGATATCGAGGCGAGTTCCCACCGGCATCTCGATGTCCCCGTTGATAACCCCCTCATCGATCTCCGGAAGGAGTGCTGTTCCCACACCCTTAAACTGAAGGGACCAAAAGGCAAGAAACAAAAGAAGGACCGATCCCCCCAACACCGTCTTTCGGTGCTTCAGGGACCACCCCAGCCCCCTCAGATACCCTTCGTAGAAGCGGGGAGGAACCCCGCCCCCCTCTTTCTTTTCGACCCTTAAGAGGCGGGATGAGAGCATGGGGATCAGGCTTAGGGCTACTACTAAAGCAGCTATTAGGGAAAAGGTCACGGTGAGGGCCATCTGTTTGAACATCACCCCCTCTATCCCCTTCAGAAAAAGCAGGGGAAGGAACACGCAAATGGTGGTGAGCGTTGAAGCGGTGATCGCCATACCCACCTCACTGCTCCCCTCTGTGGCCCCCTCTATCGCCCCTTTTCCCTCCTCCCGGTGGCGGAATATGTTCTCGAGCACCACGATGGAGCTATCCAGTATCATGCCAATCCCGAGGGCCAACCCCCCTAGGGACATCATGTTGATGGTGAGCCCCATACGCTCGAGAAGGAAGAAGGTGGACCAGATGGCGATTGGTATAGAGGTAGAGATAATGATCGTGCTTCGGATGTTTCTGAGGAAGGCAAACAGTATTACTATCGCCAGGATCCCCCCTATGAAGGCGACCTGTTGTACCTGTTTGATGGATTTCCTGATGAAATCCGCGGTATCGCGCACAAGGGTGAGGGTTACCCCTTCGGGAAGCTCACTCTTGAGCCTTGGGAGTATCTTTAGAACCCGGTTTGAAACCTGCACCGTGTTGCTTCCCGATCTCTGCCTTACAGCCACCATCACACCGCGCTCGCCGTTAGTCCTCATGTGTGAGCGGAGCTCCTTAAACCCGTCCTTCACATCAGCCACCTGTTTCAAATAAATGGCCCTACCCTGTCTGGTGGCAATAATGATGTTCTCTATATCCTCCAGGCTCGAGAACTCTCCCAAGGGACGGACCAGCCACTCTCTTCTGCCTGTCTCGAGGCGCCCTCCTGGAAGCGAGAGGCTTTCAGCATTAAGGATGCCGACCAAGGCATCGATGGAGAGACCAATAGATCGAAGTTTCCCTCGGTTGACCTCTACCTGGATTTCTCTCTCTAAGCCTCCCCATATATCAACGGCTGCCACACCTTCTATCTGTTCGATATCATATTTGATGCGGTCGTCGGCCAGATCCCTCAGCATGGATGGATGGATTGGGCCCCTCAATGAAAAGAAGATAATAGGACGGCTTGAAGGGTCATATTTATAGAGAAAAGGGTCATCTGCATCCTCGGGTAGGAAAGGGCGAACGCGATCGAGCTTTTCCCGGATATCATTTGCCGCCTCGTCCAGGTTCGTTCCCCAGTTAAAATCGATTGTGACGTTAGAGGCGTCCTCACCTGAGGTTGAGCGAATCTCCTTCACGTTTTCTATGGTGCTGACGTTCTTCTCAATAATCTCGGTGATGAGCGTCTCCACCTCCTGAGGACCGGCTCCTTCGTAATTAGTGACGACCGTAATGGACGGGTAGGTTATATCGGGCAGGATATCTATGGGAAGGCGCAGCAGGGAGATGGAGCCAAAGATCAGGAGGGCAAGGAAAAACATGGATGTGGTGATGGGCCTTCGAACAGCCAGATTGGAGAGGTTCATGGGTTTTTTTGTCTCCGTATAACCCTCACGGGCATCTTATCTTTTAATTCATATTGACCTGCTACTATAACCTCTTCACCTTCTCTCAATCCCCTCAAGACCTCCACGTATCTTTCTCCCTCAAGCCCAAGACTGATTTCCCTGAGCGATGCTCTGCCATTTTCGTGCACAAATACCTTTGTATGGCCGCTTTCCCTTATGAGGGAATCTTTTAATAGCAAAAGAACGCCATCTCGCCTTTGTACAACGAGATTCACCCTGGCAAACATCCCTGGCTTCAACAGGTGATCCATGTTTACCACCTGGATTTCAATATCGGCCATTCTGCTTTCAGGATCGACAGTGGGGCTGATGCGTGACACTTCGCCCCGAAAAACCTGTTTTCGATAGGCATCTACAAATATCTCAGCTTTGGCCCCAATCCTGAGCTGAGCGAGCTCACTCTCCACCACTTGAACAAGGACCTTGACCATGTCCATGGCTACAATCCTCACGATTGGAGCAGTTGTGCTTACAAAGGCGCCTTGGTCTAAAAACCTCTTGCTGATAATCCCACTAATAGGGGCACGAATCGTTGTATTCTTTAGATGTATCTGGGCGAGTCTCAGTGTAGCCTCTGCTTGACGAATCTGGGCTAAAAGTGCATCGCGGTCCTCCTGCCTTGCTCCTTTTCTCAACAAGGTCAATTTTTCCTTTGCCGACCTGTATTCCGCCTCACTAAGGGTGACCTGCAACATGGCCTCATCCAGGCGCTGTTGAGAGATAAAATCCCTTTCTTTAAGGTTTTTCAACCTCATATAATTATCAAGGCTGGTCTCCCAACTGGCCTTGGTTTGACGGACCAGCTGCTCAGACTGGGTAATCTCCTCCGGTCGAGCACCGGTTTCCATCTGAGCCCATCTGGCACGAAGTACATCAAGGGCAGCCTGAGTTTCCTGGAGCTGCGCCTCCTTTTCCTCCCTTTCAACCATGGCAACAACCTGATCTGCCTTTATCCTATCTCCCTGCTCCACCTGAATCTTTTCCAGGATGCCCGATACTTTGGAGAAAACATCCACCCCCGCCTCAGCCAAAATGTCGCCTGTCAGATGCAGCCTGCGATCAATAGAGCCAAGATGAAGTGAGATAGTTTCTACAGGAATCTGTCTTGTGTGGTTCTGCGCTGTAGGAGGATTTGCCTTAATCTCCTTTTTAGGGCCTGTCTCTGTCAAATAAAAGGCGAGCCCGATGAATAGTACCATTACTATCAGGATCAGTGCCTTCTTCACCTCTTTCTCTCCTCAATCTTTAGATCAATCAGCTTTCTGATATCCACCCTTCTGAACCTCATACCGATAGCAGACTCAAACCATCGGTATTAATTGAAAGCGACTGAAATACATTTATTTATAGTGTGACCTCCAAACGTTGAAAAAATCAAAAAATAGCAAGCAATAAAAGAGAAACATTCCATGACAACTTACTGTAAAGAGAGATAATCGATGTCAGAGTAATACCTAATAAAAGGATTGGCTTTTAGGAAATCTTGATTTTTAAAATAACTAATTTTTGTTCAACATTTGATTTTAAACTTCTGCGCACTTCATTTATGCCTGTCTTTTTGCCGTTGAAATATATCTTTAAATCTCCCTTTATTTTTTCGGAGATTTTGTTATCAAAAAGGTCTATCACGTGGTCAAACGCCATCATCACCCCTCTTTGCAAAAGGAAAGGGCCCGCTTCCTGCAAGATAATATTAAACAGCTTAAGATGAATAAGGCCATAAGCTTGAATATCATCATTATTTCGATATTCCTTGAAGGTGATAGTATCTCTTAGAGGAGCCAGGTGACTATCCCTTCTCAGGGTTGCACCTACAAGACCTGGCATGGCACTGGAGAGGGCCAGGGTATCATTGCTTTTGATTATAGTCTTATCTATATCATCTACAGGTTGACTGTTCAAAAGTATGGTGGTTATTCTTTTATCAACATAGGTTTTATCAAGGCTAAGCTGTTCGCAAAGAAGGTTTTTAATGCTAATACCAACTTGGACCTTCAGTAAAACACCGCTTTGAAATAAATGTGAGCACATCTCTCTGGCAGCATTATTAGAGAGATGTGCTTCAATTTCATTGATGTCTTTCATGTAATAAAGAAGGGGGCGAGAAATATTCTCAGCCCCCTGGAAAGAAATTTAGAAGTTCCAGAACTCATCCAGTTCCTCATCCTTGACCATAAATACCTGGTTGTGAGGTGCGAGAGCTTCTTGATACATAAATTCTGGCAACCTGTCATCTTTATTGGTAAATCCAGCCCTTGTATTAAAATCCTTTTCAGTCTTGAGGACATTTTTACCCAATTCTGTTACATCATCTCCTGTCAGGTTCAGTCCATACTGGGCATTAAGCATTCTGTAGATTGCCTCAAAGGTCTCGGGCTGATCAAGGACAGGAAAGGCGGTGAAGAGACAAAGACCTGTAGAATCAAGCGCCGCTGTGGCGATCTGGAGGTTTCTGGATAGCTCTACCTGTCCCTCTGGTTTCAGCGGGTCTACATAACCGCCTACCTTCATGATATTAGTAGCTATTGCATAGCCGGCTGTATGATCTGCACCCATGGTGGATGTGGCATATGTGACACCAATTCCCTGGATTGCCCTTGGATCATATGCAGGCATATTCTGACCTTTAACAGCCGGGACCCTTGTTACACCAAATACCCTTCCAGTTACAACGGCACCACTGCCGATAATCTTTCCAATCGGGGTAGCATTTCTGATATCTTCATCAAGGAGTTTTATCGCCCTGTCCCAATCACCAAAGGGAAGAAGTCCTCCTTCCATGGCAACAGCAATAGCTCCACCTGTCTCAATGGTATCAAGCCCTATATCATCGCAGAGGCGGTCTAATCTGGCAACCATATCCAGATCATCAATATTGCAATTAGCGCCAAAGGCCCATATTGTTTCATACTCAAGCCCGGAGGTCAGGTAATTGCCGTCTTTATCATTGTAGACATTAGAACATCGTATTACGCATCCTGGAGAGCATGCGTGAGTTTCTTTTCCTCCTCTGTCCTTACAGTTCTCAGTAAGCTGTTCCCCGCTGATATTAGCGGCATGTTCAAATTGGCCACTTGAGAAATTGCGAGTCGGCAAACCGCCTGCCTCATTAATAATGTTGATTAGCACAGCAGTGCCATAGGTTGGAAGCCCCTCTCCGGTAACAGGATGTTTTAATAGACCGTCAGTAAAGATTTTTGCCCATTTCTTGAATTCATCTTTATCCTTGATTTCTACACCAGCGGCTCCAGTGTCATCTACTACAATCGCCTTTAGGCCTTTTGAACCCATTACAGCGCCCTGACCACCCCTAGCAGCGTGTCTGGTAGGCCTATTATCCATATCATTAACTGCAATACTGGCAGCATTTAATTTCTGCTCGCCAGCTGGTCCAATAGAGATTATTCCCACCTTGCCGTATTTTTCTCTAAGCTTTGCAACAGTCTCGTAATTGCCCATACCTTTTAGTTCATCTGCGAGAAGTATCTCAACTTTATCCTTGTTAATATAAACTATCCTCAATTTATCATCCTTGGGCACCCCCTCAAGGACTATGGCGCTATAGCCCAGGTGAGCTATTTTCTGTGAAACAACACCCCCTGCGTTTCCCTCCTTGATCCCTCCTGTTAATGGACTTTTACAACCGAAATGGCATCTCCCGCTACTTGCAGCAGTTGTACCTGTAAGCAATCCTGGGGAAGCAACAAGTTTATTATTTGGACCAAGTGGGTGACAAAGTGGGGGAACCTCCTTGGCTATTATTGAAGATGTCAGAGCTCTACCACCGAGACCGGCATATTCGCCTAACTCTTCTGTTTTAACCGTTAAATCATTCATATTAATCCTTAGAATCTTTCCCATAATATACCCTCCTTTCCCCATTGTTTAAGGTGATAACATCTTAAAAAAAGATCTCAACTCCATAAGTTGGGTAAAAATCATTCCCGCCACACTAAGGCAGATTTATGATTTGCCCCTATTAGCTGACTACCGCCACTCTTCCAAGATGTCAAGAAAAATAGCGATATTAATAGGTTATGTCATTTTAGACACAAATTCCTTTGCCTCATTACCTCCCATCCCAAAACCAAAGATGAGCCAATAAACGCCCTCAAACAGCAGGGATTAATTGCGCCATTTGTTTCTATCTCTCAACCCTGCTATATGCCTACTCCATGGCAGGCAATGGACAAACAAGATAGAGAAAGCAGCGACTTTCTTTCGAAGAATTAGTTGGTCTTTAGATATCCGCTATCTCCCTTATATCCAGATGTTCTCGTACCAATTGTTTCCACAAGGCTATCTTGTCCGTATCATCTTTTGTCAGGAGGGGCTCTATGTTTTCGATTTGCTTCGCTGTTTGGTAGGTGTCAAAGGGCACTGAAAGCAATGGAACATTGCGTTCTGATGCCTTTGAGATAATATTTTGTGGTGGCAAAATGTTGCCCGTCAGAATAATTCCCGCAGTATCTGTCTCTAAAGCAGCAAGTATCATGTCACTTCGATCACCGCCAGTTATTACAACCTTGTTTCCCTCATGAAAGCCCGGAGTGCTTAGCGCGGTGCTCGGGGACATAGCCCCGATGAGAATAGTCTTTACTGTATTACGCAACCCTCCTTCACCGGTAATGACTTTTGCCAGTAGTCGTTCCGCAAGGTAGTTAACCGAGAAATGTGTTAGTTCTTCACGAGATGGGATTATCCCAATAACTTTAATTCCCATATCCATTATCCCAGGAAGGTATGTGTCCTTGAAATCCTGTACGTCACGCACCTTGTTTACAATGACACCCCCAAAATTGATATTGGTCATATGAAGGCACTTTTTGAAAAGGTTGATGTCATCTAAAATTGTGTCATCATCACCGCTGATAACAATGAGCAGCTTACCGTCGATAAATTGTGCCAGAGAAATTGCATCGAGATTCACCGATATACCGTATCCGATATCTTTTCCGCATTCGACAAACACTGTGTCTTTGCCTTTTCCTATCTCAGATATTACTTCATGAAGTTTCTTTTTTAGACTTTCTGTGTCGTACATGTATCTTAGCTTGGAGGGATCAAAACCAATGCTCATGTCCTCAGGATTTTCTTCAAGATTGAAAATGTGAGTGATGAGTGCAGAATCATAATCCCATAATCGCTTTTTTCGGTAGAATAGTCGATCGCCAAAGGGCTTCATGTACCCTATCTTTTCATGTAATGCCTTTGCGATTCCCACAATCAAACTGGTCTTGCCAGCATTTTTTCGCATTGATGCGACTACTATCTTTTTCATCTGTATCACCTCTCACTCTTTAATAGTAAAATCCTTACATCCAAGGCCTTTACTCCCTCTCCCTCTTCATAGGCTACAAGGGGGTTGATCTCTATATCAGAGATTGCCTCGCACTTCTTTATGATCGTGCCCAACTTGATGATGGTATCCATGATTCCATCAATATCCTTTTTCTTTTCTCCTCGTACTCCTAAAAGCAGGGGATATGATCTTACTTCCTTTATCATATTAATTATTTCGTGATGGTTCAGGGGGAAGGCACGGAAGGATATATCCTTCATGACCTCAACATAGATGCCGCCCAGTCCAAACATCACGATGGGGCCAAAGATCTTATCTCTTCTGGCACCGATGATTAATTCCGTACCAGGCCGGGCCATCTCCAAAACATCCACTCCTTCAATCTTGGCATTCGGATTATATGTCCTGCAGCTTTGCATGATTGCCTGATAGGCATCAATTACTTCATTGCTATTTTCTAAATCTAAGGCAACACCACCAGCATCGCTCTTGTGAATGATATCCTTGGAGGCAATCTTCATAACCACAGGGTATCCAATTTCCCCTGAGTACTGTACCGCCTCATCCAGGGTTCTCGCAACCCGACTTTGGGGAAATCGGATTCCTGCGGCCTTCATGATAGCCTGAGCCTCATGTGCGAGAAGGAAATGTCGTTTATCCTCTCGTGCCTTTCTGACAATCTCTTCTATTGTCTTTTCTGGTATATCAGCAAGTGCAATTTCTTCGGATCGATTCGCCAGGTAATTGTAATATTTATACATCGCACCCAAACATGATACACTCTCGTAGGCCCCTGCATACACGGGATGCCCACTCCCATGGTAGCTGTTGATGCAGTGCTGCACTTTATCTCCTCCAAGGCAGGAAAATAGTATCGGTTTCCCCTTTTCTTTATATTGCGGATAGTATTTCTTGATTAACTCAGGTATATTTTCAGCATCAAAGACTGCTACCTCGCTCAAAAGTGTGATGACCGCATCTATGTCATCGTTGCGAAGCGCCATATTGAGAGCGCTGTCGAACTCTGTGGTGGTTGCTTGCCCGGTCAGGTCAATAGGGTTTTTTGTAGAGCCAAAATCAGGAACTACGCCTGAAAAAATCCCGTTAAGGGCAGGAAGGTCGTCATAGAGCTTTACCCCATACTTTTCGCAGGCATCGGCAGTCATTACACCTATTCCACCGCCATTGGTGATGATTACTGTATGTTCCCCCTTTGGCATTGGATTGTTTGAAAGGAACTTACACCAATCAAAAGCATCCCGTATGTCCTCAGCTC
>Ga0315547_1001974_pt1 | contig 15057 bp, 14 predicted proteins | sample SalMarSW160240MG_2_FD_202542 | JGI IMG/M metagenome (GOLD analysis project Ga0315547, IMG submission 202542) | Salt marsh sediment microbial communities from the Plum Island Ecosystem LTER, Massachusetts, United States - Salt Marsh Sediment SW1601-240 ... | reverse complement strand
ATAGGCTATCTGGTCCGTTTTAACTTTTTTGATGGCTTCTATTCTGCGACTACATATTTGTCAAAAGTGCCAGGAACCCCCTAAAAATAGGGGTTTTGCAAAAACCTTTCCGGAATGTGGGTTATAAGAATTTCCACTGCTGCCTTGGCTTCTGAATATACAGCAGCCAAAACCCCACCTCTAATATCCCTCCAGTGGCGAGCAATGTAGAGGTTATTTATCTCACACTTTTATATATTCTTCAACCCCGGTATTTGCTTCATTCAGATGCAGCACCAGTGAGATAGCCACTCTTTACTTTCAATACAACCTGCAGTATTATTCAAAAATAGTAAACAATTTTTCTATCTGGGTTTGTTCATCCTTTCCCCATCTTTGAAAGGGCTTTTTTGTTTTTTTAATTGGAATTGTATCAAAAAATAGCTTATGAACTCTGAAGTATTCATTACCGATGGCCATTGGAGAAAGTCACTCGCGGCTGTTCGAGCCCTCGGAAGAAAGGGAATTAAGGTCACAGTTGGCGAAAGCACTTGTTTAGCCACCGCAGCCTTCTCAAGACACTGTCATCGGTCTGTAGTGTATCCTTCTCCCCATCATAGGCCCTCTGAGTTTATAGACTTTCTTCTTAAAGCGTTATCGCGTATTTCTTATCAAATGCTCCTCCCTATGGAGGATGAAACCTTACATCTAATATCCCGCTACCACGCTGAATTTTCCCGCCTAACATATCTCCCGATAGTATCCTTTGAGAAGCTGCAGTTTGCCCAGCGCAAGGATAAAATCCTTCAAATGGCAGAAAAACATGGGATTCCCATTCCAAGAACCTGGTATATAGATGATATTTCTCAACTTAAAAAACTTAAAAACATCCTCCCCTATCCAATAGTGATAAAACCTAAAATGAGTTCAGGTGCAGTGGGGATATGCTATTCTGATAAACCGGGAGATTTGATGGAACAATACCTGTCAGTCCATCAACGTTTTCCCTACCCCTTGATTCAGGAACTTATCCCCCAAGAGGGCCTAGGTTATGGTGCCTCTTTTCTCTTAGATGAAAGAGGAAGGGTGAAAGCCTCTTTTGTTCATAAACGCTTGAGGGAATATCCTGTAACCGGGGGTGCGAGTACATTAAGAGAAAGCGTCAGACGTGATGATATCCGTGATATGGCACAGGTCTTATTGAATGCTCTTAATTGGTTCGGGGTGGGTATGGTGGAGTTCAAAGTTGATCCACGTGATAACATCCCAAAATTAATGGAAATCAACCCGAGATTTTGGGGTTCATTATCCTTGGCTGTAGAAGCGGGTGTTAATTTTCCATATCTCCTGTATCGTATGTCTCGTGGTGAAAGTTTTAAACCAGTTGAACATTACCAAATAGGAAAAAGATGCCGGTGGCTTTTGCCAGGGGATATACTCCATTTTATTTACAATCCCAAGCGGAGGAGTTTAGTGCCCGAATTTTTCAATTTTTGGGATAGAAATACCGCCTATGACATAATATCTATTGATGATCCTCTGCCAACCCTGGGGAGGTTCCTTACTCCCCTGACCTTTTTATATGACGCAGACATGAAAGAGCGACTGAAAAAGAGAAAACCATGACCGTTGAAAACATTTTAACCGTAGATGTAGAGGATTGGTTCCATATCTGCGGGGTTGACGAACTCATACCTGAAAACAGTTGGCCTCAATTAGAAAGCCGGGTTAAAATAAATACCGTAAAGATATTGGAAATTCTACGCCAAAAGAGGGTCAAAGCTACTTTTTTTGTCCTCGGCTTTGTTGCAGAAAGACATCCTGATCTGGTTAAAACAATTGCGAGAGAAGGTCATGAAATTGCCACCCACGGATATGCCCACAGGCGGGTTTACACAATGACTCCTGATACGTTCCATCAAGACCTAACAAAGGCAGTAAGCTTAATTTCTACAATAACAGGTTGCCCTGTTAAGGGGTATAGAGCTCCAGAGTGGTCAATCCGGGATGATTCACTCTGGGCCTTGGATATCTTGCAACAAGAAGGTTTTGAATATGATTCCAGCATGGCACCTCTGCCTATAATCGGTAACCCTCGTTATTTGAAAATTCCTTACAGATTGAAACTTGATCGAGGTCATTTATGGGAATTCCCTCCCCTTGTTGCAACCACTCCACTTGTCAATCTCCCCCTGGGTGGCGGATGGGGATTGCGAATTTTTCCCTACAGTCTTATTAAAACTACAATCCGAAAGCTAAATAATCAGGGCAGGCCTGCAGTTATTTTTCTCCATCCTCGTGAATTTGACCTCGATAATCCTCATATTAGGCTTCCTCTGGTTAAAAAATTTATTTTGAATGCACGACTCCAAAGGACAGAAAAAAGGCTTGACCGATTACTGGAGGACTTTCATTTTACTTATGTATCGGCTATTTTAAACAAATTAAAATCGTAACAAAAATAAGCGGGTGAGCTACGGTTTTCACCCATAGATAAATCACGAAAAGGCAGTGTCGCTACGACACTATAAAAATAGAATCATTTCTTATGTACGCTGTGCTATCTTTCAATGTTCGAAATTGTTACCTAAATCCTAATTTTAGAAAAACTGCAATAGAGCCATTGGATAAAATGGGTATTTCAAGTCATGTATGATGCTATTGTTTTGTTAAAAAACAATCTTGCCGATCATTTTGCAATTTATTTTATCCCCCTTTATATATTGGGAGGCAGGCCTGTTGCCATCTTAAGCGCTCAGTTTTTAGGTTTCAGGGCATTTTTTTTATTACCAGTTGTGGTCATGTTGGACACGCTTCAAGTTCCTTTCTTTTATTATCTCTATGGTAGGATCTCTAATGGGTTATTTATGCGAAAGCTCTACGAAAGAACCATAAAAAAAGAAGAGAGGCTCCACAAATCAAAACTTTTTCACTGGATACAACTCATGGGAACACCTGGGGTTGTAGCTATCTCCATGTTGCCCCTTAAAGGCTGCGGTATGTGGACTGGGGTTCTTTTATCAAAACTCCTTCGACTACCTAAGCAGGCAAGTTATCCACTTTTGATTGCAGGCAGCATATTAGGGTGTATTTTAATTTATGGTATGGGCGAAGCTGTTTTGCAATTGAAGGATCTTTTTGTTAATAAATAAAAAAATAGAGTAAAGAAGGCAGTTAAACCAATGCTAGCCAGTATAAAACAAAATTTTTTAATTTATGCTCTTAATTTTCTCTTTGCCACCCTTTCCTGGATAAGAAATGAAAGTGTCTTTAAGTGGTCGTATTCGCTTATAGCCTGGCTGGCAGAAAAGCTCGTAAAAAAAGACTATTACATAGAAAAGATAAGATGGATAAAGGGACTATTTGATAGCAGCCATCCAAGCTTAACTGTTACAAAAAAAATATTATGGGCTACCAACCCCTACCATAGGAAGACGATTATTAAAACTTTTATCATCAACCATTGTCTGGTGGGAACCAATAAGAGAAAGGATTTTTCCGAAAAGCACGATGGATTCTACCCCCCGGGTTTCTTTGTTATCAGCCCAAGTATGAAATGCAATCTTAACTGTTATGGCTGTTATGCTGGCTCCTATGACAAAAAGGCTGAGCTAACCTTTGATGAAATAGATAAAGTTATAAGCCAGGCCAAAGAGATAGGTATGTATTTCTGTGTGGTTTCGGGAGGTGAGCCACTATTTTATCCAAGAATCTTTGATATATTTGAAAAACACAATGATGTCCTTTTCCATATGTATACCAATGGAAGTTTAATTGATGAGAAGGTCTGTCAACGACTTCTTGAAGTTGGCAACGTTATCCCGGCTATCAGTATCGAGGGTTATCGAAAAGAAACCGATGAACGTAGGGGTGCGGGACACTTTGACCGCATAATGAAAGCGATGGATTTATTAAGAGAGGCCAAAATATTATTTGGTTTTTCAGCTACTCTAACACGCCAAAATGTAGAAATCTTGAATAGCGATAAATTCATTGACTTCATGATCGAAAAGGGATCTGTCCTTGGGTGGTATTTTATGTACGTTCCTATTGGGCGTGAACCAAATCTTGACCTGATGCTAACTCCCGAGCAAAGGGGATACCAATTCGAACGTTTAACCTATCTTCGGTCCAGCAAACCTATCTTTTTGGCTGACTTCTGGAATGATGGGCCTGTGGTTGGGGGTTGTATATCCGGTGGAAGAAAATATTTCCATGTTAATGCTCTTGGAGACATAGAACCTTGCGTATTTGCCCACTTTGCGACACACAATATAAGCACCAGCTCCCTTGAAGAGGCCATTAACTCCCCTATGTTTCGCTTCATTCGCTCCCAGCTTCCGGTATACGAAAACCTTCTCCGCCCCTGCACCTTGATCGATAAGCCAGAGGTTAGTCGAAAGGCTATCGAGGAGTATGGCGCCTACTTCACTCATGAGGGTGCAGAAATACTATATAAGGACCTGTCTGGGGATATTGATCAATATACCAAAGAATATCGTAAGATTGCAGATCCCTTATGGGAAAAATATTTTCCTAAAAACAAAAAAGCATAGATCAAGAGTTTGTCCTCATTACATCTTTTCATATTTCGCTTCCACAAGTATATCATTATTCTCTGTGGTATCCTGACTATATTTGCCGCTATTCTAACTAGCCAACTAAAACTTGACCTTAATCTCCTTTCACTCCTCCCTTCAGATGATCCAAGTGTTAAGACCTTCTTTCAAATTTCAGAGGATTTTGGGGTTCAATCGGTTTTGGTTGCCGTAATTGAGGTGCCACCAGACTTTAGCCAGAGCAAATCTGAATACCTTGTAAATCTTTTAGTAAAAAATCTTAAGAAAAGTAAATTAATCGACGAAGTTAACTATAAAACCAGCGAGAGGCACCTTTCCTTGTTATTTCAAACATACATGGAATATTTCCCTGTCTTTTTGAGAACCCGAGAACTCAACGAGTTGGCCCAAAAGCTTTCTGATAGTGAGATCCAAAGGCAAGTTCGCCAGAACAAAAAGCTCCTGATGACCCCTTTCAGCATTGTAACCAAAGAACTCGTTTATAATGATCCGTTAGGGCTCAGAGAATTAATAAGAACAAACCTAACGCCTCCTGGTGGAAAATATCCATTTGGACCTCATCGAGGATATTATCGTACCAAAAACGCTAACATTTATTTCTTATTTATTAAGCCAAAAAAACCACCTCAGAATGTCGCCTTTAGTAAACAATTAATGGAAGAGGTGCGTGATCTTGAAAAGATATCTCTATCAGAATTATCTAAGGAATATGAAACTTCGATAAAAGGGCTGAAAATATCTTATACAGGAGGGTATCCGATTGCCATCAAAGACGAGGCCACTACTAAAAGGGATATTAAAGTTACTATACTGACCTCTTTTTTAGGGGTATTAATTCTTTTTGGTCTTTCATTCCGAAGACTAAAAGTCATCTTTTATGTTGCTACCCCTCTTGCCATCGGCCTCATATGGACACTTGGCTTTGCGAGAATTGTATTTCATCATCTCAATATTCTTACCTGTGTATTCTCTGCCGTTTTAATAGGCCTTGGAATCGATTTTGCCATACATATTCTCAACCGTTATTGTGTTCAAGATGAAAATAACTCAGATATATCTACCCGCCTGAAGCACACCTTCCAAAAGTCGGGTGGGGGCATAATCATCGGGGGCATAACTACGGCCTTTGCATTCTATGCCATTGCACTATCGGATTTTAGGGGTTTCAGGGAGCTTGGTATTCTTACCGGCACCGGTATTCTATTATGCTTAGTGGTTATGATTTTTTTGCTTCCCTCTCTTCTCGTCTATTTTTCAAAAAAAAGAGGTAATGGCAGAGAGATTACTGTAGCTGGTTTTGGTTTAAAGGCCTTATTAGGCATGCTCTGGAAATATCCAAAGACTCTCCTTACTATTAGTTTTGTGATTATATGTCTGTTAGGGATCATAGGCAGTAGAATAGGTTTCGATGAAAACCTTAAGAATTTTCGCCAGGCCGATCACGATGTGCTCATTCTCCAAGATAAGGTAACAGACTGGCTTGGAGGCTCAACCGGACAGGTTCTTCTAATTGTGGAAGGTAATTCCGAGTCTGATTGTATGGAGATCAATGCCACCATATATAAGGCATTGAGAGAATTAGATGGCTCACGCCTTATTGCTGGAATTAAATCGATCAGCGGGTACCTCCCCTCCCCCAGTGAACAAATGATCAACGCAGAATTTATCAAAAAGCACCCTGAATATTTTAATCTCAGACGTATTAGAAGGACATTTGATGAGGCACTAAAAGACAATGGTTTTGAGAGGTCAGCTCTCTACGATGATTATTTTAAGGTTTTATCAAAAGCCCTATCAACAAACAAAATTCTTCTTCCTTCAGAGATTCTTAATACAAAGACGGGTAATTTTTTAAGGCTATTTATTCTTGGGAATGGTGAATCTTACAGGCTTGTCACCTATATTATCCCTAAAAAGGACCTTTGGTCCAGGGCAGACACAAACGAGTTAAAAGAGCTGATTATAGGGAAACTGAAGGATAAGGGAATAGGAAAAAATCGTTATAAACTTACCGGTGCCAATTTGCTCACTGGAGATTTAAAGGAAATCATCATCAAAAACCTAAAGACAAGTATGTGGTTAGCAGGGCTGATTATCGTAATTGTCCTTCTGCTGTATTATCGAAGTCTGAAATTACTTGCCTTATCAACCCTCCCCCTTATTATTGGACTGGTGACTTTAACTGGCATAATGGTTATCTTTCATCTTGATTTCAATTTTCTTAACTGTATTGTGCTTCCTATGATTATCGGAATCGGTATAGATGACGGGGTTCATCTTGCTAATACCTTTCACCATAGCAAGAATGCCCATATATTGGAAAGTGTAAGTCAAACCGGGAGAGCTGTTGTTTTAACATCTCTTACCACCCTGGTAGGCTTCGGCTCCATTGCCCTATCACATTATCCTGGATTAAGGAGCATGGGATATGTAGCATGTATCGGCATCAGCACCTGTCTTTTTGCCTCCATTATAGTTTTACCTGCCCTATTTTCTGTTATCTCCAATCGCTCGAGAAAATTACCCACCTAATTACCTTTTTTATCAGAAAGAATTGTCTTTAAATAGGGATAGCGTGAGCCTTTTTCACTGGCTATCTCGCTCAGTATCCCATCTGGTGTGAAGGAGAGTAAAACCAAATCGTAGCGAACAAGCTCCCCATATGCCGAAAAATCAAAACCAGATCCCCAGATATCAGTTAGTGGTATGCCAAAAGATAATCCACTATTAAATAGTAACGATTGCTGGTAGATAAGCACATCCTTCCCCTCCAGTTCTGCCACCTGGTCCGGAGCACCTAAGGCTTCCAGCGCCTCCTGAAGTGTAGTCGTTCCTACCAGAAATTCCGCAAAAATATCAGGAACTGACCTTCCTTCCACCGCCTTTATGACCCTATAGGAAACACATCCGGTAATTAAACTACCCACTATGAAAGGGTACATTACAAAGGGGAATATTTTAAAAGGGGAGACCATAGGCTGCCTTGTGTGCATCTAAGGTGATACCATAATGGGTCATTATATTCTTTTTATCAAAAAAAATGACAATCTGATCATAGTGCTTGTCATAGTTTCCAAAACTTACAATCAAAAGCCAAATACCGGTTCCTTTGCTTAAAGAACGCCGGTAGATATATGCATTACCATTAGATAGCTTGACTATATTGCTAGGGGCGCCAAGCATTTCTGTTACCTGAGCTACCGTACTCTTTCCCGGAATCAGCTTGTCAAGTCCGCTTGCATCAAAAGGGTGGTAATCCTTGTTCTTTGCCCACCCAGCACAAGACTGCAAAAAAAACACTAACAAAAGAACAAAAAGGGGCTCTCTAAATCTTTTCAATTGGAAATCTCCTTTTTCTATATGTGGCGAAAGATTTTACCATATTTTTCTTTAGCGAGTAGTATATATTTATGTTAAAAAATGATTTATTCTAATATTTATTTAATACCCAAGGTTGTCTTACTAATTCCCGGTAACAAAAAATGACCTCCTGATAGGTGACATAAAGCTTCTCCAACCTGACCGAAGATAATTGAAGACCACATGTTAAACCTCTTCGATGGCCTGGTATTCCCTACTATTATTGTTTCAATTCCCCTGAATCCACAAAAAGTCAGCATTTTTTCCATCGTCCTCGGTGAAAAATCATAGAGATGGTATGGGGTATGATAGAGATCCAATTTTTTGCTGAAAGGACCCAGTATCCTGACTATTGGAGTCGAGTGAGGCCAGCGGAGAAAAATAAGGCCATCGGGTTTGAGAATCCTTTTCACCTCCTTAAGGAGACATAATGGATCATTAACATGCTCAATAACGTAAAAAAGTGTAACAACATCGAATGAGTCAGTTTCTAAGCCAACATTCTCCAGTGGTTGAGAATACACATGTATATCCCATTTGTCCCGTGCATATTGTCTGCCAATTTCTGATATCTCTATCCCCTCTACCTTCCATCCACGGTACTTCATCTCTTGTAAAAAAAAGCCGTACCCACAGCCAATATCCAGCAATCTTCCCCTGCCGACCTTGGTTCGAGATTGGATCAGATCGGCAGACCTATCGGTTACTGGCTTCATCATCATCTCCCATTCGCTGATCTCTTTCGGTTGGATGGGCAAATAATTTTGATAATTTTTTATTAATTCTTGGGCAGTAGGTCGTGGATGAAGAGACACCAGACCGCAGTTCAAGCAACGGAGATAGTGCCATTGCTCTTTTTTATGGATGATACGAAAATCAGAAGCATTACAAATGGGGCAATGATCTAACTTCTGCATTGGAAATGAGTTAATAATTAATTTAGAGTGTTTCCGAGACCTTTTTCAAGTTGTCAAGTAAGATCTCAACTATCTTATCGTGTTTGAGTCTCACTTTTAAAATCCAGGCCAGATTTTTAAAAAAACCTTCAGGTTGTACAATAATTGTGTGAGTTACTCGTGTATATTCACCCACACTATCAAGCTCCCAGATTTCTATTCCACCAGTAAAAAACCCATTCAAGAATTGGAGGCGAATTTTTTTATCCGGAATAATTTCCTCAACCCGTGAATTCCAATCAAGCTTAACTATGTGGACAATTTTCGTCTTAATTAACAACCCAACACGACAGGGCGGTGGAGATTCATGCGTGACGATGATGCCTTTTGGGCATATCTCTTTAAAGGCTCTCTCTTGGGTCAGTATCTGAAATATCCGGTTTTTTTCAGCGCGGATTAAACGGGTGTGCTGGTTGATCTCACCCCCATATTGGTTGTATTGAGGGGATGTTATAATGTATTTTGTGGAGCATCCATATAAAGATAAGAAAAGGAGTAGTGCAGCCAGAAGATAAAGCCTTTTTCCGCCAAATCTTAAATCCATTTCATTGTACCTTAAGCAGCCAGTTTTTCCCATCCACTCGTTTATCAACTTTTATATCAGACAGATAGGCGGCCATAGGAAGAAGATCCACCGTATCAATTTGATGGGTTATTCTATGTGGATGATCTGAAAAAAGATGAACACCTGGCCCTGAAATCACAAAAGAGACATACACATCATCCTGATAAATACCACCGTGGTGGGCATATTTGCCTTTATCTGGGGCAAAGTAGTAGCCCGGCTTATTGATAAGGATGATATCCGGAGTATTTTTACCATGAAAATCACGGCGATACATATACGCGGCCTTAAGCTCCTTGCCAACCAATTCATCCAGCCCTGAAAGAGGTTTCAAGGCGTTTATGAAAGCATTATCGCTACGGTTTGATTGGCGATAAACACTAAGGTTAAAAAACCAAAAAGTATCTGATGTTTTTGTATCTTCATTTCTTTCACCTGGGTGTTGCGCGACAAGGAGCGTGTTGAGACAGGTTTTCATATCCTCAACATTAATTAAAACATCCACTACCGGCTTTACATCTTCAAGCAATCTCGGTGGTGACGTCCAATCGGCATTCTTACCATTCCTGATGTAAATCACCTTGGTGCTGGCACCAGGCATAATAACGATATCGGCGTCTTTTGCCGAATAGGGACGGCCCATGACCTTAAACCTTTCTGAAAGTGTCTCTGCTAAATTTTTCTCATCTAAATGTTTGATAATCCTGGTCTGCCCATGATCTGCAATAAAAAAGAATAGTGTGTTTTCAAGTATTTTATTTTTCTTTAAAAAAGCTTTGACTTTTCCCAATTCAGTATCAAGAACCTCTCTCAGGTACCATTTTTGAATCTGGTCTACTGTCCAGTTCTCTTTTACCATGAATCGTCGAGGATAATGCGTAAAAATATCCAACCCAACATAGTGTACAACAACAAGGTCAGGAATATCCCCATCTACTCTTAGTTTTCCCTCCAATCCATCAATGGGAGAATACATGTAACCACTGAGAAGACCTTTCGTTGTGCCTCTATCGAGATGAGCACCATCCGGAATTGGATTTCTATCTTTAATAAGGTTAAGCATAAAGGCTTGGCCCCAGAGATGGACACTTTGCTGTATCCAGTCTCGGCTATCAAGACCTTTGGCTACTTGAGTCGCCACCCCCATCATTGTTTTACCTGACCTGCGAGCATAATCGAAGATAGTATCGGTCTTTGTTTTTTCAAGCATATTGATGATACGGCGCTGAAAGAAGGAGGTCAGGGTGATTAACTTTTTCTCTTTCCTGTTAAACCACATGGTTGATGGAACACCATGCCGGCAGGGATATACCCCTGTAAGAAGCGTGGTGTTTGAGGGCGCAGATGAGGAAGGAATAGATACAAGCACATTTTCAAAATATATGTAAGGGTACGATCTGTCTTTTCCCTTTATAATCTCGGTGAAATGCGGGAGCGAATCGAGGGATTCCATGAGGGTTTTCCGTTTCAAGGCATCTAAAATAATTATAAAAACCTTTGGCCTTTTTTGTATGATTGTATCCGTCTTCAGCAAGGGAGATGGGCGAGAGGCACAACCAAATGATACAAGGAGGACTCCAACCAAAAGATAAAGAGAAATAATAGATCGATATATCCGGTGACTTTGATTTGACATTTTTTCCTACTGACTATAAATTATCGAAAAGAATTAAATTTAATTGGGACGCAGATTCTCGCAGATATCCGCAGATATTTTCTCAGGATATTTAAAATCTTGATAATCTGCGTTCATCTGCGTCCAAAAAGGAATTTCCTATAAAATCGAGTTAACATAAAATCGAACGTATATTTTGTAAAGGATTTTTAATTTGAAGGTAATCTTTTATTGGGTCTTATACCCTCTCATACGCCCTTTTTATCTCATTTCCGTGATCCTCAATACCATTGTTTTAGGATCGATAATCATCACTATTTCACCATTCGATAAAAATGGAAATGTAGTCCATTATATAGGCAAGTTTTGGTCTTTGCTCAACATATATCTTTCTGGCACCAGGTTGACGATAAAAGGCACAGAAAGGATAAAAAAAGGTCAACCCTATATCGTCATGTCCAACCATCAAGGCCTGGTCGATCCTTGGGTCTTGATAGGAAAACTCCCTTTGCAGCTCCGCTGGACTATAAAATCAGAAGTAAAGAAAATGCCAATCTTCGGATATGCCCTTGAGCGAATGGGGCATATATACGTTGGAAAGAGGAAGTGGAAGCAGGGGGATCTGACCCTGCAAGAAGCGTTGAAGAAACTCAAGAAGGGTTCATCGGTAGTTATCTTTCCTGAGGGAACAAGAAGCAAGGATGGATATTTACAGAGATTCCATAAGGGAGGAGCAATTATTGCTATGAGGTCTGGTGTGCCTATACTACCTGTAACAATAAATGGAAGCCGTTTTGTGCTCCCCAAAGGCACTCTCGCCCTGATGCCGGGCAAGATTGAGGTTATTGTGGGAGAATCAATCGACCCTGCCATGTTTGGAGAGAACGGGAAAGATCAATTAATAACAGAAGTAAAATCAGCCATACAGCAGAACCTTGACCTTCAATATGGTGCTTTTGTAAAAAATTTGTAACCAACTCTTTAAGGACTCACAGAAAAAGATACATGCGACGCCATATACTTGACAGCCCCATATCATACTATACTATTTTTTTATTTGTCCGATACCTGCCCATCAGGCTTTGCCACTGGTTAGGAAAACTCGTGGCATTACTAGTATATTCATTTTCACACAAAGACCGCGATGGTTTTGCATCTAACCTTTCTTTAGCCCTGAAAAGGCCACCAGACGATCCCTTTATAAAAAAAACTGTCAGGCAAATCTTTAAAAACTATGGGCATTATATGGTTGACTTTTTTTTAATGCCTCTCCTCCCTTCTCATAAGATTAAAAAGTTCATTGCTGAATTTAAGGGGCTCGAAATTCTTGAGCATGCCCTTGCTAATGGTAAAGGGGTTATCTTGTTAGCAGCCCACTTGGGTAATTGGGAGTTTGGCAGTCTTTTTCTGCGATTCAGAGACTATCAACTGAATGTGGTAGCATTGGCACACAACACCTCTTCCACAAATGCACTCGTAAACCGCCTCAGGAAAAACAAGGCAATAAATGTTATTGAAGTAAATGGGTCATCCTTTTCAGGGATTGAGATCTTACGGTGCCTTCGAAACAATGAGATCGTAGCCATGATTGGCGACAGGGATTTTTTTGGTCGGGGCCGGCCAATTACCTTTTTCGGCGAGAAAGTCAGTTTTCCTGTCGGGCCAGTTGTGCTGGCCATGAAATCAGGGGCAGCACTTATTCCCGCATTTGTTCTAAGGCAATCAGATGGCAGATATTGTGGGGTACTCGAGGAAGCCATTCCTTTCCTTTTAGAAGGTGACCGTGACGGTGCCATTGAAAAAAATTTAGGCACAACAGCTCGGATATTTGAAAAATATATACTCGCTTACCCTGATCAATGGTATCGTCCTGATCCTATCACAAAAAGGATGGTTTGATGAGGCTATTGCTGGTTGCACCCAAGTGGCCTGAGGGCAGTCTGTGGGGGCAGATATACTTCCGCTTTCCCTATCTCGCTCTGACAACCCTGGCTGCTTTGACTAGCGATGACTGGGAGATATCAATAATTGATGAGAATATAGAATCTCTCGATTTTTCCGCCTTGCCAGATCTGGTTGCTGTTTCCATAATGACACCTCTGGCCAAAAGAGGATATAAAATTGCCGACACTTATATGGAAAAAGGTGTGCCAGTTGTGCTGGGTGGCATTCATCCCACCATGATGAAAGATGAAAGCAAAACCCATGCCGATGCAGTAGTCCTGGGTGAGGCTGAGGGGGTCTGGCATCAGGTTTTGTCCGACTTTAAGCTGGGTGATCTCAAATCATTTTACAAGTCCCCGAATTTCTGTAGCCTTGAACGGCTCCCGATTCCAAACAGAGACCGTTTAAACAGGCGTTCCTATTTTTTTATCAACACCATTCAGACGACTCGTGGTTGCCCCTTTGACTGTGAGTTTTGTTCGGTTACTTCCCTTTATGGCCATACTTATCGTGTTAGACCAGTAAAGGATGTAATTAATGAGATGGATCATATGGAGAGAGGCTTCGTATTCTTTGTTGATGACAATATTGTTGGCAGACCCTCATATGCAAAAGAGCTCTTTAGTGCACTTATTCCTTTGAATATAAAATGGTTCAGCCAGGCCTCTCTGAGTATTGTCAAGGACAGGGAGCTATTGGATCTGGCTCGAAGGAGCGGTTGCAAGGGTCTTTTTGTCGGATTTGAATCCCTGTCGCAGGAAAGCTTAAATGCCATGGGAAAATCAATAAACCGGGTTTATGATTATAAAGAAGCCATTAAAATGATTCATGGTCATGGGATCGGCATCCAGGGCTCATTCATTTTTGGTACGGATCAAGATGATCAGTCTGTATTTTCTGATGTGTTGCGTTTTATTGAAAAGACTCATCTTGAGGCAGTTCTGTTTTCAATATTGACCCCTTTTCCTGGAACACGAATCCAAGCAACTTTGTTAAAAAAGAACAGGATAATCGATTCCGACTGGGAAAGGTACGATATGAATCATGTTGTATTTAGGCCTAAGAAAATGACCTCGAGACAATTACAAGATGGTTTCAACTGGGCATACAAAAAATTGTACGGATATCCATCTATTATTAAACGGCTTTCCCCTTTCAGAATAAGCGGCTTTTTTTATGGCATCCAAAACTACGGTTTCAGACAGGCATGGAAAAAAGCCTTGAAGTCTCTATAATGAGAAAATTTCTCATGAAAAAATACATAGTTCCCATATCTTTATGCCTAAGTCTATTTCTCTATCCTTATGCGGTGTCCCCATCTGAAACAGAGCCGCAGTCAGAGACAGAACTAAGCTGGGTGATCAAAAACATCAAGGAGAAAGAAAAAACTCTCAAAACCTTTACTGCAAAGTTTTCACAAACGAAGAAGACCTCCCTGCTTCGAGAACCATTGCACTCGGAAGGTATTATCTATTTTGATTCTTCTGGTAAAATGCTTTTGAAGGTCATCAGTCCTTCACCATTGATAACCCTTTTAAAAGACAGCATGCTGCTTACCTATTATCCTGACGCATCAAAGACCGAAGAAAGATACCTCGGAAGAACTGATACGATCCTTAAAAAATACTTTGGCATCGGTCAATCAATCGAAGAACTGAGGAAACAATATGAAATCCAACTTGTCTCAAAAACACATTCAGAGAGCTATCATCTGAAATTTATACCGAAAATGGAGCCTATAAAGAAGTATATTGATTCGATCGAAGTTATTGTAAGCCCGAAAAACTGGCTTCCAAATCACATTCATTTTAAGGAAACAAGGGGTGATTACACCTCTCTAAAGTTACACTTTATTTCGATCAATGAACCGTTGCCACAAGGGATTTTTCAGGTAGATTTTCCAAAAGATGATGAGGGCAATTGATAAACATTGAATAGAGCACCAGAAGAAAGTCAAGTAAAAAAGCTGCCCATTTTTAGGCAAAACCACCCCATTACGGCCAACGCCGTTTTTTAAAATTTAAATATACCGGGCCTAACAATTGCACTTTTAGATAT
>Ga0315547_1001971_pt1 | contig 15070 bp, 12 predicted proteins | sample SalMarSW160240MG_2_FD_202542 | JGI IMG/M metagenome (GOLD analysis project Ga0315547, IMG submission 202542) | Salt marsh sediment microbial communities from the Plum Island Ecosystem LTER, Massachusetts, United States - Salt Marsh Sediment SW1601-240 ... | reverse complement strand
ATTCTTTCTTTTCAAATTTAAAGTTCTTCTTAATAATTTCCCTCATTTTCTTTTCTATTTTTGGTAAATCCTCTGGTGTAATCCGCGTTAATCCGCGTTTAGATCCGCGTTTATCCGCTTCTACAAATTCAAAATCATAATAAAAACCATTTTCTATCGCCGGCCCAATGCCAAAACGAACGCCAGGTAAAAGTTGCTGGACAGCTAGAGCCATTACGTGAGCTAAAGAATGACGAATTGTTTCTAGTTTAGACATAAAAATTATTCTAATTATTCTAATTAACCTAATTATTCTAATCAAATCCCAATGCCTAAATGTCTAATGTCTAAAAAGTTTAGAATTTATTCATTGGTCATTGGGTATTGATTAGGTCAATTAGAAATTAGGTTAATTAGGTTAATTCTGTAGTGATTTCTTTCGCCTCATCGCAAAGCATCTTAAATGATCCATCTCTATCTGAAAGCTTCCCACTTACCAAAACAATCTTATCTTCCTGCCAGACGGTTGGATTTTTTTCTAAAACGGAAGGGAAGACCAACACTTCTATTTTACTACTTAAATCAGCCAATTCAACAAAAAGCATCGGTTTTTGATTACGGGTAATTATTTTTTTGATTTTATTAATAATTCCGCCAATTTTGATAGGCCCTCCGACCAACTGTGGGTTTAATTTGTCACAAGAAACAGTGTGTTTGCTTAAAAAATCAGAGAATTCCGAAAGAGGATGTTCGGAGACGTAAAGTCCCAGCAGCTCCTTTTCCCAAGAAAGCCGTTCCTTCTTAGTTGCAGGGGCTGCTTCTTTTAATCTTAATCGAGGAGCATTTTCTTTAGGGGCACCAACAAAAAGACTTGCTTGGCCATTATTTTTTTCTTTTTGGATTTCTTGGTTATATTCTAGGATTGGGTCCATACTTGTCAGGAGTTTGCCTCTTTCTTCAAATCTATCAAGAGCGCCGCATTTAATCAAGCTTTCCAATGATTTCTTGTTAAGATCGCGGGATTCAACTCTTTCTATAAGGTCATCAATTGACCGGAAATCTCCTTTCTTTTTTCTTTCCCTAATTGTAGCTTTTACTACATTGTGCCCTACATTTTTAATTGCTGCCAGACCAAACCTAAGAGAGGTGGGTCCTACTACCGTGAAATTTTCAAAACTTTCATTAATATCTGGAGGAAGAACTTCAATTCCCATTCGTTTGGCTTCACTCACCTCCGTGGCAATTTTATCAGCATTTCCCTGGTCAGAAGTCATGAGGGCGGCCATAAAGCAAGCGGGGAAGTGGGTCTTAAGATAGGCGGTCTGATAACCGAGTAAGGCATAACAAGTTGCATGTGCCCGATTGAAGCCATACCCTGCAAAAGGTTCAATAAAAGAAAATATATTTTGGGCAATACTTCGAGAAATCCCTCTATTTTGAGCCCCCGTAATAAATTTTTCTTTTTGTTTCTGTAAGAGTTTCCTAATTTTCTTACCGACTGCTTTTCTTAGAACATCTGCTTCTCCCAAAGAAAATCCAGCGATTTCTTTAGCAATTTCTAAAATCTGCTCCTGATAGACAGCCACCCCATAGGTTTTTTCTAGAATTGGTTTGAGGCGTGGGTGGATATATTCAATAGTCTTAAGTCCGTGTTTTCTGGCAATAAAGTCTGGAATCCAAGCTATTGGGCCTGGTCTATAAAGAGCGGTCATAGCAATAAGATCATCTAGCCCAGTGGGTTTTAATTTTTTAAGATTTCCTCTTACTCCCTCTTCTCCAAACTGAAACACACCAATAGTCTGTCCCTTTTGAAAAAGCTCAAAGGTTTCACTATCATCCAAAGGGATATTTTGAATATCAATTTCTTTTTTTTCAGTGTGCTTTATTATTTTTAGTGCATTTTCCAGGACCGTCAAGGTTTTGAGCCCCAAGAGATCAATTTTAAGAAGTCCCAAGTCTTCAATGGAATACATTTCATATTGGGTAACAATAGCTTCATCATTTTGGGTGGGATGCTGTCTTGGCACAAGCGAGTTTAGGCTTTCTCTACTGATGACGATGCCGGCGGCATGGGTGGAAGCATGTCTTGCCACTCCTTCTAACCTCTTTGCTGCCTCAATAAGTTTCTTTGCTTCTTCGTCTTGGGTGTAGGCTTGACCGAGTTCTCTGATGTTGCTAAGGGCTTTCTCAAGAGTAAAGCCCATTGGAATCATTTTGGCGATTTGGTCGCAGAGGTTGTAGGGATATCCCAGAGCTCTTCCAGCATCTCTTATTGCTTGACGAGCGGCCATAGTTCCAAAGGTGATTATTTGAGCAACATGGTCTTTGCCGTATTTTGAAGATACATAATCAATTACTTCGTCACGTCTTATGTCAGCGAAATCTAAATCAATATCGGGCATACTAATTCTTTCCGGGTTTAAGAATCTCTCAAAGAGTAAATTATATTTCAACGGATCAACATTAGTAATATTTAAAAGATAAGAGACAATACTGCCGGCCGCTGAGCCCCGACCTGGGCCAACGGTAATTTTTTTAGACTTTGCCCAATTGACAAAATCTTGAACAATCAAGAAGTACGAAGCAAATTCAGTTTTTTTAATAATTGTTAGTTCGTATTTCATTCGCTTAAGAACTTTATCCGAAGGATTTTTACCATAGCGCTTTTTTAAACCTTCCAAGCATAATTTTTTCAAGAAACTATTGGGATTATAGCCGGCCGGTACTTCAAAATAAGGAAGTTTATTTTTTCCCAATTCAAATTCAAAGTTGCAACTTTCAGCAATTTTTTGGGTGTTTTCAATAGCTTCGGGGATGTCCCTGAAAGATTTTATCATTTGTTGGGGTGAGCGCAAAGAAAAATCATCGCCAAGCATTGAAAGCCGATCAATTTCAGCCACCTTTTTATTGGTACCGATACAAAGGAGAACATCTTGAGGGGTTTTATCTTCTGGATTTAAATAATGAGTATCATTAGTAGCAACCATAGGGATCTTAAGTTCCTTGCCAAGTTCAATTAATTTTTTATTAACAAAATCCTGATGTTCAAGCCCGGGATGATCTTGGATTTCTAGATAAAAATTTCCTTTACCAAAAACTTGTAAATAAAAAAGAGCTAATCTTTCAGCTTTTTTTAGGTCCCCATTGATAATAGCTTGGGGGATATCTCCCTTAATACAGCCCGAAAGTCCAATAAGACCCTCTGCATGTTTTTCAAGAAGCTTATAGTCAATTCTTGGTTTGTAATAAAATCCATCCAGATGGGCATAGGTTACGAGCTTGACAAGATTTTCATAGCCGGTTTTATTCTTAACTAAAAGTACCAAGTGATATTGTCTATCATCAATATTGGGCCGTCTCAAATACATTGACTCGGTTGCCAGGTACATCTCTGTTCCAATGATTGGTTTAATGCCTTGAGCTCGGGCTTTTTTAAAAAACTCCACTGCCCCATGAAGGTTGCCGTGGTCTGTTAAGGCAAGCGTCTGCATGCCCAGCTCTTTGGCTTTTGCCACCAGCTCATCAATTTTAGCCAGTCCATCAAGAAGGCTGTAATGGCTATGGACGTGGAGGTGAGTGAAGCACATGATGTTTTTAGTATATCAGATTTTAAGTTAAAAGCAAATGGCCCGAAAATAATTTCGGGCCGTTAATATTTTTTAATTTTTTCTTTCCTCAATTTTTACCTCAAACTCTAAAATTTCACCATAGCGGAAGATTTTAATCTTAATAACTGTTCCCGGTTCGGTATTATGAATCATTTGTTGAAAAGTCTTAGAATTTTCTATTTTTTTACCATCAAGTTCAAGAACAATATCTCCCTTTTTGATGCCTGCAATTTCTGCTGGAGAACCTTCAACAATTCCAACTATTAAAATTCCTTTCCTTTCTGGCATTTTTTCCAGCTCAAAACGCTTTTTGAAGAGTTCTATTTTTGCTTGAGGGATGCCGGAAGTATCAATATAACCGATTCCAATCCATCCTCTCGTAATTTTACCTTTTGTTTTTAAAATAGAAACAACTTCTTTTGCTGTGTTAATAGGTATAGCAAAACCAATATTTTGTCCCTCTTTAGCTATAGCTACATTAATTCCAATAACTTCTCCTTTAAGATTAAGTAAAGGTCCGCCGCTATTGCCTGGATTAATCGCGGCATTGGTTTGTATAAGTTCTAAGAGGGGGTGTATGCTGAGTTCTCGTCCCATAGCACTAATAATACCATGGGTTACAGTAAAACGAAGTCCCAAAGGGGAACCGATAGCTACTACCCACTGCCCGACTTTTATTTTGTCGGAATCACCAAAGGGGGCAGGAATTAGTTTGTCCTTTAGCTCAATTTTTAATAAGGCGAGGTCTGTGCCTGGGTCGCTGCCGATTACTTGCGCTTTCTGGGTTTCGCTGTCAAATATAACAGTAATTTCTCGAGCTCCTTCAATCACATGGTTGTTTGTCAGAATATAACCTTCTTCATCTTCAACTATTCCAGAGCCAATTCCATACTTTTTCTCTCCAAAATCCCCTTCTTTAGTTACAAAGATAGTAACCACAAATTTCTGCGCTTTCTCGACAATTTTGACAAAAGTATTTGAGGTAATAACTTCTTGTTCTTCCGCTTGAGGAGTTTCTAATACTGGCTTTGCCAAGAGAGGTGTATCCCAGCTAAAAACAAAAATTACCGTCAATGCCAATATTATTAATCTAATCCTCTGTTTTATCATTATTTCCTCCAGTTTTTAATTTATTAAAGAACCCACTTTTACTTTAATTGATTTGCCTCTAAATTGCAAGAGAGAAGTCAATGAGATATACTGAAGATATGATTATCCCAACCCTTAGAGAAGAAAAGAAACTAATAAAAAAGGGCTACCAAGTGATAGCCGGGATTGACGAAGCAGGAAGGGGGCCGGTCGCCGGACCTGTAATTGCTGCCGTTGTGGTGACCAAGCCAATTTGTGAAATTCGTGGTAAATTCGAGAAAATTCGCGAGGTTAGAGATTCTAAATTATTAACGCCAAAAAAGAGAGAGGAGCTTTACAAGTTAATCACTCGTTCTGATTTTTTTAATTGGGCAGTGGGGGTTGTTTCCGAAAAAGTAATCGATAAGATTAATATCTTAGAGGCAACCAAATTAGCCATGAAAAGGGCAGTTAAGAAATTAAAACCCAAGCCAGATTTTTTGCTTTTAGATGGTAATTTTACTTTGGAAAATTTAGACTGCTCTCAAAAGGCAATTCCCGGTGGCGATAAAAAAGTTTTTTTAATTGCCGCTGCCTCTATAATTGCCAAAGTGACTCGTGACCGGCTAATGATTCGCTATCACAAAAAATATTCTCAATATAGATTTGACCAGCACAAAGGCTACGGCACAAAACTACATTTCAAAATGCTGAAAAAACACGGCCCCTGCAAAATTCATCGTTATTCATTCAAACCAATCAAGACTTGATTTATTTTTTATTTGTCTGTATAATCAAAACAAACTATGGGAGTTCCGAAACAAAGGCATACTAAATCAAGAAGAAACAAAAGGCGTTCTCATCAAGCGCTTAAGGAAACCGACTTAGTAAAATGCGCTAAATGCGGCCGGTTCATTTTATCACATCGAGTTTGTCCTTTTTGCGGCAATTATCATGGCCGAGAGGTAATAGATGTTTTAGCTAAGCTTTCCAAAAGAGAAAGAAAGAGAAAAGAGAAGGAAGAGAGGAAGAGAGAAAAACAGGAAGAAAAGGTTGAAAAGAAAGAGAAGAAACCTTTAAGTATGGAAGAGCTTTCGAGAAAATAATTTAATTGACCTAATTAACCTAATTGACCTAATTATTCTAATCAAATCCCAATTACAAAATGTCTAATGTCTAAAATAGTTCGACAAGCTCACCACAAATTTTTTGGCATTTAGTCATTGGACATTGGGTATTGATTAGGTTAATTAGAATAATTAGAATAATTAGAATAATTTTTAGCCATGGCAAACAGGCACCTTTTACGTTCTATCGCTATGCAGTCTCTTTATGAGTGGGACTTTAGAGGAAGAGACAAAATTGTCCTAGAAGAGATTGTTAAGCGCAATATTAAGGAAATTGCCTCTGGGGCAGAGGATACAGAGTTTGTTTATGAGCTTAGCCGTGGAGTAATAAGTCACATTGAAGAAATTGATGCAATTATTGAAAAAGGAGCTCCAGAATGGCCGCTTGAACAAATTAATATTGTTGACAGAAACGTTCTAAGGATTGGTATCTACGAATTAATGTTTGGTGAGAGGAAATCGGTTCCTCCTAAAGTAGCCATTAACGAAGCCATTGAGCTGGCTAAAACTTTTGGTGGAGAATCATCAGGCAAATTTATTAACGGCGTTTTAGGGACAATTTATCGCCAGATGGGAGAGCCGGGGAAGGATGAGGGGAAAGTTAAAGGAAAGATTAAGAAGCTAACTGGAGCCGGAGCCGTTGTTTATAGAAAGGCCAACGGTGATTATCAGTTTGCCTTAATCCATGACATATATGGCTACTGGACGTTTCTAAAGGGCCACATAGAAAAAAGAGAAAGTAAGAAGAAAGCTGCCCTAAGGGAAACAAAAGAAGAAATAGGGTTAGGAAATACAAAAATAGTTGAGCGACTAGGCGAGATAGAATATATTGCTCGAGAGCCGGAAGCAGGACTTGTGAAAAAGAAAGTGACCTATTTTTTGGTAGAAACTACTGATTCTGAAATAAAGGTAGAGAAAAGTCCCGGCATTCAGGACGCAAAGTGGTTTAAACCGGATGAGATTTCGAAACTTAAAATATACGAAGATATAGAAAAAATATTTAACAAAGCAATTAATTATTTAAAGCATGAAAAATCTCTCTAAGCTGGAACAAAAACTGGGTGTTACGTTCAAAAATAAGGATTTTTTACACCAGGCCCTTATTCATCGTTCTTATTTGAATGAACACCCTAAATTTCGCTTGGACCACAATGAAAGGTTAGAATTTTTGGGTGATGCTGTTTTGGAGTTGGTGGTGACGGATAACCTTTTTCACAAATATCCAAATCCAGAAGGGGAACTGACCAACTGGCGAGCCGCTTTAGTTAATGCTAAGATGCTGGCAAAAATAGCCAAGGGTTTGGGCATTAATGATTTTTTGCTTTTAAGCCGTGGTGAAGCAAAAGATATTGGCCGGGCCCGCCAGTATCTTTTAGCTAATGCCCTGGAAGCAATTATTGGAGCAATTTACCTTGACCAAGGGTTAAAAGTAACAGCAAGTTTTGTTAAGAATTATATTCTAAATGAGCTGCCTCAAATCCTAGCCAAAAAACTTTACCAAGACCCAAAAAGTGTATTTCAGGAAAAAGCGCAGGAGAAAGCGGGCATTACTCCCACTTATGAGGTTTTAAAAGAATGGGGACCCGATCACGCAAAGCATTTTGTGGTTGGGGTGTTTTTGGAAAAAGAGTTAGTTGCTCAAGGAGAAGGACTCTCTAAACAGATAGCCCAAGAAGAAGCAGCCAAGAAAGCGCTTAAGGAGAAGGAGTGGTAGTACTTTAAAAACTTAATAGACGGGAGGTTTGTATGGAGATAAAAGAAAGGATTATCGTTGCTCTAGATGGATTAAATAATATAACAGCCTTAAATTTAGCTGTTAATTTGGAAGGCAAAGTTTGGGGATTTAAAGTTAATAGTCTTTTTACTAGTTGGGGACCAGAAATTTTAGCTAGGTTAAAAGAATTTGGCAATATATTTTTAGACATGAAGTTCTTTGATATTCCTGATACCGTCCGTCGTCATGTAAAAGAAGTAGTCAATTTTAAACATGGGTCTGTAGTAGATATGTTTACGGTTCATGCTCTTGGCGGGAGCGAAATGATTAAGGCAGCCGCTGAAGAACTTTTAAAAGTAAAAAATCCTCCAATTATGTTAGGAGTCACAATTCTGACTAGTCTTGATAAAAAAACTTTACTCAACGAATGGGGATTTGATAGGCCAATAGAAGATATTGTTATGGATTTAGCTTATTTTGCCACCGAGGCTGGTTGTCAAGGGATAGTTTGTTCAGCTCTTGAAGCATCCTTGGCAAGAGAGGTCTGTGAAGAAGATATCGTAATTGTTACTCCAGGTATAAAACCTGCTTTTACTGTGAAAAATTACGACCAGAAAAGAGTAGCTACTCCTACCCAAGCTATTAAAGCCGGGGCCGATTACTTAGTTATTGGCCGGGCTATCACTCAAAGTCCTAATCCAGCAGAGGCAGTGGAAAAAATCACTCAAGAGATAGAAGAAGCCCAGAAAAGTACTAAAGATTAAATTGGTATAAAGCCGATTCTGAATAGAATCGGCTTTGATTTTAAATATTAAAAATGGTAGAATGATATTGTATGTATTTAAAAAAGTTAGAACTCTCCGGCTTTAAATCTTTTGCTAAAAAAACTACCCTTACTTTTGATAAGGGTGTTACGGCTATTGTTGGCCCGAACGGCTGCGGAAAATCCAATATTGTGGATTCGGTCCGTTGGGTTTTAGGGGAGCAGAGCTTAAAGGCGTTAAGAACCAAGAGGAGCGAGGATGTAATTTTTGCCGGCAGCGATAAAAAATCTCGAGCCGGGCTTGCCTCGGTAAGTTTAGTTTTAGATAACAGCCGCGGCCAGCTTCCGGTTGACTGGCAAGAGGTCATTCTCAAAAGAATTTTCTTTAGAGATGGTCAAAGTGAATATCTTCTTAATGGTTCCGGGGTGCGCCTTAGAGATATTGTTGAACTTTTAGCGAAATCTGGCGGAGTATTCAAGAATTATTCAGTGATTAACCAAGGTATGGTAGATACGATTTTAAAGCTCACACCTGCCCAGCGTAGAGATTTTTTTGAAGAAGCAGCTGGAGTAAAAATTTACCAGCTTAAAAAACTTGCCTCTCTTAGGCGGCTTAAAACTGCTGAAACAAATTTGGAAAAGGTTTCAGTTCTAATTAAAGAAATCAGTCCCCGGCTTCGCTCGCTTAAAATAAGAGCGGGTAGAGTAAAGAAAAAGAAGGCGTTTGAGGCAAAATTGAGAGGACTTCAAAAAAATTGGTTTGGGCGTCTTTTTAAGGAATTAACTTCTCAAAAAGAGGCACTCATAGTAAAGGTAAAAGAGTTGGGATTAAAGATTAAGAAACTCGAGGTTGAACAAGAATCAATAAGAAGCAAGTTTCGCCAGGAGGGAACAGTAGGGGCTCGCCGCCAGCGTCAAGCACTAGTTGAAGAGCAAGAAAAAATTCAAAACCAGCGTAATAGGCTTCAGAAAGAATTAGCTTTAACCGAGGGACGTCTTCAGGCAGCTATTGAACAGGAGACAAGTCAGCTCGAGCAAAGGGTTTCTGTGGATCCGGTTTACACCACGGGAAAACTTAAAGAGGTTCTTACTGGGCTTAAAAACTGCCTTGAGTTTAGTAGTTTAGAAAAGGTTAAGAAAGGATTAAAAAAGATTTTGGCAAAAATTGAGAACCTCCTTACCGAAATCAAAGAGGGCCGAATTTTGAAGCAAGAAAAGCTTTTTCCTCAAGAAAAAGTTAACATTTCCCAATTAGAAAATAAAAAGAAAGAGCTTGAGGCAAAATTGGAAGAAGCTGAAAAAGCGCTCAAGGTTTTCAAAGAAAAACGAGAACAAAGAGAAGTTTTAGAGGAAAGGGAAAGGCAGTCTTTTTATTCCAAACAGCAAGAGGTGCAAACAAAACAAAGAGTACTTGAAGAATTAAGAGACAAAAGACGGGCAGTAGATGTAGAGTTAGCGGGGCTGGAGAGCCGTTTAGAAATTTTGACGGGAGATATAAAACGAGAGTTGGGTCCAGATTTTAATGTTGAGGATCTAGCAGCAACCTCGGAGGTTAAATATTCGCTCGAAGAAGAAATCGAAAAATTGAAAGAAAAACTTGTCCGGATTGGAGAAATTGACCCCTTGGTAATCAGGGAATATGAGGAGGTTAATAAGCGCTCTGAATTTCTCACTAACCAATCACAGGACTTAGAAAAGGCAATAAAGAAATTGGAAAGTGTAATAAAGGAACTTGAGATAAAAATAAATACACAATTTAGAGAAGCATTTCAAAATATTAACAGAGAATTTGCTAAATATTTTAGAATTATGTTTGGGGGTGGGAAAGCGGCTCTGAAGATAGAAAAAGGGCAAAGTGCGGACTTAGAGACTGATGAAGTAAGTGAGGTCCCGCTGAACCACGCTGATCTATACGCTGAACAACGCGGAAATGTTTCTGGGGGTGGGGGCATCGAGATTAGGGCGGTGCCGCCCGGGAAAAGAGTAAGCTCTTTGGAGGTGCTTTCTGGGGGAGAAAGAGCTTTGATTTCAATCGCCCTTCTCTTTGCTATTATTAGCACTAATCCACCTCCCTTTTTAGTTCTTGATGAGGTAGATGCAGCTTTAGACGAAGCAAACTCTCGTCGTTTCTCAAAGATTTTAAAGAGACAGGCAGGGGATACCCAATTTATCGTTATTACTCATAATCGCGAAACTATGCGCCAAGCGAACACTCTTTATGGGGTGACTATGGAAAAAGACGGAGCATCAAGGCTACTTTCAGTGAAACTGGAAGAAGAGAAAAATATTTAAAAATATTTGACTTTTTAAACCCCTAGTCTATACTAAACTTAAGAATTATGTTAAAGATAAGACTATTAAGAACAGGTAAAAAAAATGAGCCTCACTTTAGAGTGGTGGTGGCCCAGCAGCGAGCGCCAGCCCGAGGTAAATTCATTGAATCTTTAGGATTTTATAATCCCCAAGAAAAAGTTTTTAAAATAGATGAGGAAAAGACAAAATTATGGCTCTCGCGTGGAGCAAAACCAACGCCCACGGTTCATAATAAATTAGTCGATTTGGGAATTATTAAAGAACCGAAGATTAAAGCTTCAAAGAGGAAGAAAGAGAAGAAAGAGGAGAAGAAAGAGGAGAAGAAAGAGGAGAAGAAAGAGGAGAAGAAAGAAGCGAAGCCTTGACATATTTTTTAAAAGATGATAAGATATAGAGAAGTAGCAGTTGAATTAAAAGCACGCTAGTCATCCCAAAATGACTGGTTTTTCACCCCATTAGATAGTAAACATTTAACGGGGCAGGGAAAGGTCGGACTGCTACCAATTATCAGTTTAACTAAACGAGAAGAATTGTATGCCTAAGAGTTACGATCAAGAATTTATTGAGTACGTCATCAAGAGCATTGTCGATCATCCCGATGAAGTAAAGACCGAGCGAAAGGTTGACGAAATGGGAGTGTTGATTACTCTCAAAGTTAACCAGGAAGATATGGGTCAAGTCATCGGAAAAGAAGGTTCTACCGCTAGAGCAATTAGAAGTTTGCTCAGGGTGATTGGAGCCAAACACAATGCTCGGATCAATCTTAAGATCCTTGAGCCAGAAGGCAGTACTCGAAGACCTGCAGCAGCAGCTGGAGGTAAGAAAAGCGTTGACGAGGCAGTTGACGATCTAAAACTGTAAACGCATTTGTTTGCGTTAAGTAAGAGCTGTGCTACTATATAAGGGTGCGGCTTTTACTATTAAAGAGTTTTATGACTTTTGATATCATTACCATTTTTCCTTCAATATTTGATTCTTACTTCCGAGAATCGATTATCAAGCGGGCCCAGCAAGAGGATTTAATTAAGATTAATATCCATAATCTTCGTCTCTATACTACGGATAAGCACAAAACTGTTGACGACAAGCCATTTGGTGGAGGAGCCGGGATGATAGTTAAACTCGAACCCATCTTCAAGGCAGTAACTGCCTTGAAGAAGTTAAAAGTTAAAAGTGAAAAGTTAAAAGTTGTTTTATTGTCTGCTAAGGGGAAGAAGTTTGATCAGAATGTGGCAAATAAATTTTCCAAGTTAGGTCAACTTATATTAATCTGTGGTCGTTATGAAGGAGTGGATGAACGGGTAGCAAAACATATTGCTGATATGGAGCTTTCTATTGGTGATTATGTTTTAACTGGCGGAGAACTGCCGGCTATGGTTGTAGTTGACGCAGTGGCTCGGCTTGTTCCTGAAGTGATTAAGCAAGAATCATTGGCGGAGGAAAGTTTTTCTCTAAAATCTAAAATCTATAATCTAGAATCTAATTTAGAGTATCCACAATACACCCGGCCTGAAGCTTTTAATCCTAAAAAAGGAATTTGCTGGAAAGTGCCAAAAATACTGCTTTCCGGTAATCATAAAAAAATTGAAGAGTGGAGAGAAAAACACAAAAAACAAATAAAAACTTGACAGAATTTTTATAAAAAGTAATATAGAACTAGACCGTTCTTTGATAATTAAATAATAATATTGTAATTCTTTGCGGTTGTCCTGAAATTTTTTTCCAAGAGTTTGATCTTGGCTCAGGATGAACGCTGGCGGCGTGGATAAGGCATGCAAGTCGAACGGTCCGACGTTTCGTCGGACAGTGGCAAACGGGGTAGTAACGGATTGGTAATTTTCCCTCGACTTTGGCATAACCCAGAGAAATCTGGGCTAATTCCAAATAGTCCGAGCACATAATATTATGTGCTCGGTAAAGTTCTGGCGGTCGAGGAAAGGCCTATCTCCTATCAGCTTGAAGGTGTGGTAATGGCGCACCTTGGCTATGACGGGTAGGGGGCGTGAGAGCGTGATCCCCACCATCGGCACTGAGACACTGGCCGGACTCCTACGGGAGGCTGCAGTCGAGAATCTTCGACAATGGGCGCAAGCCTGATCGAGCGACGCCGCGTGACCGAAGAAGCTCTTCGGAGTGTAAAGGTCTTTTCTGGTAGAATAAATTCCACAGCAATGTGGGACTGAAGGTATACCAGGAATAAGGGGCCGCTAAACTCGTGCCAGCAGCGGCGGTAATACGAGTGCCCCAAGCGTTATCCGGAGTTATTGGGCGTAAAGGGTCCCTAGGCGGTCTAAATAGTCAGCTGTTAAATCTTTGGGCTCAACTCAAAGGCGGCAGCTGAAACGTTTAGACTAGAGCATGCGAGAGGTAGATGGAACTTATGGTGTAGCGGTAAAATGTGTTGATACCATAAGGAACACCAAAGGCGAAGGCATTCTACTGGTGCATAGCTGACGCTCAAGGACGAAAGCGTGGGTAGCGAATGGGATTAGATACCCCAGTAGTCCACGCCCTAAACGATGGGTACTAGCTGCTTTGAGTATCGACCCTCGGAGTGGCGAAGCTAACGCATTAAGTACCCCGCCTGGGAAGTACGGTCGCAAGGCTGAAACTCAAAAGAATAGACGGGAAGTTGCACAAGCGGTGGAGCGTCTGGTTTAATTCGACAATAAGCGAGGAACCTTACCGAGGCTTGACACTCTAATGAAAATCCTCTGAAAGGAGGATCCTTCGCAAGAACATTAGAGCAGGTACTGCATGGCTGTCGTCAGCTCGTGCCGTGAGGTGTTCCCTTAAGTGGGGAAACGAGCGCAACCCCTGTCGTCTGTTACATTTTCAGACGAGACTGCCCCGCCCTTTGCGCACAAGCGCAATATAATACGAATTAATACGAATTTTATATACGAATGATACGAATACTAATCCTTAATTCGTTGCATTCGTATATATTCGTAGATTTGTATTATTTTGTTCGCTTGCGAACAAGGGGCGGGGAGGAAGGTGGGGATGACGCCAAGTCAGCATGGTCCTTTGATGCCTCGGGCGACACAGGCGCTACAATGGCCGGTACAAAGGGTTGCTAAACCGCAAGGTGGAGCCAATCCCATCAAAACCGGTCCCAGTTCGGATTGGGGTCTGCAACTCGACCCCATGAAGCTGGAATCGCTAGTAATCGTGGATCAGCCACGCCACGGTGAATACGTTCTCAACTTTTGTACTCACCGCCCGTCACACCAAGAGAGTCGGTAACACCCGAAGCTCCCGCGTAAGCGGGGTTCACGGTGGGATCGATAATAAGGGTGAAGTCGTAACAAGGCATCGGTAGCGGAAGCTGTCGATGGATCACCTCCTTTCTAGGACACTTTCCGCGCAAGCGAAAATGTTCTGGAAGTGTCGATATAGGTTGAGGAATGAGAATTCTTTTCTCAATCTATCAGGTGTTGGCCAAAGCACCTTAAAGATTGGCCCAGGACAACCGCAAAGGATTACAATAGGTTTTTAAAAGCCGTATGAGTAACATCATACGGCTTTTTGTTTATCGGAGAAGTGGGAGGATAAACTGTGGATAAATGCAACAAATAGCACAAACATTTGCTCAAAAAATTGAGGAGCTAAAAGACCGGTTAGCCCCGGGAAAAAGTTATAAGTGGTTGATAGAAAAATTTACTCAGATTACTAACAAAGCGATTTTTGATGAAAAACTTCACCCGACTACTTTTAGAGTTTATTGTGTATTGGTAGCACATTTAATGAAGCACGAGAAGTGTTTTCCGAGTTATCAGACTATCGGTCGTGAGATAGGAAAAAGTAGAGATACAGCTATGAGACAGGTAAAAAATTTAATCAAAAAAGGTTACATTAAGAGAGAAAAGAGACGAGGAAAATCAAATTACTATATTGCGAAAATCCGGTAACTGGTAGCATGGGTGCCACTAGCACTAGTGGCATGGGTGCCACCCTAATAATATAAAAGTGAACAATATAAAGTACGTGTAGTAGTAAAAAATTTTTTTCTACGAAATAATGGATAACTTTTTAGAGATTAACACGGATTGGTTTTTTGAGAAGTATTTTACTAAGCTCAAAAAGAGATTTTGGACCTTCAAGATTGCCCTAAATTTATTTCTTCAGCGTGGCGGTGAGATTATTGTTGAGACCGGGACACAAAGATTAAAAGATGACTGGGGTGGTGGCTGCTCTACCACTATTTTCGGTGATTTCTGTAAACACTATGACTTTATTCCTCCCTTTCCTCTCAAGGACCGGTTCGTGCATCTCTACACCATAGACAATAATTCAAAAAACCTTGAAATATCTCGTCGCGAAACTATCGAGTTTCAGAAATTTATCACTTACGAATTAAGTGATTCTGTGGAGTGGTTAGAAAAGTTTGACGGCAAAATAGACCTTTTGTATTTAGATTCTTTGGACTGCAAAGAGGATCCTAATGATGAGAATATTGAGGCCCAAACTCATGCCCTCAATGAATTGAAAGCTG
>Ga0315547_1001965_pt1 | contig 15083 bp, 13 predicted proteins | sample SalMarSW160240MG_2_FD_202542 | JGI IMG/M metagenome (GOLD analysis project Ga0315547, IMG submission 202542) | Salt marsh sediment microbial communities from the Plum Island Ecosystem LTER, Massachusetts, United States - Salt Marsh Sediment SW1601-240 ... | reverse complement strand
AGAACGAGCGTAATCAAAGCCTCCTCCTCCATACGTTTTGTTCCACATCATGTTCCCCAAAGAATCCATTTTAACAAACCAAAAATCGCCTCCACTTGTTTCACCTACTAGTGCGTATCCTCCATCCGCAGTCTGAACAAGAGAGTATGGATGGTTCAGTCCTTCTCTCCAGTGTTTTTGGTTCCATTCCATGTTTCCAGACGAATCAACTTTAAATAACCAAAAACCGCTGTCTATCTCATCCCCAAGAGTTTTCGCTATGAAACATGATAAAGCGTATCCGCCGTCATCTGTCTGAACCATAGCCATGGAATCAGCACTCGGAGAACTGGTTTCTTGTCCACCGTATGTCTTGTTCCACTCCATATTCCCAGACGAATCAACCTTTATTAACCAACACAAAGCGCTGTTATCAACACTGAAAGACCATGTGTAACCTGCTAGTGCATATCCTCCGTCACCAGTTTGAATCATAGCCTCTGCGGAATCACTAGATGTTCCTCCGTAAGTTTGGCTCCACATTGTAGAAGATGCCCCCACAGAGCTAATGAAAGGCAAACTGGCTAAAACAAAAAGAGTCAGAATTGAAAGAAACAACTTAGATGACATCAAAATCTCCTCTGATGCTGCTTATGTAACCTATGTCTGTAAACAACCGCAACAACCACCACGGCAACTAACATAATCACTAAGGGTGTCCATGAGGGAAACTCTGGGATGTAACCAACTGGAGTATACACTTCATTTTCAGTTCTATATTTTCTACTACCGTAACCTCCAATGACATATAACAAATCATTCACTACAGCTACACCAGCTCCAGAACGAGGAGTCAACATCGGAGTGCTGTTAGTCCAAAAATCATTTTCAGGGTCATAAACATAATGAATATCATCCTTCAACAAATGAATTCGTTTTGGAGCCAAAACCCCAGAGGTAACCCCAACACTTACACCATACATAGGTTGAGGAATCTCGTTTCCATAACTCCACGTTCCAGTTTTTATTTCATAAATTTGAGTTAAATCATAACTTTGCAATATATAATCTGGGTCGATGTTCAACCCAAAATTTCGACCACCCATGATGTATATTTTCCCGCCAACAAAAGCTGAACCATGAGCAAACACTGGATTTGGTATCTCTGCCTCTGTCTCCAAGGACTCTGCAAAGTCATAACTTTGGATTATGCCTAAAAGAGCAGAAGGAGGCCAAGGTGAAACTAGTCCTCCGACTAAATAGATTGAACCATTAACAACTTCGGCACTCATATCCGAACCAGTATAAAGTCCACATTTTTTTATTTCCCAAGTATCAGTTATTGTGTCATAGATTTCAAATGTAGATGTAGGTTGATACTCACTGAGCATTCCAAAAAATACGAATATCTTTGTATCAATCACAGCTATAGCAAAATTGCTTCTTGGTTTATGCATTGACGCTTTTGTAGTCCACGTATCTGTTGCAGGGTCATACATTTCATTAGTGCCAAGATAGCTGCCATATTCACTATAATAGCTGCCGTTATAGCCACCAATAGCATATATTTTCCCATCAACAACTGCAACTCCTAATTCCGTTCTTGGTGTAGGCATTGGCTCTAAGGTTGTCCAAAAATCATCAGCTGCACTAACTAATGGAAAACAAAAAATTGAGATTACAAGACAGAGAATCAACAATAGAGCAAATGCTGTTCTTTTCTTCCCCAACTAAATTACCTATCTAAGTCTTTCTGTACTTAGCTGAAAAGCGTTTTTGTCAAGAAACCTTGACCAATTGAAATGCAATCTAGTCAAGAAACCTTGACCAACGAAGTAGATGTTTATCATTCAATCCTTCTTTGCTGTTCACAAATCCGAGGAATTGTTTCAAGGAGGTTTTGCTGTTCATACGAGTGTTTTCAGTTAAGCCTTCTAAAGCTTCCTCAACAATTTTTGATTCTTCTACTCCCATTTTGACCAACCCTCATATAAGATAGGGGTCACCGAATATTTAATAATATCGGGAAAAAACATTAGATTAGGAGACTAATAATAGTTCATTGTTGAAAACAAGCTTTTTCCTGAAAAACAAAGCACAACCAGCCATCAGTTGCCTAGAGCATATAGAACACTTCTGAAAAATGTTCAAAAAGAGGAAACAGTGCAAAAAATAGCCAAGAAAAACGGTTGCCGATTTAAGTCCTGTCAGGCTCATCAGCATCAGTAAATCTTAACATTTATTAGACCTTATTAACCACTCAAAGGTTAACCGGAAGTTTCTACGCAAACTTACAACCGGAGACACCGAAACAGATGAACCAAGAAGATAACAGCTCTGTCATGCGCGTTGTCAAAAAACTTGCTAAAACAAAACTCAGCGGCCTCGCGCTTCAGAAACTGGAACAAGTCGCAACCAAGATGGGCGTAGAAGAAAATGAACTGCTGCGACTTTACGTTGAAACCAAGAACCGTTCTCTGATAAAAAATTTTGCATCCACACCCTACAACAAAAGAATCCTACTGCTACCACAATGCCTCCGCTCCAAAGATTGCCCCGCAGAACTAGGCAAATACGGCTACGAATGCCAAGAATGCGGAAGATGCAGCATAAAAACGATCACCCAAATATCCAAAAAATTGGGGTACAAGGGCACATTCATTCTACCTGGAGGAAGCATAGCACAAAAACTTCTCCTCGAACTGAAACCCCAAGCATGCATAGGCGTTGCCTGCTTCAAAGAACTCGTCCTCGGAAGCTTCCTCTGCGAAAAAACAGGAGTAATAGGCCAAGGCGTAGCACTACTTAGAGACGGCTGCATCAACACCATCGTAGACCTGAAAACCCTAAATGACGCCCTAAAAATTCGCCAATTTTAACTCACTAACCAAGAGACTGGCTGCCGAATGCTTCAAGAATTTTCTTCGGCGAAAAAGGAACAAGAACAGCAGATTTAAGATAACGCCCAAGCTTCGGAATCAGCCCCACAGCATCAGTTCCCAACTTGCAGAGAACAACCTGCTCAAGAACACCCAAAGACTCGATTCTGATGACGTCCCGAGAGTGCCTCGAAAATTTCACAGCCTGCTCAACATCGGAGAAAAGGGAACCTAAAATAATCAACCGATCAAACCTACAGCGAACCCATCTGCTGAACAGAGAAAATTGCGCCTCAGAAAGACCTGCCTCAACAGTCTTGCTCTCCCCCGCAACACCTTGAACAATCTTGACCTCAAGCGGCATATTATCATACAAACAAAAAAGCTCAACCAACTCTTGAAGCGGAAACTCCTTACCGTCAGCCAACTGAGCACACAACCGCTTCCCCGAAACAACAGCATCACAAGTTTTCGGAGAAAGCACTCCCAAATCCACGTAAAGCTCATTTTTGCTTTTACCTGAAAAAACAACCTTACCCTGCATAACAGAAAACTTTTTCAGGTTATCCAAAGAAACGGGCGCCAACCCGATTTCGCGGTCAAGCAAACTCAAGGCTGCGGTTTCGTCTTCGCCGGAGACCTCTAGTTGTATCCATCCGCGATTCGTTGTGCCAGCGAAACGCAACTGCACTTCAAGTCCGCTGACCAAACTAGAATAGAGCTTCTCAAAGGTTTCAGGGGAGCCTGAACCGTAAAGCTTCTCAAGTACTGTGACTGTCGGCATTCAAATCGCCTATCAAAGGAAAAAGCTCCTCGTGGAGCCTTATAACCCGATCTATAGCAGGATGGTTCTTTCCCAGTTCCCTCGAAAGATTCAGGAGAGTCTTTTCTATAGGCACCACCCTAGACCCTTCAATCAACTTGTCAGCGTAGGTCACAAGTTTTTCTTCCAGAGTTGTTGGAAGATAATCTTTCACTGGCCAACCAAGTTCTTTTGCTTCATCAGCGGTTATGCCTCCGCCAACATGACGCTCAATAATGGACACGATAGATTCAGGCAAGTTCAGGGACTTCGCGATTTCCACGCCAACAATAACATGATTTACGCCATGCGTTTTTGAGCGCCCAATATCATGAAGAAGAGCACCAACCTCAACAAGATTAACATCAACATTTAACCCCTTATTTTCGCAGGCTTCAGCAAACTTCACAGCAAGCGCAGAAACCGCCTTACAATGGGCAATAACCCTGTTGGAACACCCGCTTTCAGAAAGAATCCTCAGCGCCATCTGCGACGACGGCAGTTTCTCATTCACCTAATTCCTTCCTAAGCTCCTCAACCCGTTCCACCAAGGCAGCTTTTAGTTCAGTATTGTCAAAATGCATCAAAAGTTTGTTGCAGGTGGGGCATCGAAAAACAAGTTCCATAGCATCTTCAAAGGGAACCCGCTTACATCCTTCGGTGAAGCAGTAGTAAAAGTCATGGTTCTGCTCATAAGTGAGCCGAGTTTCCAGTTTTTCTAGAACACGACGCTTTTGGTTCAAAATAAAGCCTGCAAGCTGATCAAGCTGGAGTCTCCAGTGGAAGATAAACCATCCAGTGGTTTTGTCACGAGACCTTCTTAAGCCTACTAGAGAATGATCATAGAGCTTGTAGAGAATCCTGCGGACGGTGTTGAGTCTTATCTCTGTTTGTGCTGCAATCTCATCGTCTGTGGTTTCACCTGTTCCTTTAAGGGCACTGACAATCTGAACCGCCTCTTCGCCCCCAAAAGCTTCAGCAACCTTTTGCAAAGTTTTATCATCCACGAAAGACAACATCGAAACCTTCTACTCCACTCTTTCAATATACAAGGGAAGCAGAGCTTAAATCTCTTACCAAAACAGCCTGCAGACTAAACCTCAACGACTCTTTTGCCTCTAACCTGAGGAACTATTTTCATTTTCGCGTTATCAACAAAATCTTTTGAAAGCTCCTGACCCTCAAAAAAACGGTCAAGAAAAACAGCCAAGCTGGAGCATTCCGAATGGGGCTGGTTCCCCACAGCAACATTGAAATCTGAGACTGATTCGGCGAAGAAAGCAGCGGGTACTTTTTGACTACCCACAATAACCAACACATCTTTTCCCGTCATCCTGATTCTTTGCATGACATCACTTGTTTGGATGTTTTCTCCGTACGCAGTAAGATGAACTGTGACCCCATTTTTTGCTCTCCATTCCTTGACCACACGTTTCCAAGGTCTTCCCATCTCAAAATGGAAATTACCTCCCCAGCGTGCCGTAACCTTTTCAACGGTTTCTTTAACTTTATCATCCGTTATGTCCGCCATACTGAAGCCAGAAGCGCCTAACGCCCGGGCAGCCAGAGCCACATGAGAGGTAAGCCTTTTATCTCTGTGCCTATGTCCCCATCTCAAAACAACAACTTTCGGCAACATTACCTCTTTATCCTTCGCTTTCGGCTTCACGCTTAAACACTCCACCCAGTTTTTCCACGCGCCCCTTAACCCTGTCCGCAAACCAAGGAATCGACCTGAACACAACCTTAACGACCTCGCCTTCATATTCTATGTTCTGCACATGGGCACGATCAAAGAGCTGCGAAACTAAGGACATGGTTTCGTCATTTATTGTCAGGGAAAATGACGCTTGGACGAAACCTTCAAGGTAGCGGGTAATCTGCTGTTTCAACGAGGCTATGTTGGTTCCATGCAACGCTGAGATATGAACTGTGTTTGGTGCGTGCTCCTTCAGATATTCAGTTTTGCGCTTCAGTTCGTCTTTTTCAAGCAAATCAATTTTGTTGAGTGCGGTTACAACAGGTATTCCAGTTGCTCCAATTTGCTGTATTGTATCGAGACTGCAAGAAAGCTTTCTTTTAATGTCTTTGTCTGGTTCGCTCAGATCGACAACCAGAATAATCACGTCTGAAAGGACGGTTTCCTCAAGCGTGGAGTGGAAGGCTTTTACCAATTTTAAGGGCAGACGATCAATGAAACCAACCGTATCCGTTAGCAAAACCTTTCTTTTGGAAAACTGCACCGCCCGGGTTGTTGTGGAAAGAGTTGTAAAGAGAGCATCGTCAACAGGAACAGTTTCCTCTGTGAGCACATTAAACAATGAACTTTTACCCGCGTTTGTGTACCCAGCTAAAGAAATCGAAGAAAACCCCAACTCGGCTCTTCGGACGCGGTGCAACTGGCGTTCCTCGCGTTTCTTTTTCAGTTTGCTTTCGTTAGAACTGATTTGCCGTTTCACAGCTTCGAAGTAAAGATCCACCTCATACTTTCCTAATCCCATAAAACCGGGCTGCTCTTCCATTCTCGCCAGTTTAACCCTTTCTTTTGCTCTTGACAACTCGTATCGAAGGCTAGCTAGCTTAATCTGAAGCTCCGCCTCGTAGGTTGAAGCTCTTATGGAAAAAATTTCGAGGATAAGTTGAAAACGGTCAATAGCAATTACTCCCGTAACCTTAGCCAAGTTGTAGGCTTGAACAGGAGCCAAGTCGTTATCGAAAATAATCTTCTCGGCACCAGTTTCTTTCACCAAATCGGCTAGTTCCCTTGTTTTTCCCCGCCCAATCTGATACCGAGAGTCCCGTTTCCTAACCTGTTCAAGGGAACCTGCAACCGTATATCCTGCTGCCTTAGCGAGGCTCCTGAGTTCATCTAGGCTCGAAGGTTCCGTGGGAAGCCGCCGTTGAACGATTATAGCTTTCGTTACTTCTATGCCTCCTTTTCCTTCACCTTAAACTGAATAAGGTCTCCCAAGGTTGTTCCACGGGGTTTAGATGACAAAACAGGCTGAACGTTAGGCTCTGAGGCAGGCACACGAAGCGTTATCTTCAGCGCATGCTCCAGCTTTTCTGCAAGCACAAGATCGGGAACCATTTTGCCGCTTTCGATCTTACGTAAAACCGAAACTTTCTCACTGATCTTTCTACCCAAATCCTCATGGCTCAGTCCCAACCCTTCTCTAGCCTGTCTCACTCGCTGACCAAAGTCGCCCACAAGCTCCAAGGTTTCAGTCACTGTCGGACGCTGCTTTCTTTTAGAGAAAGAAATTGTTGGCTGACGTTTTATGCTCTTTTTTGCACGGCGTTGAAGCTTAGGTTCCCAGTAACCAGAACCTAGTTTAGCGCATTCAGAGCAGACAGTCATCTCGGCTCCTTCAATTATCGCCCTGATAGGGGCACCAAATATTTGGCGACCACATACTTCACATTGCAAGAGAAGCAATCACCTAAACTATCATCACAAGCCGATTCTTTATACTTGTCGATTTTATATAACTTGACCATTAAAGACCATGGCGAATATCCAAAAAAAAGCTTAAATTGCTTACCCAAATGTTGGGGGTTCCACAGCGGCTTCTTTTTTTGGGTTAATAGGCACAAATTTTTTAGGGAGACTAAGGTAATAATAGGTTGTGGAGAGATGGTTTTATGCCTATGGCTTTCGTGTTGATAAACACTGAGATAGGATCTGAAAGCGAAGTTTTAGCTGAGTTGAAGAAGATCGATGCAGTGAAGGAAGCTTACATGGTTTACGGCGTTTACGACGTCGTAGCTAAGGTCGGTGCAGATACTATGGATAAACTTAAAGAGATTGTTACATGGAATGTGAGAAGACTGGACAAGGTTCGGTCAACCCTCACCATGATAGTGATCGAGGGACAAAAGTAGCCTCCACCTCCCCCCTTTTATATCCACCTTTATTCAATGCGAAAGAAACAACTTTTATGTGAATATTCTTATCCGCCCAACAACCTAATTACAGGCAACGAGCGGAAGCTAATGGTTAAGCTGCACATAGGATTCGACGACACCGATTCCCCCAAAGGAGGCTGCACCACCCACATAGCCGCCCTACTAGTCGAAAAATTGAGCCTCATGGGCGTCTCCTTCACGGATTACCCCAACCTAATCAGGCTTAATCCCAATGTTCCATGGAAGACCCGCGGCAACGGAGCTCTCTGCTTGAGAATCGAATGCCGCGAAGACAGCGTAGACAGAATCAAGGAGACCGTCTTAGACGCAATCGAGGCAAACGCTAAGCTAAGTTACGGCGGAACCGACCCCGGGGTTGTCTTCCTTTTCGAGGACGTTCCCCAAGAAATCAAGGACTTCGCAAAAAAAGCCGAGCAGGGCATAGTGAAAATGGACGAAACCTTACGGCTCGTTAAGCGGTTTGATGCTGAGGCTGTGGGATTCAAGAATGGAAGAGGAATCATCGGAGGTTTAGCCGCCATCGGAGAGGACTTGAGTGGAGACCACACTTTTGAGCTTATATCTTATAGAATGCCAGAAAATTGCGGTGAACCTCGCAGGGTACAAGCTTCTTCCGTGAAAATGATGGATACAAATTCGTTGCTTACCTTCAGCAACATAGACCCTGAAACGGGTAGAATCCTGATTACGCCTAGGGGACCCGACCCCATCCTTTACGGAATCAGAGGCGAGAATCCAGAGGCTGTTAAACAAGCCCACGAAATGGTTATCCGAAAAGAACCGATTGAAAGGTGGATAATTTTCCGCACAAACCAAGGAACTGACGCTCACCTGCGAAACGTCAGCGCCGTTAGAGAAATACAGCCCTACAATTCGGTGGTTGCTCAGGGAGTGGTATCCAAGGACCCTCAAGTAATCCAAGGCGGCCATGTAATCTTTGTGATAAAGGATAAGACAGGAGAAGTGGATTGCGCAGCTTATGAGCCTACAGGAATTCTCTGTAAGACATCAAGAAAACTGATTTCGGGAGATATCGTGAAAGTCTTCGGAGGTGTTCGCCCCTCTTGTTCAGAACATCAGTTGACTATCAATCTTGAGAAGCTGAGGATTCTGGAATTGGCTCCTAAAGCATCGTTTGTTAATCCAAGCTGTCCTGAATGTGGGAGGAGAATGAAGTCCATGGGAAAGAATCAGGGGTTCAGGTGCGACAAGTGTGGCTTTCGTTCTTCACAACTAAAAAAGCTGGAAGTCAATGAAGAACGTGGACTCGAGAGGGGACTTTACATTACATCGCCAAGGTCTCAGAGGCATCTAACAAAGCCCCATTGCCGATACGGGAGAGAAAAAAGCGGTGCATCCAAAGAAATGATAGAAAACTGGCATTATCCATGAAAGGCTGGGAGAACCTCTTTCGCAGCACTTGAGGGCTAGAGGTTTAATTACCGTTTGACAGTAGACTTAAATGCGTCTGCAGAAAAGTTACGGACTGGAAAAAGGGTACAGCATGAAGTTTTCGTTCATAAATCCGGGTCCAAATCCTGAATTGCCTATCGAAGATGTTAAGAAGATGGTGGGAGCAGCCCCTCCCCTTGGCATGCTTTACATAGCAACCTACCTCAAAGAAAATGGGATAAATGTTTCTATTATTGACGAGGCGGCACAGGGCTATTCCTTGAAAGGCACAGTTGACTGGGTGAAAAAAGAGAACCCTGACATCCTAGGTTTTTCCACATGCAGCAGTTCAGGACAAAAAGCGGCGCTTATCGCGGAAAGAGTGAAGAAAGAGAACCCTAATATCGTCACTGTTTTCGGCAATTTTTATGCTACATTCAATGCTGAACGGATTCTGAGAAAATATCCTTTTGTGGACTTTATTATTCGGGGAGAAGGAGAACACACCAGCCTTGAACTGGCAAAGTGCCTAGAAAAAGATGGTGACCTGAAGAAAGTTTTGGGGATCAACTTTAGAAAGAATGATCAGATAATTTCAACTCCTGATAGACCATTAATCAAGGACATTGACGCCCTACCTTTTCCAGACAGGGAAATGCTGGACGTAGAATATCACAATACCACCGCTGGATTAGTTGTTGCACCGAAAAAGTTCAGCAGCTTCGTCTCCTCCAGAGGCTGCGTTTTTCAATGCCGTTTCTGTGGATGCCGAAGATTAGCGCGAAACCTCTGGCGATCCAGATCTGTGGAGAACATACTTGAGGAACTGCATCTTCTGTCCAGTCAAGGTTACAAACAGTTTCTTTTTGTAGATGACAACTTCACCTTGAACACCAAAAGAGTGATCAAACTATGCCAGAGGTTAAAGAAAGAGAAAGTGGACGTGGAATTTTTTGCCGAAGGCAGAGTTGACAATTGCCCCCAAAACATGCTGCAAGAGATGGTAAGGGCTAACTGTAAAATAATTTACTTTGGAATCGAAAACGCCACTCAGAAGGTTTTGGATTATTACGATAAACGGACAACCCCAAAACAGGCAGAAGACGCAACTAAAAAAGCTAGGAAAGCAGGCATAGACGTAATAGTGGCATCGTTTATTTTGGGGGCTCCCAACGAAACAAGAAAAGAAATTCAGAACACACTAAATTTTGCGCAGAAGATTCAGGTGGACATTCCCCAATTCAACATTCTAGCCACTTTCCCAGGAACCGATATTTGGGAGGAACTCAAAATGCAGGGCGTCTTGGATGAAGAAAAACACTGGGAGACCGGAGTTATGGTTCCTGAAGTCTCGCCCGACGCTGTGCCCTGCGAAGAGATTGAACAGATGATCCATGATGCTTATCAACGATTTTTTATTCGTCCAGATTATGTCGTGAAGCAATTGTTTAGAATCGGCACAAGTTCCTATCGATTCAATGTTTTACTTAACAACCTGAAGAGAGCTGACACCGTCGCCGAGAGCGTGAAGCTGGTCACCTAAAAACTTTAGCAGAAGACAGTTCTCTTTTTTACCTTACACAATTCCATTATCTGCAGTCAGGTATGATGTTACGGATCTAATTGATTATGTAACTTATTTTTCCGTTTTTGTTAGTTTTGGGTATGGTCATTGTGAATTGGGCTCCTTTGCCGGGTACACCCGTTTCTTGGATGGTCCAGCAGTACTCTTCACAGATTTTCTGTATTAGGTAGAGTCCGTAGCCTGTGCTTTTCCCGTACCCTTCCTTGAAAATCTTTTCTTTTTCATCCTCTGGTATGCCAACGCCGTCATCCTCATAAACCAGTTTCAGCTGATCTTTTCCCACTTCTTCGTGGTAAACTCTGATTTGGCTGACCTTTTCTCCGTACTTCAATGTGTTATCAATAAGATTATAGAAGAGTTGTCTCAGCAATGAATCAGCCATCACCGTCAAGCCCTGGCACTCATTCACAAGCTTCGCACCAGCTAAGCCTGGAAACAGTATGGCTGCTTCGTCAACGCTTTTCTCTACATTCATGTAGGATAGTTCTTCTACGCCCAACATCTCGTAGGTTCTTGCGAAATCAAAAATTTTCTCCATCTGATCAATAGCAGATTCAATTTCACCCAAATATTCTAAGGAACTATGATTGGCTGCTAGTTTCTGTTTAGCCAAGTAAACGTTGTTTGCCATAACAGAGAGCTTGTTTCGGGCGTCATGTCGGGTCAACTTGCCAACAACACCCAACTTCTCATTAATCGCCACCACCTCATTCATCATCTCATCTAACTTTTCCTCTGCTTCCTTGCGTTCGGTGATGTCCTCAGCGAAGGCGATGGAGTCTCCTGATTCTAGGCGAACAGCGTTAAACAAGAAATTACGGCGTTTGCCGTCCTTCGTGGTGATTATGCCATGTCCTTCTTGGACTTCGCCTTCCTCCGACATTCTTTTGAACCATTTGTCCCTAATTTTGTATCGTTCCTCCTTGTTGGGATAAAGCTTCTTGAACCAATCCTGCAAAGTTGGAATTTCCGATCTCTTGAAGCCGGTCATCTGCTCCATTTTCGGATTAAGAACCTTAACTTCACCTTCTGGACCATAACCGATAATTCCAACATTAGCATTTACAATAGTTTCCCGATATTTCTCCTCAGCTTCCTGCAGCGCTTTCTCAGTCTTCTTCGACTCGGTGATGTCTAGGATAGAAGCTACTGACTTTTTTGTTCCATGTATCAGGTTGATTGTGAGCAGGCCATTCCTTATCTGCCCCTTTTTGTTGACGAAGTCGAAATTGTAATGCGTGGGTGCTTTTACACCTTTCTTTCTCCTTGCTTCGTGGTATCTCTTCATTCGTTCCAAATACTCTTTGGTGACAAAATCAGTCCACTTCTTCCCCTCCAATTCTTCCCAAGAGTACCCGCTCAACTCCTCAAACCGCTTGTTAACCATGGAAATCGTCTTATCCTCCTCCAAAATACACATCGCAGTACCAGTATGCTCAAAAACAGTTCTATACCTCTCCTCCGACTTCCTCAACTTCTCCTCCGCCAGCTTTCGCTCGGTGATGCCCCTTGCAATGCTCAAAATCGCACGTTTTCCATGATAAGTCACAAGACTGGATGATATCTCCACTGGAATCGTCTTTCCATCTTTGGTGGTGTGCACTGTTTCGAAAACCTGTATTTCAGCGGCTGGCATTCCTTCAACAAGACCTTTGATTTCTTTCGGATCCAGATTAGAGTCAATACCTGTAAGCTCCATAGAAAGCAATTCTTCCCTAGAATAACCCATAACCTCAACAGCAGCATCATTCACATCAATAATGTTACAATCAAAATCGATAACCCAAGCCGTGTCATTCATCCCATTAAGCAACTCTCTATACTTCTCCTCACTCTCCCTCAACGCCGCCTCAGCCTTCTTCTGTTCAGTAACGTCTCTCATCAAATCTACGAATCCGAGTATCTCCCTACGTTCATTGAAGATTGGGGAACTCTTAATGCTAAAATACTTGTCAAACTTTTTTTCATACCTCTCAACAGACTCCAACTTCCCCGTCTTCAACATCTTCTCATAAGGACAGAACTCGCCAGGCGCATCCAAACCGTGGATGAGTTGGTAGCATTTCTTTCCCACCACTTCTTCTCTGGTTTTTCCGAGAAGCTTCAATCCGATATCATTCATCTTTTCAATAGTGAAGCCATTGTCGATTATTATCATAATGTCTTCCAAAGAATTAAACGAGTCACTCCAACTCTTCTCACTCTTTCTCAACGCCTCCTCAGCCTTCTTCTGTTCAGTGATGTCTCGGAATTCCGCTTGCATTATTTTTTTGTTTCCCAGTTCAAAGATGTTGGCTTTGATTGCAACATCCCTGATTTCTCCGCTTTTAGTAATGACCTGTGCTTCCAGAACCTGCCCTTCTCTCTCTTTAAGATGCTGTTTGAAAGTTCTGCTAAATTCTCCGTTGATTTCTGCAGAAGGATGCAGAATTCGTTGATGCTTACCAACCAGTTCCGATTTCTTTCTGCCAAATAACTTTGTTGCTGCACGGTTACAGTCAATCAATATGCCTGTTTCAGCATCAGCTAAGAAGACAGCGTCAAGTGCCTCCTCAAACTGCTTATGATATTTCTCCTCAGATTCCTTAAGCTGCTTTTCTATCCGTTTGCGTTCGGTGATGTTTCTGTCTATACCTCTATATCCAGTCAATTGACCTTTTTCATCAAAAATGGCAATTGAACTTGACTCTACGATTACTAAATGTCCATCCTTATGGCGACTTACCTTTTCCAGCTTGAAACTTGACTCCTTATTAATTATTTGCTCTCTGAAATTTTTCCATACTCTTTTCGCCTCTTCTTTAGACATAAAATCAAATGGGATTTTACCTAACACCTCACTAACTTCATAACCTAACAACTCCTTAACTTTAGGATTGACATAAACGTACACCCCATTTTTATCGGTCTCCCATATCCAATCAGTAGTAGCTTCAACTAGATCTTTAAACCTCTGTTCTGACATCCGAAGTTCATCATTCAGTTTTTTCTGCTCGGTGATGTCTAGGATAGAAGCTACTGACTTTTTTATTCCATGTATCAGGTTGATTGTGAGCATAGCATTCCTTATCTGCCCCTTTTTGTTGACGAAGTCGAAAGTGTAATGTGTGGGTGGTTTTCCACTTTTCTTTCTCCTTGCTTTGTGGTATCTTTTCATTCGTTCCAAATACTCTTTGGTGACAAGTTCAGTCCACTTCTTTCCCTCCAATTCTTTCCAAGAGTACCCGCTCAACGCTTCAAACCGCTTGTTAACCATGGAAATCGTCTTATCCTCCTCCAAAATGCACATCGCGGTACCAGTATTCTCAAAAACAGTTCTATACCTCTCCTCCGACTGCCTCAACTTCTCCTCCGCCCGCTTCCGCTCGGTGATGTCCCTCGCAATAGTTAAAACCGCCTGTTTTCCATGATAAGTCACACGACTGGAGCTAATCTCCACCGGAAAGGTCTTCCCATCTTTGGTGGTGTGTAATGTTTGAAAAACCTCCAGTTCATCGGTTTTCATTCCTTTAATAAGAACTTTTATTTGTTCTGGGGTTAGAGCGCTATCGATGTCTGTTGGTCCCATAGAAAGCAGTTCTTCCCTAGAATAACCCAAAACCATAACAGCAGCATTATTCACATCAATAATTTTCCCATCAAAATTAAGAACCAAAGCCGTGTCATTCATTCCGTTAATTAGCTCTCTATATTTCTCCTCACTCTTCCGAAGCGCCTCCTCTGCCTTCTTGCCTTTCACAACCGTACGTATGCCATGTGCGAGTTCACCGTAAACCGCTTCTGGCTTGCCGATTTTGTTGATGTATTGGTTGGCACCCAAATTCAACGCTTTAATAGCAACTATTTCTCTGCCTTTTCCAGTGAAAATGATAAAAGGAATGCTGTTCCCGCTATCTCTCAGTTCCTTCAAAAATTCAAGCCCGTCTTTCCCCGGCATAATATAGTCAGAAACAATCACATCAAACGTTTTCTTTTCCATTTTTTCCATGGCTTCTTCAACAGACAAAACAGTTTCTACCTGAAATGAGCCATGCATTTCCAAGATCTTTTTTGCAGTCTTCAGGTAGCCAGCGTCATCGTCTACGTGTAAAACATGAATCAGTGTCTTCTCAGTCGAGGCTATGTTGCCCTTGGGTAACGACTCCGCATCAGGAGTTACCATCTAACCTAACTTCTCCTATTCAACCACACAATTGGGCTCTTATCTGCTATCCCATAATTGTGACTGGACGCTATAATATTTGTGAAATCAGGTTATGAATTGATAACATAGCTAATTCAGATTCGGAACCATTCCTAAAACATTTATTGATTAGCAAAAATCGGAAATGGATACGCCTCTTTTTATCTGCTTGGTTTTTCAGGAAAAAGCTGTTTTTCAACAATCTTCTGTTATTAGTCTCCTATGATTAAGTTGTAACCATACATTTATATTAGAATTTAAAGGTAAACTAGTAAGGAAAAGGTGAAGTATGGTGTATAAAGTTGATTGGAACGACCCAGCACTAAAACGTTG
>Ga0315547_1001962_pt1 | contig 15093 bp, 12 predicted proteins | sample SalMarSW160240MG_2_FD_202542 | JGI IMG/M metagenome (GOLD analysis project Ga0315547, IMG submission 202542) | Salt marsh sediment microbial communities from the Plum Island Ecosystem LTER, Massachusetts, United States - Salt Marsh Sediment SW1601-240 ... | reverse complement strand
AAGGATGCATTAAAATCTGTGGGTAAGGATGCGCTTAATCGCAAATCCGGAGCCAGGGGATTAAGGGCTATTCTTGAAAAAGTTATGCTGGATATTATGTATGATCTTCCTTCACGACCAGATCTAATGGAATGTGTTATAGGGGATGAAGTGATTCTTAATGAGGAACCTCCTCTTTTATTGTATGAAAATGAAAACCAGATTAAATCTGCATAAAAAGTGCCTAAATTTATATAAGCTAAAGTTATGCAAACAGGTATTCTTAACTTTAATTAATTTTGACAGCTTCGTAAAAAGTCCAACTGCTGCGTTACGCCTCATCTTTCGTCATTGCGGCGTACCGGTAAGTACGCCTCATTCCTCAAGATTCGCAAGCCTTGCATTTGGAGCTTTTTACTTTGCCGTCACAATTTTGACTTTTTACGAGTACATCAAAATTAGTCACTTCAAACTTTTAATTTTTAACTTCGATTACCTATGTTTAAGACAAATTCTATAGAAAATTTCTTAGGGAAAGAGAAAAAACAGGTTCCATTGCTCCCCCTAAGGGATATAGTAGTATTTCCTGGAATGGTGATTCCTTTATTTATTGGAAGGGAAAAATCTATTGATGCACTTAAATATGCACTCTCCCAGGAGAAGGAAATTTTTTTGACCACCCAGAAAAAAGCCAAGATGGATAACCCCACCCTTCGAGATATATACTCTTACGGCACCTTGGGCATAGTTCTTCAACTTCTTAAAATGCCAGATGGAACAGTTAAGAGTTTAGTGGAAGGAAAGAGCAGGGCCAAGATCAAAAATTACCTGCCTGATGGAGGTTTTTTCATGGTTGAGGTAGAGAAAATCTCGGAACATTACGAACCAAATACCAAAACTGAGGCCCTTATAAGAAGCATCCATTCTTCATTTGAGTCGTACACAAAACTTAACCAAAAGATTGGTGAGGATATAGCTGAGTCAGTTATGTCTATAGATAATCCATCTCAATTAATTAATACCGTGGCTGCTCATCTCACAGCAAAGATAAAAGAAAAACAATCCTTGCTGGAGATAGAAGATGTAAATAATAGGCTTGAAGTACTATACAGGCTATTGAATGCTGAGATTGATATCCTTAAGCTCGAGGACCATCTGAGGCAGAGCGTTAAAGAACAGATGGAGAGGACTCAAAAAAACTATTACCTCAATGAGCAAATGCGGGCAATACAGAAAGAAATGGGTACCCAAGATGACTTTGCCCAAGAACTCAAGGATCTCGAAAAAAAGATTAAGAATAAAAATCTACCCAAAGAGGCGGCCACAAAGGTAAGACATGAATTCAAAAAATTAAAAATGATGACCCCAATGTCTGCAGAGGGCACCGTTGTGCGGAACTATATTGATTGGATTTTATCCTTGCCGTGGCTTACACGCACAAAAAACAAGTTAAGCATTCAGGAGGCTGAAACAATACTTGAAGAAGATCACTATGGGCTATCTAAACCTAAAGAGAGAATACTGGAATATTTAGCTGTTCAGAACCTTACAAAAAAAATCAAAGGCCCCATTCTCTGTTTTGTTGGCCCTCCTGGAGTTGGCAAGACCTCATTAGCCAAATCAGTGGCGCGATCTATGGGAAGGAATTTCATAAGACTCTCTCTTGGTGGTGTCAGGGATGAGGCTGAAATAAGGGGCCACAGAAGAACATATATTGGCGCTTTGCCAGGAAAAATCATTCAATATCTTAAAAGGGCAAAATCAAATAATCCGGTGTTCTGCCTGGATGAAGTAGACAAAATGAGTACTGATTTCAGGGGAGACCCATCGGCTGCTCTTTTAGAAGTGCTTGACCCAGAACAAAACTATGCCTTTAATGACCACTATCTTGATATTGACTACAATCTTTCAGAGACTTTTTTCATAACGACAGCCAATGAACTTATTGGTATTCCACCGCCTTTACAGGATAGAATGGAGATTATAAGGCTGCCTGGTTATACAGAAATTGAAAAGTTGCACATCGCGAAAAAATTTCTGATAAAGAAGCAGATCGAACAAAATGGTCTTTCTGGGGATAATATCTCTTTTTCTGATCAGGCTATTTTAAATATCATAAGGTATTATACCAGAGAGGCAGGAGTTCGAAATTTAGAGAGGGAAATAGCTGCGGTATGCAGAAAGATTGCACGAGAAGTAGCCAAAAAAGGCACATCTATTAAGATAAAGGTTAGTGGAAATTCTCTTCATCATTACTTAGGTGTTTCAAAATTTCACTATGGAAGAAAAGAGGAAAAAGATGAAATAGGTCTTGCTACCGGCTTAGCCTGGACAAGTGCAGGAGGGGAATTGCTTCATATAGAAACCACTGTTATGCCAGGAAAGGGAGAACTGGTCTTAACGGGTACCCTTGGAGATGTGATGAAAGAATCAGCGAAAGCTGCCTTAAGTTATGTCCGCACAAAAGGAAGAAGCCTCGGTATGCCAGATGACTTTTATGAAAAGGTAGACATACATGTCCATGTTCCCGAGGGAGCGACGCCTAAAGATGGGCCATCGGCAGGTATCACTGTAGCGACATCAATTGCCTCTGCACTCTTAAGAAAATCGGTGAAAAGAAATCTGGCCATGACCGGAGAGATAACACTCAGGGGCAGAATTCTTCCTATAGGGGGCCTTAAAGAAAAGATAATTGCTGCCCATAGAGGTGGAATAGAACAGGTTCTCATCCCTCAAGAAAATAGAAAGGATATTGAAGAAATACCAGCGAAGGTTCTAAAGAAAGTGGAATTAATCCTGGTTGAGCACATGGATGATGTCCTTGAGAAGGCCCTCACACTAGTTAAAGGAAAAGATCTCTTTCTCCCAGAGGATAGGTTTCAACCTTTCGCCTTACCTAAAGGAGAGGCCAAATCTCAGATTACTGCACACTAATTAGGGGCGGGTAGCTCAGCGGGAGAGCGTCGGCCTTACAAGCCGAGGGTCACAGGTTCAATCCCTGTTCCGCCTATCAATTATTTCAAGGGGTTACATTAAATTGTAGCCCCTTTTCGATTATAAGCTTTTCATATTTCACCCCTATTTCTTATCAGTTTTCTCGCTTTACTCTTGTGAAAATCTCTTTGAATAATATCATACCAGAGATGGACACAGAAAGAGTTTTTGAGTATAAAGGAGTTGTCCTAAGGGAGAATAAAAGTTTAGATAAAATACGACCAATGTTCCTTTCTGGCAACAAATACCCTCCGCTGCTTTGTCAATCCTTAGCTAACCGTCGAATATCTTTTTAAACGGCATAGAAGTACCATTCACTCCACTATAGAATCTCACATTCAAGTCAACAATCGCAAATAATTGACAGAAGCCCTACAGAATAGTATAATTATTCTAAAATCCATTCTTTTATGTTATTCAGCATTTGCCCTCTCTTGGTTATGAGTTTTTTATATGGTTTGGACTATGAATGATTCATTGCTATCTAAAGAAAAATCTTTTTATGAAATAGAGTGCCCAGAAATTGTAGGTGAAAGTAAGGCGATACAATCTATTAAAAAAAAAATACAACAGGTATGTGACAAGAATGTAACTGTTTTGATACTGGGAGAGAGTGGTACAGGTAAAGAGTTAGTGGCTCGGAATATTCATTGTAAATCTAAACGCAAAGAGGAAAATTTTATTCACGTTAATTGCGCGACCTTGCCAAACGAATTATTAGAAAGTGAACTCTTTGGGTACCAAAAGGGAGCCTTTACAGGTGCTACCTACAATAAGCTGGGGAGGTTTGAGAAGGCCAATCGAGGGACATTTTTTCTCGATGAAATAGGGGCGTTGAGCCATTCGCTTCAAGCAAAGATTCTGCAAATATTGGAAGATAAAAAAATGTCAAAACTTGGTAGTATAAATGATATTCCCATAAATGTTCGAATACTAGCTGCTACGAATGCAAATCTGGAGGAGAAAATTACAAAAGGTTCTTTTAGGACTGACCTCTATTACCGTTTAAACGTAATTTCTATTGAAGTGCCTCCTTTAAGAGAGAGAAAGGAGGATATCGTTCCTTTAACAAAACACTTTATGGGTAAGTTTTGCAATGAATTAAAGAAAGATCGTATCCATTTTGATGTTTCTGTGAAAGAACATTTACAAAAATACGATTGGCCAGGTAATGTTAGAGAATTAGAGAATATCATAAAAGGGGTTATAGCATTGCAAAAAACAGATATGGTGTATACTGATTTAAAGCTGGGGAAAGTGGTAGATAAAGAGAAAGAAGGTTTGGTGGCTAAAAGTAGGAATCTCTTTCAAATTTGGGATGATAGAAAAATAAAAGAGCAGATTAATGGCAGAAGTGATATCTCTTTAAAGACAATACGTGGGCAATATATTGCTGATGTTGAAAGACGAGTTATTTGCAAGGCCTTGGAATTAACTCAGTGGAACAGGAAGAGTGCAGCCCAATTATTGCGGGTTAGTTATAAAACCCTTTTAAACAGAATTGAAGAGTATAACATACTGTAATTAAGGGTTTTTCTCAGGTTCCTAATATAGCTGCCTAAAAACTGATTTTTCTTACTGTAATAATGCTACAAGGCTGTTTGGAGGAAGTCTTATGCCAAGTTGCATTCAAACGGATACTATTCATAAAGGTCATTGCGAACGAATGTGAAGTCCCGCTATGCGGGACCACGTCGCCCGCCCGCCTCGCCTAAGGCGAAGCCGATGTCGCTCCTCGCAATGACATGATTGCAACTTGGTATTACCACATAGAAAGCTCGGAGGGTAATTTTGAAAAAGGTATACGTCATTGGCGGTCCAATTAAAGGTAAATCTTTTACTCTTACTGATAATGTCACTACTATTGGGAGGTCCTCTGATAACGACATATGCATCTCCGATATAGGGGTCTCCCGGCATCATGCCACATTTATAAAAAAGAATAATAAAATTTTTATCGTAGATCTGAAGAGCTCTCAAGGCGTTTTCATTGATGGAGAGAAGATAGAGCCAGGAGTGGAAGTTGAAATAAAAAGAGAGACTACTTTGATGATAGGAAACTCAGTTCTATCATTCAAAAAGGCAGTTTCTGAAGAAACAATGGGTCAACCATACCCTCCTGATGTACAAAAAGAGCTTCTTGATACAAGAAAATCCTCAAAGTATATCTCCAGGAACTATATACAAAGTTTGGAATTATTCCTTACAGTATCAAATATTCTTGCTCAATCACTTAATATCGATGAAGTATTAGGTGAGGTGATAGATCAGATTTTCAATCTCTTAAAGAGAATCGACCGTGGGGCCATATTGTTGGTAAACAAAAAAACAGGCAAGTTAGAAGAGGTAGTTTCAAAGACGAGAATAGACGACACAGATAATCTCTTCTCTAAAATTCGCTATAGCAGGACTATCGTTAATAGGACGTTAAAGGAAGCTAAGCCGGTAATGATGTCTGATACAAGCCGTGTAAACAAGGCTGACCTTTCTGATAGCATAGAACAACTACATGTCATGTCAGTTATGTGTACACCACTCATATTTAAAGAAGAGGTTCTTGGAGTCATTTATGTAGACTCCCTTGGGTTGCCTGAAGGATTCAGAAAAGATGACCTTGAATTGCTTACTGGCTTAAGTAATACTGCGGCTATTGCCATAGAAAATGCGAGTCTGTATTCAGATTTAGAAAAATTGGTTGAACAGAGAACAAATCAATTAGAAAAGACAAAGGATAGATTTCAAGAGAGTGAATCAAGGTTTAGAGCATTGTTCGAAAACATGAGCAATGGTGTTGCTATTTTAGAGGCAATAGATGATGGCAATGATTTTATTTTTAAAGATTTCAACAAAGCTGCTGAGGAGATAGATAAAATAGAAAAACGGGATATCATTGGTAAAAGTGTCCTTACAATGTTTCCACGTTTTAAAGATCTTGGCCTTTTTGATATATTTAAAAGAGTGTGGAAAACAGGAAGACCTAAAGATAATTTTCCCATATTCTATGAAGATGATAGAATTAAATCCCGGAGAACGAATTACGTCTATAAATTACCAAATGGAGAAATTGTATTTATCTATGAAGATGTAACTGACCAAAAACAGGCAATTGAAAATCAGCAGAGGCTTCAAAAGCAGCTTACTCATGCTCAGAAGTTAGAATCATTAGGCAGACTGGCAGGGGGTGTGGCGCATAACTTTAGAAACATCTTGCAAGCTATTCTGGGAAATAGTCAATTCCTTCAAATGGCATACAGTCAGGATGACCTATTACAAAAAGTTGCAACGATTATCAATGAATCAGTGAAAAAGGGCTCCAATTTCATCGATAGTTTGTTGAAATTCTCCAGGCAGGATATTGAAAAAGATATATCCCCCCTCAATTTAAATAATACTCTTAATGAAACATTTAAAATAATTAGTAATACCTTTGATAAGGGGATAAAGATTGTTACGAAGATAGAGGAGACACTACCAATTAGAGGTGACCATTTAAATCTCGGTCAAGTTTTTATAAATTTATGTAATAATGCACGAGATTCAATGCCACATGGTGGTAAGCTGACGATAGAAGCAAGAAAAACGAGTAAAAAAGTCATAGTTACCATTTCTGATACTGGATGTGGCATAGATGACAAAACCTTGAAAAATATATTTGATCCCTTTTTTACTACTAAAGGCATCGGTGAAGGAACTGGTTTAGGTTTGGCAATAACCCACGGTATAATAGAAGAACACAATGGGACTATATCTGTATCCTCGCAACTTAATAAGGGAACAACATTTACAATTTCTTTTCCCATAGCTGAGAAATTTGTCAACATTGAATCAGAATCTCATCTAAGAATCAGGCATGGGAAAGGAGAGAAGGTTTTAATTGTAGATGATGAACCGGATGTCTTAAAAGGTCTTGAGAATATGGTTGCGTCTATAGGGTATGAAGTATATTCAGCACGTAACGGTAATAAGGCCCTCGAACACTATAAAACATATAAACCTGATGTTGTGTTACTCGATTGGAAGATGCCTATTATGGATGGAGTAACGTGTGCCAAAAAAATTCTTGAAAATGACCCAGCTGCCCGAATAGTTATGATTTCCGGCTACAAAGAGAGTGCTGCAAATGGAATCGATGCCAGTTTTAGAGCCGTTATAAAGGACTTTGTTCTTAAACCTTTTGATTTAAAGAAAATAAGTAAAATTATTTCAAAAGCCCTTCAATCTTCCTAGCCCCCCAGTAATCTTGTTACATGATCTTTTAATTTTTCCATCTCAAATGGTTTCCGTAATACAACATCTGCCTGTTTTTCAGCTGCAAGTTCTTCAGGGTTTTTTCCATACGCAGTAATGGCTATAACCGGTAAATTAGGGGCCCTTTCTTTTATAACAGTAATAATCCCTATCCCGCTCACATAGGGCATAACGATATCAGTAATGACCAAATCATACTGTTCAGATTCGACCATTTTTAATCCATCCATTCCATTTGAGGCAGTAATTATAGTATAGCCTAAATATTCAAAGTAGCTCTGCATCATCGAGAGAACATGATTGTCGTCTTCAATAATAAATAGTGTTTTTTTCATACTATATTCCTCACTACCCTAAATTATATATGAGCTTTCCATATCTCATATTTTTTGCTGAGGGCGGGCTTTTATGCCATACCCTCCATAAACGTTATATCCTGCTCTTGTGTATTTTTAGTACCGATGGTAATTATTTCTATTCTTTTATCATCTCTTTTTTTGAAATATATTCTACCAGAATAGGAGAAGATTGCCTCAAATATAGGTAATTTCCCTTTTTTACTGAAAACTTTTCTTTTAATATTCACTGGGGAATCACCCTGGTTCAATCTATAGATTATCTCTTCAGCCTTTAATTGAAAATCCTGCGGTAATTGCACGTATCCTTCAAGGGCCTTTTTATGGAAAAACATATTCTTATATATCACATTAAATCTTTTTTCTATTGAATCAATATCCTTTTTTCTCTTTTTTGCACCGTGTTCCTCTATCATCTTCAAATGGTTTATTTCTTCTCGTAGCTGGGTAATTTCATGCTCTTTCTCTTCCTTTAAAGCGATATTGTTGCTGGCTTGCTCCTCAAGCCTTTCCATTTCATCAAGAACCTCATCTATCTCCAGTGATTTTTTCTTCTGAATTTCTGCCTCATCCATAAGCTGCACAATATTCGATTCCAGGTCGTCTTTATCATGTTTAATCTTTTCTATCTTTGCAATATAATCCTTTTCCTTTTTAGACAGCCCCTCCAGGGATTTTTCGCTTCCCGCCAATTTATTTGAAAGCACATCAATCCGTTTTTGTTCATCTTCTCTGGTTGCCACCCACTCCCTGACCCTCTTTTTATAATGCCAATAGAGTAACAATATTGCCGAGAAGAGATATACAATCAGAATACTGTTTGTGAGCCAGCTATTGTGTTGTACGTTCACATCGACTGATACTGTAAGACCGTCATTCAACATTTGAAAATTCTTTTCCGCTCTTTTGATGTAATTAAATGATTCACTCGCATTACTATCAAATTCCCTGTTTTTATTAAAATATATATCTCCCTCTTCCCAATAATAAGGATATAACAATTTTCCTTGTTTACTGGTAACCATTATCTTTGTAATTACACCAAGGGTTTGGAATGTATCATGTTTCAAAAAACGGTCTATGTTATTGTTTATCTCCTCTTTAACGCTGTATTTTCCATCGTAAAGTGCCTCGTAATCCTGAATAATGCAGTTTGCTACATCTTTTTCTCTGCTATTCTGTAAGTATCGTTCAAGGATCTGGACAGAAAAAATGTACATAATAGGTGGTAAAAATATGCAAATAAAGATTATTCTAAAAGAAATATAATTCATCTCATATTCGCCAGGGCTTGCTGCGCCTGCTTGTAACCAGGGAACTCTTTATTCAGTGCAAGGGCCTTTTCAAGGGCAGCTTTGGCCTCTTTTTTTTGGTCGTTTTTTAAATATGCCATACCCAGGTGGTATAGTATTACCGGGTTTGTCTGTATCTTTTCATGGCTCTGTTCTAACTCTACAATGGCGCTTCGATACAGACCTTTCTTATAATATATCCAGCCCAGGGTATCCAAAATTGATGGACTCTTTGGCATCTTTTCCTTGGCGATTTGTGCCAGGCCCAGGGCCTCATCTATACTTCCTCCATGCTCAGCCAGCACCCAAGCCAGGTTATTGGCAGCCGGTGCAAAGTCTTTCCTGATCTCAAGGGCTTTTCGATAATACGATTCTGCCGCCTTGACATCACCTTGTTGTTGATAAATAGTTCCTAGTGACATGTAAGCGGGAAGGTATGAAGGGTTCTTGGCTAAAATTTCCTTATAGTTAGCAATAGCGCTATCAGTGTTCTTTTCTCGTATATAAATTCTGGCTAACGCAATGTAAGGAAATAGTATATTAGAATTGGTTTCGATAGCCCTCTCAAAACTCTTTTTGGCTTGTGTAATCTTGTTGTTAGCTAAATAAATTCTGCCTTTAAGATCATAAATAAAGGCCAGGGATGCGGAATCCTTTGGCAAGCCTTGAGAGTGCCGATCACAGAATGTAAGCGCTGTATCAAATTGTTTTTTCTCTAAGTAAATTAAAACACTATAGGTCAGCGCTTCAGCCAGCCCTGGCCGCAACCTTAGGGCCTTGGCAAACTGCTCTAATGCGTTTTCATGTTGCCTTTTCAATAAATACAGGAGGCCCAATCTGCTGTAGCCTATTGGATTTTCAGGCACTAATTTGATTACCTTTTTGAAGCTCCTTTCAGCATCATGGGGTTTTTTCTCCAATAGTGCCAGATTTCCCTTATAGACCAATGCCTGAATATTTTTTGGATCCTGCTGTAAAATCTTGTTCACTTCTCGCCTGGCCAGATCAAGATTTCTTTCTTTAAAATAAAACTGAGCTAAAATGAGACGCGCGGCTACAAATCTTGGATTGAGTTCAACCGCCTTAATAAGATCTTTGCGGGCCAGTGCCTCTTCTTTCTTGGCCAGTAATGCCTGTGCCCTATAAAAATATGCCTCAGCAAGTCTGGGTTCATTCTTGACTACCGTGTCAAAAGAGGAAACCGCTTCAGAAAATGCACCCTTATTCAATAAAAGCCTTCCCTTTATCAGGTTCGCCACTGGATGACCCTTGTCTTTTTTAAGAACCGCATTAACTTCTTCTTCAGCCTCAGAAAACTTCTTATATGTATAGTGAAGCAGGGCAATTGTGGCTTGAATATTAGAATTCTCTGGCTTTAACTCAGCTGCCCTCTTCATGGCTTTCAGTGCAGAATCATAGGAATTCCTGCGAGCATAATACTGAGCTAAACCCATTAACGGGCCAACATTGCCTTCAGGTGCAACGTTAACTGCATCCTTGTATATCTCCTCTGCCTTGTTCCATTTTCCTCTGCTTTCATAAAAAGAGGCAAGCACACGTAATGCGGCATGCTTGGATGGCGAGTCAGCAACCATTTGTTTCAGCTCTTTTTCGGCCTCATCATGGCGCCCCATTCTCACGTATAATCTTGAAAGCTCACCCCTGAGAATAGGCATTTTTTTATCTTGATCCAGTGCCTTTTTATATTCTGCCTCGGCCTTTGTAAATTTTCCATCCATAAAGAAAAGCCTCGCAAGTGCCACTCGAACCTTCACCTGTTTCGGGTCAATACTAATTGCCTTTTTTAGTGTTTGGATGGCCTTATCCTTCTTTTTCTCTCTAATTTGAACACCTGACAAAAGCATTAATCCATCAATATTTTTTGGACTTTTTTCTAAAATAAGTTCTGCTTTTTTCCGTGCCTCATCTATCTTTTTACTCAATAGATATATATTACCCAGCTTCAATTGTGCATCGAGATGATCCGGATTAAGCTCAACGGCTCGTCTGAAAGAGCGAAAGGCCTCCTGTCCTCTTTTCAGCTTTAAATAAACCTCGCCTAACTCATAGTGGGCCGAGTCATTTTTTGGATCAATCTGGATTACATTCTTAAACTCAATTACGGCCTTCTTATATTCAAGACTCTTCACATATTTTTGGGCATTGGCAAGGTGCTTGACCTTTTTCTGCTCGCTGGTGCTACAACCCCAATAGATGCCCGCAAAGGATACAATTAAGAGAATAACAATGATCTTCGTAAACACAAACACGCTGTTCCTTGCTTCAAGGTTCATAATATATTTCTCCTTCTTCATAATCATTAAACATTTACTGCTAATAGTTATGTAATACTCATCATATGTCAAGTATTCCTTCTCAGAAATCTCATGGAATACACTGCCATCTTTCTGGGTTCATTGTCTACCCCTCTTATGCGTTAATCAGTAACTATTACAAGTTACACTATTGAGATGGTGGTTGGAAATATGTTTATTGAGAAATATTGAGGCGTAATCGGGAAAGACGTCTCATACCAAGTTGCATTCAAACGGCTACTATTTATAGAGGTCATTGCGAACGAATGTGAAGTCCCGCTATGCGGGACCACGTCGCCCGCCCGCCTCGCCTGAGGCGAAGCCGATGGCGGGCAGGCTTCGCCCCTCGCAATGACATGATTGCAACTTGGTATGAGCCCTCTGCTTCTTCTTTTTTGATGCTATTCTTTAAGAGAGAGGTTGTATGAATTAGGACAGTCGATAGAGGAAAAACAGGGCAGGCAAAGATGGGAGAGAGGCTTAACCTAATCGATGCAGGTCTACTTCTTTGGTCCTGAGCCTACTGCTTATAAACTACCTCATACAAATTTCCTTTCCAGGGTCTAAACCTATTACTCCACTGTCCTAAAGTACGCCACCTGCACATTAACACGCAAAACGTGGTCGATTTATTAAATTTCCTCTGGGATGTAAGCCTGGGTCTTTTCTTGCTCAGCAATTGCTCGTATTGTCATGCCATCGCAAAGTTATTTACTTTTTTAAGAGCGATCCGATTGACATAAGCAATTCAACTTAGTCAACAACGTCCCTAACTTCCTACAATATCCACACGCTTTTCGACATCATCTTATTTAATTCCATTGCCATTAAGGAAAGATGGTAGTATAGTACTACTATCCTATTATTTTTGGAAGGAGATCAAAATGGCCCAAGTAGTTAAAATCACCAGAAAGTATCAAATTACTCTGCCCCGTGCGATCAGAGAGTGCGTCCCTGGTTTGGAGGAGGGCAGGAAGGTGCAGATTGAAGTAAGAGACGAGGAGGTTGTAATTCGACCTATTATGGAGATTCCCCAAAGTCAAGCCTGGTTCTGGACCCCAGAATGGCAAAAGGCCGAACAGGAAGTTCAAAAGGACGTTGTAGCTGGTAACCTCTCCCCTTCCTTTAAGTCTGCTGAGGAAGGTATCAATTATCTTCATCGCAGACGTAGACAGATAAAAGATCAATAAAAAGGTAAAACTACGTGAGACAATATCGGTTTTCTCCCAGGTTTGAGTACGCTTATGCTGGGCTTCCAAGACGCATTGCCAATCTGTTTGATAAGAAATTGCCTCTTTTTCTCAAGAATCCTTACCATACCTCTTTCCGCTCAAGAAAGATGGAAGGAGTAAAAAAACCCGATATCTGGGAGGCTCGCCTTACTATCCACTACCGATGGACCTTCCATGTTGCCGAAGATGGGGCACTCATATTTAGAAATATTGGCACCCACGATATCCTCAAAAGGCCTTAAGGAAAGCGTGAATCGAAAAATAAACCCGTCCCCTTTTTAGATCTTCTTAGTACATAAGGTAATAAATTTACCTGCATCCGTGATTCTACAGGGCTTTGAGTTGCAATGGTAACATATTTGTGACAGGAATTACAAAATTGTTTTTACGATGGGGAAGCTGGAGCTGATATGTGTAGTATTCCGCGAGTATTCCGGCTAATTGGCAATAAAGTTATAGACTTATTATACCTAAAACTCGGAGGGAAAGACATTTATTCAGCCTTCTGAGTTATTTATAAATTCATGGAGATACCCCATCTTCCCACGATTTTAACCTTGACTTATCATGCATTCGTGCTATCTTAATATTGTAATAATTATTTTTAGAGGGACTATGGGCATTATAAAAACAATTGGCAGTAGCGGCCAGATCTCACTGGGAAAAAAATTCGCAGGTCAAAACGTAATGTTGGATGAAATAGAAGCGGGAGTTTGGATTGTTAAACTTGGTCGATTCATTCCCAATAATGAAAAGTGGCTGTACAGGCAAGATGTTCAGGCCGAACTTAACGAAGCTATTGCCTGGGCAGATGAAAATCCGCCCGAGGACACTAACTTTGAGGAATTGGAAGCACAGTCCAAAAGATGAACCAGAAAAGCCATCAGCCCGTGCGTTTGGATTTGAACAACCCGGTCTTTCAGCGGCAGCTTTTCAAACTGTCCAAAAGCGAGCAGCGCAACATCCTCAATACTCTGCGAAAATTGGCCAATATGACATGGCAACAGGTATATATTGAGCATGGACTAAAATGGGAGGCCATATTATCCAAGAAAGGCCCAGGTGGCAAAAAGCTTTACAGTTTTCGAATTGGTAGCGGATTTCGAGGAGTAGCGTACCGTGACGGCTTATGGCTGCGCATCCTTTCATTACATCCCGATCATGATTCTGCTTACCGGTAGACAATTCAACTAAAACTCTTACCTCTTACTTTTCGCCCTTCTCAACTATGCCTATCAGTCTTTCCCTTCACTATAGAGAAATCAATAAAGTCGAGAGGACCTTTAGTAGTCCGTTTCCCGGCATCAAGAATTTCAATTGCCACGATTTTACCGTCCTTTGAATAATCAACAATCACGCCGTCAAGTTCTGCCGACTCATTAATGACCTCTTCGGAAATAAACTCAATATTTAACATATCGTGCATTGGGTCGTATCCAATTCTCATCTTTCACCTCCATCCAGTAACGCTCAATCTCCTCCATACCCTTCAACAACCTGAGCAGGGAATCGTATCGTTTCTTTTATCCATTATTGTGAAATGCCCCTTCTTTCAGCTTTTTTTTCAGCAAGAGGTATTATTTCGATCTTTTTCACTCTTAATCAATTCCTTTAATCAATAATTTTAACACCTCTTTGTAAGTTTAGCAATTTTTTCGTATTCATCAGCCTTGACCATGAGTTCGTGCGAAGTAACCTCCCTTCACTTTTCCCGAATTTCCGTCTTACGAGTTATAGGATTGAAATATAGATTGTTGACAAGAAAGTGCTAATTGAGATTTCTACCCAAAACAAGCCCTCCAGAGGCGGGTGAACCCTCCAGAAAAACGGCGGTTAAGCCCTCCAGAGGCGGGTGAACCCTCCAGAAAGACGGCGGGTAAACCTTGAGCGGAAATCGGTAAAGGAGATGACTGTAAGATAGGTAAGCTGGAGCTGATATGTCTAATATTCCGCGAGTATTCCGGCTAATTGGCAATAAAATTATAAGGCTCAGACTTTTAATAACTAAAATTGATGAACTCGTAAAAAGTCAAAAAACTCCCTCTCCCTTGATGGGAGAGGGTAGGGGTGAGGGTGAAAACAATGCTATTTCAGCCAGTTATGTCGGTGAATTTGTCATTTCGACTGGAAGGAGAAATCTTGTGTTTTCAGCATGTTACGTTGGTAAGATTTCTCGCTTCGCTCGAAATGACATGTTGTTGAGACTCTTTACGAGACCATCAAAACTCAGGGGGCAAAACAGTCATTCAGTCTCATGAGTTATTTATATATTTATGTACCCATCTTCACATAGGATATTGAGCAATTACTTTTTTTAATCCTTATATCGGGATTTCAGGGACTCTATGTTTTCCTTGACATTAAGTTATGGCGGCATTAATATGTATATGGATGTAGAGATAAGGAGTTTGCTATGAGACGTACAACTATTATGATACCCGAAGACTTAAAAATCCGTGCTGCAAGACGGGCGAACTCGTCGGGTTTATCCCTGGGGGCTTTCATTCGGGAAGCTCTTGAAAGAGCTTTGAGGTCCTCTACCGCCGGGAAGCTTGATGATTCCTTTTTGACCGATAACGCCGTATATGAAGGCGACACAGAGGTCGATCTGGCACAAAATCATGATATATATTTATATGGAAATTAACTATGATCTATATTGATACCGGCGCATTCC
>Ga0315547_1001961_pt1 | contig 15095 bp, 19 predicted proteins | sample SalMarSW160240MG_2_FD_202542 | JGI IMG/M metagenome (GOLD analysis project Ga0315547, IMG submission 202542) | Salt marsh sediment microbial communities from the Plum Island Ecosystem LTER, Massachusetts, United States - Salt Marsh Sediment SW1601-240 ... | reverse complement strand
CACAATATAAAGGATGTTAGCGATTGTATAACGCAACATCTAGTTAGGTGCTACAGTTGATTGCTTGTAACTGATTGAAAATAATTGAATTAAGAGATGCTTAAATCATATTGGCGAAAGTCGGGTTTAAATAGTAAATTGAAAATTGTAAATAGTAAATGGAAATATTAATTATCTTGTCTTGAAGAACTTTTGGGGATAAAATGCGTATCAATATATAGAGAGATAATTATGACAAAGAAATTATACCGAGCTCAGAGTAATAAAATGCTCGGCGGAATTTGCGCTGGGCTAGCGGAGTATCTGTAGGTCGATTCGACCTTGATCAGGCTGATATTTGTTGCTGTTGGATTATTGACAGCTATATTTCCCATGCTTCTTTTTTATGTAATTGCCTGGATAATAATTCCAGTAAGGGGAGAAATCGAACAAATTCGCAAGCAGGAAAAAGCTGACAAGAAAAAGTAAAAAGAATGAAGCTGTGGATGCCACTTAGCAGCTTTTAGAACTATATTTCCATTGACTATTTTCTTTGTACAATTCACCTTTCACCTTTGCTGGTAGTTAAAGCAGATGAATTGGAATTTTCCCAGGATAGGGATGTTGTAGATCTTATTGACAAGATTAAACAAATGAAAAAAAGTTTCCTGTAAGACCCGCGGATTCTGCCCATCTTGTCATGCCAAGCGTCGTGAGGAATGGGGTGAGTGGATGCGGGAGGAGCTTACGAGGTTTTTTTGCTTCTTCTTGGCAAACAGTTGATCAACCAGGATTTTGTAAAAAGGATATTGAGCTGGAGGCATAGTGGATTTAATGTACACAGTAAAGTCAGGGCAGAGAGTAAAGAAGAGGCCGAGCGGATAGGTAAGTATATGATCCGGCCTGTACTCTCACTCAGAAGATTATCCCTGGATGAGGCAAAAGGACAGGTAGTCTATCAGTACGGAAAGAACAGCACAGAGTCAGAGCATATGGATTATCTGGAGTTTATTGCCCGGGTTACCTCGCATATCCCAGAGAAAGGTCAAGTGATGATCCGTTACTATGGTATCTATGCTAACGCGCATCGGGGAAAAAAGAAGAAAGCAGGAGTTGACCCTTCCTGCCCCCCTATTATTGAGGATGAAGCCTCATTTATACCCTCTAGCGGAGGGGCTGAGATGATAAAGAAGGTCTATGAAATCGATCCTCTCCGATGTCCAAAATGCGGTGGGCAGATGCGTATTATCTCATTTATCGAAGATTATAAAGTCATAGACAAGATTATCGATCACCTTAAACTTACCTTTAAGGCAGAACGTCCTCCGCTTCCTCAAGCTCAGCTCAGCATGGCAGCTGAGGAAAAATCAGAATATATATGAAACTCCAAAGTCCTGGATCAGGGACCAAAGGTGATCTTTATTCTTTTTGATCATCACTAAGCCCAATTTTATGAGATTCTCTCTTTCTTGCGGACTTATTATTGACTGAACATGTTTTTTATTTGTATTATGGGTGATGGAGCCACTCAGAGGGTGGAAATTTGATGAAATTGAGGATAAATCATCATCAACATAAAAACCAACAATAATGAATTTTCTTATAAGCAGATGCCGTTCTGTTTGAAGATTCTTTTCAAACATATGGAGTGTCCTTATGCTTTTGATTTTATCGAAAGGGATTGGAAGCAAATACTGGCAGATTACAATTTCACTGGTTTTGAACAGTTTCCTTTTTTTAAAGATTACGTAAGATTATTGAAAGCCCAAAAATCGAATGTCGATAAAGAAAATATGATAAGAATTGCCGTCTCGACTAACGATGGAATAAATATTTTCCCTAAAATGTTGGGAATGGCAAAAGAGATATTTATTTATGAAACTAAGAATGGGACGCAATTTAAGCTCATTGAGAAAAGAAACAATCCTTTTGCGGAAAAAATGCAGCATTTAAAAACCTTGGATGTGTATGATTTAATTAACGATTGTTCGGTCATTATATCTGCTCATATTGGCAAAAAAGGAGTGAAAAGGTTGCAAGAAAGGGGAATGAAATTATTTTTTTTAAATGGGAGTATACAAGAAGCATTGATCGAAGTCAAAAAAAGATACTCAATTTCTTGAAACCTATGAAAAATGAGGATAAAATATGTCTGATTTATTAACTTACATTTTAATTGGATCTATTGCGGGCGTGGTTATGGGTACGATCGGTGTTGGCGGTGGTGCTATAATTATTGTTTCATTGCTTTATGTGGCACATTTCCCTCAAAAATTGGCGCAAGGCACGACTCTATTAATCGTGGCTGCCCCTGTGAGTTTATTGGCTGCTTATAATTACTACAGGAAAGGGTTTGTCGATGTTAAAGCTGCTGTTATCATCATGATAGGTTTTTTGATTTTTAGTTTTATGGGATCACAGCTTGCCGCAATATTACCAAAGGAAACACTGAAAATGATATTGGGAATCGGATTGATTCTGATGGGTTTTAAAATGGTATTTTTTTAGGTGAAAAATGAATTTTTCACCTAAATTGAAATGGAAAACAGAGCGCAAAATGGACTTAAAGAACCCAATTTATCATATCTATAAACCTCTGTTTGTCTGGTATTAAAGAAAAATTCAAGGTAAAAGTATGTTTTGAATGAGGGTTAAATGATTAAAGTTAAAAAGAAAAATGAGCAGGAGTTTCTGGTAACGATAGAAGAGGAAGGGAGCAGATCAGAGCATACAGTTAGTTTGGAGGATGACTATTACCAGAATTTAACTGACGGCAAAACATCCAAAGAAGAACTGATAAGGAAATCTTTTAAATTTCTACTTGAAAGGGAATTTAAAGAATCCATACTTTCAGAATTTAATTTAAGGATCATTAAAAATTATTTTCCGGAATATGAAGAAAAAATAAAGGTGTAGAAAAACTGGTAGAAAAAAACAAATTAAAAGAGGTAAAATACAAAGACAAAACGTTTTATTTAAGAAAAATACAAACTACCTCCCCTTCCCCTTGACAAAAACACTTTTTTTTAATACATTTGATAATGAAAACCATTTTCAATAAGGTAAGGGTTAAAGACAAATGAACGGAAGATATGGTATGGGTCCGCGCTGGTGGGACGGGAACTTAAGAAAGCATAGCTGTAGAATTACGGTGCCAAGGCAAGTGATATTGGATGTTTTGAGCGAAGAAAGCAAACATCTGAGTGCTGAAGATATTTTTCTGAAAGTGCATAAGGGGTATCCCGGCATTGGTTTAACGACTGTTTACAGGACTTTGAATCTGCTTACGCGGATTGGCGTAGTGTTAAAATTTGACTTTGGTGACGGTAGAGCGAGATATGAATTAGCAGTCGGAACCCAGCAAGAAAAACATCACCATCACCTTGTTTGTACTAAATGCAACAGGATAATAGATTATAAGGATTTCATAGACGAAGAAGAAGAATTGTTCAAAAAAACGGAAAAGGTTCTTTCTGAGAAACACAACTTCGAAATCAATGGTCATCTTGTTCGTTTTTACGGATTATGTTAGAAATGCAGAGACGAAGTTTAGAAATTTTTTTAAAGCCAAAAAAAGGAGGAAATTATGCCATTAGGAGATAGAACAGGGCCGGCAGGTTTAGGTCCGATGACGGGAAGAGGTGTGGGTTATTGCGCCGGATATTCGGTTCCGGGTTATATGAATCGGGTTCCGGGTAGAGGTGGTGGCTTTGGTCGTGGTTGGGGAAGAGGTTTTGGTTGGAGGAGAGTGTGTTATCCGTATGGAGCTAATTATGATTACGTCGCTCCGTATTCCGCTTATCCCGAAAGGATCCCACCCGAACAGGAAGCGAATATGTTGGCGGAGCAAGCTAAAGCTTTGGGAAGCGAATTGGAAGCCGTGAAGAAACGTATAAAAGAACTGGAGACAGAGATTAAAAAGTAATTAATCGTAAAGCGACGGGGTTATACGGAAAAACTTTAGACGATGAAAAGTGACCTTGCTAAGTGGATAGAGGAAGACGGGAAAAAGTTTTTAAGAAAAATTGGCATAAGAGAAGGCCAAATGATATTGGACTTTGGTTGTGGTAAAGGTCATTACACTATACCCGCGTCAAATTTGGTGGGAGTCAAAGGTAAAGTTTACGCACTGGATAAAAACAGGTCTGTTTTGAATAAATTGAGAAGAATAATAGAAAAAACTGATATAAAGAATATTAAGCTAATAAACGGGGAGAGGAATATTACCGTAAAGAATAATTCAGTGAATGCAGTTTTATGTTACGATGTTCTTCATTATTTAAAATTTCAAGATAGAATGACAGTTTACAATGATATATGGAGGGTTCTAAAGGAAGAAGCCCTTTTTTCTGTATATCCGAAACACAACAAAGAAGATTCTCCTTCAGGAGAATTGGCTGATGTTAATCTGGAGGGCATTATAGGGGAAGTCGAAAACTCAGGCTTTATTCTTAACCAAAAAATCTTCAAAAAACTCTTACATGATAATTTCTTTACTGAAGGTTTCCTATTGAATTTCAGAAAAGGAGGATAGAATGCCATGGATCGATGACAGTAGATGTACGAGTTGTGGAGTCTGTGTTGAGGAATGCCCTGTAGGCACTATAGTTATGGAAGATAGCAGTGCTGAAATAAGGATGGAGGATTGTATACGTTGTGGGATATGTCACGATGTTTGCGCGACAGAAGCTGTAAGACATGACAGTGAAAAGATACCTGAGAGCATAAAAACCAATGTGGAGATGACAGAGAAATTTATGGAGGCTTGCGCAGAATATCTTGGTAATAATAATGAAAAAAATAAATGTTTAAACAGAATGATAAAACATTTTAACAAAGAAAGAATAATTACAGAAAAGACGTTGGAACGGCTTGAAGAATTGAAAAATAGGAGAGGGAATTAGGATGTTTGTCCATAATGATTATACATATAATTTTTTTACTGTATCGAATATTATATTGAAGGAGATGCAAGATGTTTCAAATAGATAAGGAAAAATGTACAGGATGTGAAGTTTGTGTAAATGTTTGTCCTACTGAGGCAATATCGATGGTTGACGGCAAAGCCCAGATTGATGCCAATAAATGCATTGATTGTGGGAAATGTGCTCAAATCTGCCTACAAGGTGCAATTTATTCTGATGTAAAACTACAGCAAAGTTTTCCTCCAAATCAAGGGCAAAATTTGCCTGATTCTGGTTTTGGTATGGGTGGAGGTATGGGAAGAGGTTTAGGTCGCGGTATGGGAAGAGGTTTGGGAAGAGGTCCGCGTGACGGAAGTGGTGGTGGAAGAGGAGGTGGAGGTGGAGGTAGAAGAAGATAAACATTAATTATGATATTAACTAATTATATGAGGGAAAGCATAATTTATACCATTGTATATAGTTACCCGTAAGATAACCTGGTTCTTGGCATAGTATCCAATAGAAGTCTTCTTGCCGATTTTATTAATAAAAGTAAACAGCAGTTTACATCTTCTAACTTCTACCTAAAGCCTAGCTTAGCTGCTTACAGGGGAATACAAGGCAGCTAACCCTTTTGGCGTGTTTCTTGAATCACAATCTCTGCCATGGGCAGGGTATATAGTCAGCGTCATCCGGAGAGGACGGTGTTTTACTGTGTGCTTTTCCATCACATTGACAGCTTCCTTAAGGCTTATGAGTCAAGATTTGAGCGTGAGTATGGTTATCTCCGTCCCATTATTGAGGAAGTGATGGACAAGTATCTGGACTGCGGCAATCCTAAGTGTGGATTCGCGCGGATAAGGTGTTCTGATTGTACGAGAGAAAAATTACTGATGTTTTCCTGTAAGACCCGCGGATTCTGACCATCTTGTCATGCCAAGCGTCGTGAGGAATGGGGTGAATGAATGCGGGAAGAGCTTACGAGGTCTTTTTGCTTCTTCTTGGCAAACAGTTGATCAACCGGGACCTTGTAGAAAAGATATTGCTCTGGCAGCATACTGGATTCAATGTGCACAGTAAAGTCAGGGCCCAAAATAAAAAAGAGGCCGAGCGGATAGGTAAGTATATGATCCGACCTATCCTCTCGCTTAGACGGCTTTCCTTGGATGAGGCGCAAGGGCAGGTAGTCTATCAATACGGAAAGCACAGCGGAGAGACGGAGTATATGAATTATCTAGAGTTTATTGCCCGGGTTACCCCTCATATCCCTGACAAAGGTCAAGTGATGATCCGTTACTACGGCATATACGCTAACGCGCATCGGGGAAAAAAGAAGAAAGCAAGAGTTGAACCTTCCTGCCCCCTTATTATTGAGGATGAAGCCTCATTTATGCCTTCTAGCGGATGGGCCGACATGATACGCAAGGTCTATGAAATCGACCCTCTCCGATGTCCAAAATGCGGGGGGCAGATGAGAGTGATCGCTTTCATAACCGATTATTCCGCAATGGACAGGATCATCACCCTTCTCAAGCTCACTTTTCATGCCGAACGCCCTCTCCCCCACCCCGAGTTCTCCAGCAGGAACTTCTGATCGAAGCTGAGGAGAAGGGATGTGTGAGTATGCTTATGATGGTCAATTCCCATATAATTCATTTGTGCACCTCCTTTTTTTAGATTTGACCTTGCGGGTAGTCTATCATACAATCGACTCCCGCATGAGGTGCATCACATCATCATGTTACCTATCAATTTCTGGGCATGGAGTTTGGAACCACCCTTACCCCTCTTTTATTGATCTGGGGATATTGCCCCTTCATTAATTTTAGTAGCCCTTCTTTTCGTTCCTTTTGCAGCTTATACAGTCAAGAAATTTAATAATGTGCATCTGAAATTGATTTTGGGAATAGCTACTCTAATACTTGGATTGGTTACTCTGGGGAAATTATTTCTCTAATACAACCTGTTTATCTATTTTTTAATTTTTTATTTAAATTAGAAATAATACCGGAAGCGCAGTTCAAGCCGAAAATCGTTCTGTTTTTCCCTGAATTCCGTACCTTTTTTACCCAATAGAAATATTGCTCTGGCCCGCAGTTCAAGGTCAGTGACCGGAGAATAGAGCAGTTCCGGAGCAAGGGAAAAACTTCTGTCTTTTAGGTTGCAGATACTGGTAAGTGAAGGAGTAAAATAAAGTATATTAAACGGTTCCTTCTGGCTAATGCGTAGATAGAGGTAGTTTCTTGCTGGAGTAAATTTACGGTAATCAGATAAAGAAGAGGCCAGGCGCAGATCGTTTTCAGATCCTGTTTCCAGAAACATTTGATAAGCCCTGTCGATTGCCCCGTAATAATTTTCCATTTCCTCTTGGGAATAGCCTTTTCCATTCCGATAATATTCCAGAAAAAAAGTGGTGTTGGTTTTAGTGAGAAAGCGGATTCCTAAGAGATAACTGCTGCCGGCTTCCTCTTCGTCATAGGAAATCCCTGCTTCATCAAGGATTTTTTTGGGATAACTATTTATATAAGCCCACTCTCCGTGAATCTCAAAATTAGAAGCAATATTACGGGAAAAATCAATCCCATAGCGGGACGAAACTCCCGGACCGGAAAGAAACAACATGTCAATATCCGTATCAAACAACAAAAAGTAAAACTTTCCTCCGAAATTCAGAGTGTTTAAACTGCCTGCCTTACTGTTTACATGCTCAAAAATCGGGAGCAGGACCGCAGTAACAGTCAGTGTTTTCAGCTTTCCAGAAAAACTTTTTATATAATCGGCAGAAAACACTGTAAAGCCTTCCAAAGCAAGGTCTGGGTCATCGGGGTTTTTAGGATTGTCAATAAATGCGACCGGATTCCAAGCATAACCTTTCCCCCACTTCAGGCGTTTTTTCCCAATACTTATCTGAAAATGCAGGGAAGGTCTTAGCAAAAGATATCCTTCATAAAGGATGGTCTTATTGGACCAATCCGGATCAAAATAGCTCAGGTCCGTATTAAGACGCATCTGGGCTTTTGCTATGCCTTTCTCAAAGCTTAAATCCAGCAGGGCTTTAAAATTATATTCAGAAGCAACCTTGCTTACTGATCTACCATAAAACCTCAGTAGATAAAAATAAGAATCCTGGTCTAGCAAAGAAAAGACCGGCCTTGCCTCCAAGTATCCGCCGAACTGAAAAGCCTTCTTTTCTATCTCTGAAAGGTCAAAAAAGTATTCTTCCTGGGTATAACCTGTCCGCAGGAAAAGACAGCATACCAGCAGGAAGATACTGAGATATTTCACTTTCGTAATGTTTCCATATTTGGCATAAAGGTCATGGTAAAGACCTCATCTTTAAATTCCCTCTTTTTGATCCCGGCGAAAATCATGATCGACTTATAACCCTCATGCAGGGGGCTGTCTGTTTCCACTACTGAAGGCCGGACAATGCCCCCGCCAAAATCCTTGACCTCCTTAAAATAAATTGTCTTTATCAGCATGTAAGCTTCAGTCATACATTCTATCTTATCAGGCAGGATGCGTGTTTTATCCACCCAAATCCGCAGCCGGTCATAGGCAACAGTATTTGTTTTGGCCTTAAGGTGAAGGAGTAACTTTTTGTCCATGTCTTCCGCTTTTTCCACATTGTACTCAAAAGCATAATCCAAGCGGAGAATATCAGCGTTATTGAATACCCCTCCTACTACTGACTGCATGCTGGTAATCCTTACTGGTTTCCCAACATTGGGTATATAAAGCCACATGTTCTCATCCAGCCGCAAAGTGCTGCGCCCTTTTTCGCTAGCCGGCGATATAAAAAGAGCTGCAACCTTATCCGTACCCTTTTTTACTGTGAACAACACGAATTCTTTTTTGCGGTCGTTAGGTTCAATATTGATAAGTTTTCTATACGACTCATAGGATTCAGGGCTCAAGTTTCTATCCAATTTTTTAAGAATTTCATTCCCATCAACAGCTGACAGGGGTATAACAGTAATAAGCGCCAATAAAATAATATTAAATCTATACATCTTTATACTCCATAATTATTTTTTTTTCATAGGCTAAAGCCTGTGAAAAGTGTATCCGCTTATACATGCCTTAAAGCATTGATAGGCTCCATCCTTGAAGCTTTATAAGCCGGGTGTAGTGCTGCCAGCACTGAAACCACAATTACAATGCCTGATATCAAGAAAATCTGTCCCATTTCGAGACGAGGTGAAAGGACCAACCCTACCTGACGGCCGAAATTAAACGATATCCCTACTGCATTAATGGCATAAGTCGCTAGAGAAGTAAAAATAATTCCGACTATCGTGCCAAATACACCCAGGAAGAGTCCCTCGATTAAAAACAAATAAAGAATCTTCCCAGGTTTAGTACCAATAGCTGCCATAGTACCTATTTCCCTTATACGTTCAAAAATCGCCATTATCATAACATTCATAACACTTATCAACACTATGGCAATAAGCATAAGCTTTATGAAAAAAGTCATGATATCTATCATCTGGGCAACATTATAAAAAGGGGATAAATCCTCCCAAGTGCGAACATCAAAGATCGGTTTCCCAGCCTTGTTGGTCTCTTCGGAAAGAGCTGACGTGAGGCCGGCACTGACACTTTTCAGCTTATCAAAGTCACTCAGCCTGATAGCGACTTCGCTTATCTCCAGCTGCTCCATGCGGAGCAGTTCTCTCGCATCATCAATGTGCATATAACCATCCCTTCCTCCGGGACCAGTAACGCTCTCAATAACCGCCCCTACTCTGAACTGCTTTCCGTTTACAGAGCCATCCCGGTTGGTAGCAATGATCACAATAGTATCTTCGAGCTTGACTTTCATTCCTTTGGCCAGGAGTTCGGGTATAAATATTTCGCCTTTCTTTATAACTTTTTCCCCCTCTTTGACCCTGCCGGAAAGAAGCGGGGCAACTGCTGTTTCCTTATCAGGGTATACTCCGTTAATTCTGATATTGGTTGTTTCCATAAAATTGCTGAACATTCCGGCAAATTTAATCCTAGGCGAAAAAGCTTCTATTCCGGGTAATGAATTAATCGCCTTTTCCAGCTTTTTCATATTTTCCGGGCTTAAATTTAGAGTCAAAGGCAGACTGTCGATAGAAGCCATATAGCCTTGTTTGTGAACCTGAATATGACCTAGCATGGAATCTGTTATCTGGCTTACCATAAGATTCTTAAAAGCGTTTGAAGAGGATACAAATACAAGCACAAATGTCACACCCACAGCAATTAAAGAAGATGTCAGCAGGGTCCGTCTCTTATATCTCAACAGGTTTCTCACCGCGATCTTTACCAGCTTAAACATGACGGCCTCCTTCTCCAGCGGCTTTTCCGGTAATCATGCCATCTGTTAGAGTATAGATAGTCTCAACTTCTCTGACAATCTTTCTATCATGGGTGGAGAAGATAAAGGTCACTCCCAATTCATCTTTCATTTTATGCATAATATCGATTACCATGAATGCGGTTTTGCTGTCCAGATTAGCGGTTGGCTCATCAGCCAGGACCAAGCTCGCGTTGGTTACCAGAGCCCGGGCAATAGCCACTCTCTGTTTCTGCCCCCCCGATATCTGGTCAGGATATTTATTTTTTTGATCAAGCATATTTACTGTATCCAACAGCGATAAAATCCTTTCTTTTCTTTCTGCTGCAGCAACATTCTGAACCACCAGTAACGGATATTCCACATTTTCATATACAGTCAAGACCGGCATCAGGTTAAAATCCTGGAAAATAAAGCCCAGGTTTCTGCCCCTGAAATCAGCCGCCTCTCTCCTGGAAAGCCGGGATATATCAGCTCCGGCTACCGTTAAGCTGCCTGATGTGGGACGGTCAAGACACCCAATGAGATTCAGAAGCGTTGTCTTGCCGCTTCCTGAAGGGCCCACAAATGAGAGAAAAGATGAAGGCTCAACAGTAAAACTTACAGACTTCAAGGCTTCTACCTGCAGTTCCCCCAGAGTATATACCTTGGTTAAATCTTGGGCGGAAACCAAACTCATTGTTATCCTCCTAACCAGCATAAAATCTTAAAAGAGAGCATTTTACTATTTTTTTGGTTATAACAAAATACAAAGTTTTTTTAAAACACAGAGAAAAAAGTAAGAGAAAGCATAATTGATACTATTGTATATAGTTACCCGTAAGATAACCTGGTGCTGGGCATAGTATCCAATAGAAGTCTTCTTGCCGATTTTAATCATAAAAGTAAACAGCAGTTTACATCTTCTAACTTCTACCTAAAGCCTAGCTTAGCTGCTAACAGGGGAATACAAGGCAGCTAACCCTTTTGGCGTGTTTCTTGAATCACAATCTCTGCCATGGGCAGGGTATATAGTCAGCGTCATCCGGAGAGGACGGTGTTTTACTGTGTGCTTTTCCATCACATTGACAGCTTCCTTAATGCTTATGAGTCAAGATTTGAGCGTGAGTATGGTTATCTCCGTCCCATTATTGAGGAAGTGATGGACAAGTATCTGGACTGCGGCAATCCTAAGTGTGGATTCGCGCGGATAAGGTGTTCTGATTGTGAGACAGAAAAATTACCGATGTTTTCCTGCGAGACCCGCGGATTCTGCCCCTCTTGTCATGCCAAGCGTCGTGAGGAGTGGGGTGAGTGGATGCGGGAAGAGCTTACGAGGTCTTTTTGCTTCTTCTTGGCAAACAGTTGATCAACCGGGACATTGTAGAAAAGATATTGCTCTGGCAGCATACTGGATTCAATGTGCACAGCAAGGTTAGAGCAGAGAGTAAAGAAGAGGCCGAGTGGATAGGTAAGTATATGATCCGGCCTGTACTCTCACTCAGAAGATTATCCCTGGATGAGGCAAAAGGACAGGTAGTCTATCAGTACGGAAAGCGCAGCTCAGCATGGCAGCTGAGGAAAGATCAGAATATATATGAAAATTAAGAGTTATTGATAATCAGTTCAGGGCAAAGTCTATCCAATAAAGGCTTTTTACAGGTGAATTCTAAAAGATTCTTACTTTCCTGCGGATTTCTAGTTGAAGTATATGTTTTTCCTAGGTATTATTTTTAATGTAGTTGTTTAGTAGGTGAAAGTTTGATGAAATTGAGGGAATATCATCATCAACATAAAAAGCAAATTTTTATAGTTCATAGATGAGAAACCTGCTTGTTGGAAATGGCGTAATCATCCAATATGGCGGAGAAGCATATCTTAATTCGAGTATTGTGAATCGCGCTCTTGAAAACATCCACAGTGGGCGATTCCCTGATCATCTCTATCCGAAGGAATGCGCGGATTTTGTGTTAGCTTTACAAAAGGAGCATGCTCGAGCTTTGCGTGGCGAGTACGATGAGTATGTTTTCACGTCCTACGACCGTTCCTCGCTGGAAGACTTCAAGCGAAGGTACTCGACTGCGCGTTCCTACTCCGTTAACGAAATTGGATTTGAGGACTACTTCCTACTTTTTGAACTTGTCCATAATAAGCTAGGCATTGGAAATCCAGATCGATTCAACAACCGCGGTGTGCTGAAACGAATGTTCTTAGATGCTGTCTACAACGGCGGGGAAATAGAGAATGTTTACCGGAACTTCCCTCCACGTTTTGTGGCGTGGCTAAAGGAACACAATCAACTATTTACGACAAACTACGACAGTAATCTGGACACAGCATACGGCAGTGACGTGGACCATCTTCATGGTTCGTTCCGCACTTTAAGTGAAACGTACGATCTAAACAGTTTTAGGAATCAACTTAAGGATGATCTTCTCGATGGCGAGCAGGTTGATCCAAATTATCTTTATCTTTACTCAAATTGCCTTATGTCCTACGTAGGTGATCTCAAGTCCACCTCAATGGCTCAATCATCTCTCGCGAACAGAGCCATGGAAAAGTTTACTGCCTCATACAAAAGCGACCCTTCAATTCGGAAACAAATCGATAAATGGGACGACAGCAACGTATTAGTAAAGAGGCTAAAGGAAGCAATAAAACTGAAGGTCAAACAACCTGAACTCAAACACAGTGAGCAATATCCGCACAACAAGCTTAAACAGATAACAGGTTCTTTAGAGATTTTTGGTTTGTCCCCAAACAACGACGGACACCTTTTTACTCAGATACTTGCCAACGACCAAATCTCCGAGATTCGATTTAATTATTTTGGCAAACAAGAGGCTACTGATGCTGAAAGATTGTTTCAGTCAAAGACGCTTACAACGAAAGACGTCCGAGAGCTTTGGGCGGAAATGCAAGCATCATAAGCCAAAGTGAACGATAACAAAGCGGTCAACGGGAGCGACTACTATTCCATCGACTCAATTCATAAAATGTTAGAAAGCTTTTCAGTAATTCGAACTGGTTCCTGTTAAAATATTTAATAATAAGTCCTCCTCCTCAGTTTTCACACTTGAGGTTTGAAGATAATTCAGTTATTCTATTGTCCAAGGAAAACAGTATGGATATAAGGGAAAAAGTTCAGACAGCTGCTCATCTTCTATCTCAAGCAGATAACATCATTGCCTTCACAGGATCCGGCATATCATCCGAATCAGGAATTCCCACATTCCGCGGAAAGGACGGCTTATGGAAACAATTCAGAGCCCAGGACCTCGCGACTCCCAGCGCCTTTTCCAGCGATCCGAAACTTGTCTGGGAGTGGTATGACTGGCGGAGAAATATCATCGCAGACAAGCAGCCGAATCCGGGCCATAAAACCATTGCGGAATGGAAAAATCTCTTTTCCTCTCTTTATGTCATAACTCAAAATATAGACGGACTTCACCAGAAGGCCGGTTCTGAAAACATCATCGAACTGCACGGAAATATCTGGAAGTTAAGATGCACCAAAGAAGGAACCGTCACTGAAGACCACTCCTGCCCTCTTAAGGAGATCCCTCCTAAATGCACAAAATGCGGAGCTCTGCTGCGGCCTCATGTCGTCTGGTTTGGAGAATCTTTGGATATGGAGCTTCTGAGTGAAGCTGTAAAACTGTGCTCAGAAGCAGACCTGATGCTCGTTATCGGCACTTCATCCCTGGTGTATCCGGCCGCCTCCATTCCTATGACCGCTGTGGAATCAGGTGTCAAGGTTATAGAAATAAACCCGGATTCAACCCCTCTCACACCCAGAGCCGATACCAGCATAAGAAGAAAAGCTGGAGACATTCTCCCTGAAATCTCAGATATTTTCAACGATATAATCCGACAGACTGAAGGAAGAAAAAAATGAAATATGCTTATTTTGACACATCTTCGGGAATAAGCGGAGATATGACGCTGGGAGCTCTTCTGGACTTAGGAGCTGATGCCGAAGCATTTAAAAAGAAAATGGACTCCCTGAATCTTCCCGTTGAGATCGACATCAAGGAAACACAAAGGTCATCCCTAAGAGCATTAAAAGTGGACGTTTCCGTTCAGAGAAAGGAACACATATCAAGAAAATGGGCGGACATTGAAAAGATCATAGAGAAGAGTCTGTTCTCGAAAACGGTAAAACAAAGAGCGGCCCTTATATTCAAAAACCTCTTCAAAGCTGAAGCCAAAGTGCACGGAAAAGACCTCGCCTCAGCTCACCTTCACGAAGCAGGGGCTGATAATGCCATTATTGATATAATGGGCACCTGCTTTCTGGCAGAACAGCTCGATATAAAGGAATTCCACTCATCTCCCTTAAATCTTGGAGGCGGATACGTTAAAGCAGCCCACGGCATACTTCCTGTTCCTGCTCCGGCTGTTGCAGAGCTTCTTAAGGCTACCCCTGTTTATTCCGCACACGTAAAAGAGGAACTGGTCACCCCTACCGGAGCAGCCATAATCGTATCATTAGCCAAAGATTTTTCTCTTTTTCCCGAACTTAGCTATAAAAAAATCGGCTGCGGTGCCGGCGGATTTTGTAAAAAGGATATTGAGCTGGAGGCATAGTGGATTTAATGTACACAGTAAAGTCAGGGCAGAGAGTAAAGAAGAGGCCGAGCGGATAGGTAAGTATATGATCCGGCCTGTACTCTCACTCAGAAGATTATCCCTGGATGAGGCAAAAGGACAGGTAGTCTATCAGTACGGAAAGAACAGCACAGAGTCAGAGCATATGGATTATCTGGAGTTTATTGCCCGGGTTACCTCGCATATCCCAGAGAAAGGTCAAGTGATGATCCGTTACTATGGTATCTATGCTAACGCGCATCGGGGAAAAAAGAAGAAAGCAGGAGTTGACCCTTCCTGCCCCCCTATTATTG
>Ga0315547_1001960_pt1 | contig 15099 bp, 13 predicted proteins | sample SalMarSW160240MG_2_FD_202542 | JGI IMG/M metagenome (GOLD analysis project Ga0315547, IMG submission 202542) | Salt marsh sediment microbial communities from the Plum Island Ecosystem LTER, Massachusetts, United States - Salt Marsh Sediment SW1601-240 ... | reverse complement strand
AATTGTTAATCTATGCCACTACATTTTTAAAAAAAATTATAAAAGAAATTTATAAAGTGTTGATAAAGTGGGTATTATGATTTTAAGAGACCGTGAAAAGGCCTGCAACTGTCAAACTCAGGAAAAAGCCACCAAGTGATTGATTCTAATTTAATTCCAGAATACCCCAAAAGGTTACCCCCATATTTCAACTTTTTGATGAATGGAGACTAATTTAAAATTAATTTAAATAACTGAGAAACAGTTATGTTAGAGGAGTGTTCTTTGAAATGTAGAGATAATAAGGGATAGCGGTTATCTATAGGTTATCTTCTCTGAATTTAACGCCAAAGTTGGACATAATTCCATCAAGTTCCGACATGAGTGTTTCGCCAAAATATTTGATGTTAAAAAGGTCCTGTCTTGTATGTTTACTTAACTGTCGAATTCTTCGGATATCAAACCTTTTCAGACAGTTATACAAACGTGTTGACATATGCACTTCCTCAATAGAATCCCTCCGTAGCATAAAGTCAGGGTATTTACCTGTTTGCTTTACATGAAAAGCTATGGATTCATTTTTAAGTTTCTCAGCTATAGTTAACTTCTCCTTTAAATCTGCATTCTCAATGGCTAGGTCTGAAATTTTGTTATGAATCTTCCGGATTACTGTGTTATACCTTCTACTTACGTAGGATGGGCTTACTTTAAGATCTTTTGCAATTCTCCTGCGTGTCTTAAATTCAATCCAAAAGCCCCTTAAAATTAATCTGTCTTGTCCATATACTTTACAGTAATTTAGGATCTCATCTGAGGATAGTATTTGAAATAGGCTCCTTAGGTTATAGTTGATATTTCTTCTGCAATCATTCATTGACAGCCTAATTAAAATATGATAGCATTGAAATTAACATTAAAAACTATCATAATTGGTCTTAATTAGTATAAGTCAATTAAGAATTTTTAAAGATATTTCAGTTTCATCAATCTGTTTGAGAATCAAAAAGATGAGTTTTTTCAATTTGGAGAAACTCTGTTTTAATTTACTTTCTTTTTCTAGAAGAACTCTTAATAATGTTTCCCATATTATCCATAACTCCTATTGTTATCCCTTTGGTTAACTCAAGAGCTTTTTCAACAGCTTTTTGATTTGTTCCTGCAATGTAGGATGGCTTTCTATGCCCTTGTAATTGCTGTAAAGCATCCTTAACTGTATCAGGGGTTTCAACCTCAATTGCTTTACCAGGAGTATTAATGTCAATCCCCTCACCAGAATTGTATTCAGTATTATATTTCTTAGCAATTCTGTTCGCTGTAGTTTTATGAGATTTGCTTTCTGCCATTATAAATTACTTTAAAATTAACTATCGAATTTTGTTAAGGTTAATATTTTCAATAACTTATTTTCCTTCAAGTCTTTTTTCTTGCTCTATAAATGTCTCAACAAAAGATTTTTCATCAGGAATTTGAATTTCAAAATATTCCAATGCGTAAATAAATGCTGTATTCAGAGCGTAAATATCCTCACGAGAAAGCCATGCTTTCTCTGGCATATGAAATAACCAATCATAAATACTTTCACGTGGTCCTGATTCAAGAAGCCTGTCTTTCTTAATTTTATAATTTATTTTTGACTCTCCATTCCATCTTATACAATCCTCATCAATTAACCAATTTCCAATTTTAAAAGGGATCATCACTTATTGTATTACGTTAACTTATATTTTTAAACAAATTTACAAATTATAATGGTGTCTTGAAATTTTAGGGCAGGGATTGAATTGATTAACTTTCGTCAAATAAAAGGTTATTTATGATAACTAAATCAAAGTTCAACCAACTTTCAATTAATCTGAAAGGAGAATATGTCTTCCAGGATGGGGAATATATTGCTATGAGGGAATACTACAATCACAGAATTAACCTCTATTCCTTGAATGACTTCTTTGTTGAAGTATGGTATTCTCCAGGGGAAAACAAGATTGAGAAGATTGAAGTATTGGAATCTGAAAATACTCTTGATTTGTATATTGATAATATGAATGAATTAGATAATAATTTGAGGTTGTTTAATATCCGCAATCAATAATTTGTCATCTTTCTTCACGACACTACTCGAATTCCCAAGCTAAAGAAACTCCCGAACATACTTTCAGAAGTGACTAATTAACAGCTGTTTATTTCAGTAAATAAAACTTAGTTCTCCGAATAGGTATGCAAAATTGGAATATTGACTTTTATTAAATTTGTTTTAGTGTGGTACGTCTGGCAGATAGACCCTGAACTTGTTGAATTGATAAATAGTTAAAAAGCCCGAACAGCACGAACATAGTATGTGAGGTCCTTACCGGCGCCGAACTGGTTGCCAGTGCCGAAGTTCTGGGCCCACGCGTGGCTGGTATCGTACTCGGCAGAACACCAATAGCCGTCGCTGGCAAAACCGCCAACCACGGTTTTTTGAGCATATAATAGATTAAGTTCGTTTTTTGTTGGTAAACGCCAATCGGTATAGTTCTTACCAGCTGTGCTATGATTAGCGGAAGTACTGATTGTATTTTGCGCTTCATACCAAGTACATGAAGTAGATTGGTCTTGTGTTTCAGCAATTAAACCATGCTGACCGTCGGGTGTAACATAGAAAATAATACCGCCAACATAACTTTCGCCAATTTTGTGGGTGGTTGTTCCTGAAACTGTAAAATTAGGATAAGTTCCGGTAACTGTTATTCCATTTTGTCCTGTTATTGCAACAGTTTTGTCAGGTGCTGTATTAACAATCTGGTTACTACCATTAACACTTATTCCTGTACCTGCTGTAAGTTTGTTTAATATTTGAGCATCGCCGCTTGTTGCATTCCAGTCGGCTTTTACATTTACTTCTGCTCCTGTTGCAATACCATCTAATTTAGTTTTGTCGGTTGCGCTCATAAAACCGCTTACAGTTGTTGTGGCATTAGAATGAGTATGCGTAGTTAATGAATAATTTGGTGTGAATTTTACGAATTTTGTTCCGTTGAATTTCAACAAATCGCCGTTTGCAGAACCTGTTACATCAAATTTGGCTGTAAACAAAGGATCAGTTTCGGTAATTGTTCCGGTAAATGTTTCAGCAGTTTTTGCATGCAGGGCATAAGGAACGGATAGTATCTGGCTTGTACCCATGTCAGTATAATTTATTCCACCAGTAGGGTCTAATTCTACTTTGAGAAAATATGTACTATTACCCCAATCGATTGATGATAAATCACCAAAGAGGATAATAGTACCATTCCCTATCTCAAGGTTTACCAATCCAAATGAATTGGTAGTTGGAGAGTGAAGTTCACTGTAAACAACAGTTCCATCTACATTTCCTTGAAGTATGCTGATCTTTATACCAACCACTTCATTTGCAAAAATATTATCTGCATAGTCCCTTACTACAGCTTGGTAGTTGAATCCTTGTGGAGCTTGTCCCCATGAGTAGATTAAACTTATAAGCAATAGCCCAAATGAATAGATTATTCTTTTCATGATTACAGTATTTTAAGATTTATGTTGTTGGTATAATTGTATAGGGAAAGTAAATTTATGAAATAAAGGAACTTAAGTCAATTATTATTGGATATTTGTAAACGTGTTGCATTTATTTAATGAACCTAGGCAAGTGCAATGCATGCAACACTGGAGTTTGAGTTACCACAAATATTTCTTAATCAAAGACAATAAAATAAGATACATCCATAATGCATTAACACTTGATGTCAGTAAGAAATACCGTAGATCAAACACCCTTACTATAGCAGTTCCAACCCCAATTATAACCAGGTTAATCACCAATAATATTGCATACTCAAGTAATCCAAGACCTATTGCTTCAATCAGTTTCTGCTTCTTAGTTTTGTCCTTATCATTCTTTACATTTGTCCTACGTTTGATTAGCATGAAACCTTTAGGGGCTATTTCTGAAGTTGATTCACAATAGGGGGACAAGTAAAATGTACAGATATAATCTTTTTTTACACTGATTTGATAACCATCAATAGGGTGTTTAATGTTAGGTGCGTAATAACTGCCGATCCTCTTATACTCAACTTTCAAACCTTTTTTCGTCCTTAACCTACCCAGGTAAGATCTTTCAGCAAATATGGTATTGACGGGAATTGGGTTAGTCACATCAAACCCAAACTCCCCATAACCATCAGGGATCTTCCCATCGACAGTATCTAAGGTTGCCATTTTTTGTTGTGCATCTTGCGAAGCTTGTAATGCTTTATACAATGGATTTTCTTCTAGTTCAGCAAAGGCTTGCTTAATACTGTCTGGTTCTTTGCTACCAGGTTTTGGTAGATTCAATAGTATGACTATGACTACTACAATAGCAGTCAGGATCAGATAAGTTGTTATCATGATAATAGTGTTTAAGTTGATAGAATTTGTGGCAGAACTTTTACCAAAATCCCAGGTTGGGGAGTTGGGCTAAAGCATGGGAGAAGTTAGTTGCGTTGCATGCAGATGTATAGGGAATACAATTCATGCAACAACCGTAATATATATCATACTGCAAATGTTTTTTGTCTAACTATTTTATATGTTGTATATTTACTGTAATGCCGATATTGACAGTAGAATATATATTGGGCTCAGACATGATTCATACTAAGAAATGCTGTGCCTTGATAACACGTAAGAAAGGGAATCACAATGTCTCATATAGTATCCTTCAGGATTGAAGGTTTGGCTGGGCGGCATGAACCGCTTGAGCTTGAGTTGAACCGTGACACGAACATCTTCTTTGGGATGAACGGAAGTGGAAAAACTTCACTCTTAAAGATTCTACATGCGGCAATGTCCAACGAGACAAAAATCTTGAGAGGTGTTCCATTCACAGCAGCAAAAGTCAGAATCTACTCCGTGAATTGGGACAAGATATTTACGAGGTCGATCAAGAAGCCAGAGCTATCCTACACTAAAAGTAGCGCGGTTAAACGTGTGGTACATCGAGAAGTTAAAATCAGAAATGAAATTACTCTATTTGATGAGATACCAGACAATGAGGTGCTAGTGTGGAGTTGTACACCACAGAAACCAAAAGAAGCATCCACAACACGCTGGATGCATGAGTATCTCCCCACAACACGACTTCACATCAGCGATGAACTAAAGATTCCCTGGGAGTATATGCATTCAGGATCTCAGTGGCTCACAGAGGAGCAACTTGATTCTGTCTTCGCTCGCACCGTCGAGTACTTCTGGAGCCGCTACTCAACACAGATGCTAAGCGAAGTGAGAACAGCGCAAGAGCAAGGGCTTGCAAACATTTTGCGTGTAGTACTTTCCACGCCGAGTGCGAAGCGAAAGCAACGCAAGAGTAAGCTCACAGCAGATACTGCGTATACGAGAGTGCAGAACTTCCTAAAAAGACAGGGATCACCATCTATATTTGGAACGCAAGCAGCGTTTGAAAAACGTTACATTGCCGACCCGATCTTGCAGGACGTTGTTCAGGATATTGACTTTGTAGAAGACAAAATTGAAGCAGCAATGAAATCACGGAACACGCTCAAGGAACTGATCACCCGTATGTTTACAGGAAACAAAAAAATTCGCTTCACTGACGAATCGATCGAAGTGCACACTCTATCAGGATGGGAAATTGGACTGGCATCATTATCTTCGGGAGAGAAACATCTGCTACGGATACTCGTTCAGACCCTTCTCGTTGGGGAGAGTTCAATGATTATAGATGAACCAGAACTATCAATGCATGTAGACTGGCAGAAAGATCTCATCCATTCACAACGTGCCCTCAATCGTGAAGCCCAGTTGATATTTGCAACACATTCGCCAGAGATTATGACGAACGTAGATGACGACAAAATATTCAGAATCTAACCGGATATTTTCATGAACCGTCTTCAGCACTCATACGCTGGTCACCTGCGCTCAATGCAACTTTCTTCGATCGAGCTATTCATATACATCGAGGGAAAGCAAACGGACCCCTATTTCTATGCTGAAATTTGTGCATCCGTACCCCACCTGCACGTCGCCTATGAAATATGTATGGCTCGACAGCTTCCTGGGGCAACGGGGGGAAAGCAGACACTTATCAGTTTCTTCTCTTTTCTCCGTCAGAACAAAGCGCTCGTTTCTTCCTTGGAAGGTAAGGAAACAACCTGCATATTTTTCCTCGATAAAGATTTGGACGACCTTCAACACAGAAAAAGGCGCTCACAGCACGTTGTCTACACCGAGTACTACGACGTCCAAAACTACATCTTCATGCATGGTGACCTCGTGACTGGTGCAGCATCTGCGGCATCGGTTGACCCTGCAAGATTGTGTATCGAACTGAGCGATGCACCGAGATGGTGTCTGCGTATTGTACGCCAGTGGCGAGAATGGATATCTTTATGTCTCCAAATGGTGGAGTATAACATCCCTTGCGAGGCGAACTATAGAGTTGTTTCGCGAGTTCAAACAAGACTTTGCGGCCCCACCGATTTGCAGCAATATTTAGCTCTGACTCAAACCATGGCAAGAAGGTGCGGCTTGCCCGTGGCAGTCTTCAGACAAAGGCTGGCGGCCGCTTCAAAGAAAGTGGACAGGTACATTGCCAAAGGTCAGCATCACCGAATCTTCAAAGGAAAATGGTTTGCTTTCGCTCTAGCAGATGATATCGACCGGATCATGGCAGGCCTGCCTTACGACAGCAATGGTTTGGCCGGTCGTCTAACCTGCTCTATCGCGGCAACGCTTGACTTCACAGAATCGTGGGCAGACCATTTCAGGAACCCGATATGCAGTGTTGCTGCTACAGTATGATCTTAGGTTATATATACTGAGAGAGCCCAACAAGAGCGTGGATGCCTACATATCAATCTGTACGGACACGGGTTGATTTGTGGGTCAAGCTGGCAGTTAGCTAAATATAAAATTTCTTTCTGTTTTTTAATTACAGCAGTTTGTCATATATTTTGTGTGTTCAAGGATAAAATATACCAATTCAAATTGGGACACTATTCATACTAATTCCTGATTATCAATACATTACAATTTTATCAAATTATACAACGTGCCGTATAAGGCTGATTTAAAGCGTTTTAAGCGACTTCTGTGTTTGTCTAAGGGTAGGTATTAACGAGGGGTAGATCGTTGCTTAGAGGGGCTGTAAATGCCCTTAAATCAAGTGTTTAGTTATGTGATGTATATATAATGGGCTGAAATACAGGTGGTTGGGGGATTGTGACTTTGAAATATGGTTTACTATTAGTGTTGGTTTTTCATTGTTTTTCTGAATTCTGAAATTGCTTCTTTATTTAATCTTTCAATTTCTTGTATTTCTGAGTGCTTACTTATAATATGAATCGTACTTGAAATTAAAAGAATTATTGATTGAGCTAATAAGGTTAACCGATAATTATAATATTCATCTAAATCTACCTTACTTTCAGGCCATTCATTCCTTTCTTGTGTCATTCCAAGTGAAAACATAGCACCGAAAATTGTACCGTGAATAATTTCTGAAGAATGTCTATATATATAATACAGACACATAGTGAAAGGGAAACTAATTCCTTTCCCAAATTTCTTATCAATTAGTTCGATTTTGTTAAAAGTGTTGGCATCTGACCAAGTTCGAATTTCATGTCCTTTTTTATTTGAAAATTCCGCCAGTGCCTTTTGTAATCTCTCACTTTTTTCAATCTCAATATCATCAGTTAATCCAATAGAAAATTTGATATCTCCAATTTCAATTTTTCTTCTTAAGTCTCTATAAGTTTTTGATAGTGAATGATTGTATGCTTTTTCAATCATTTCTTCTCCCTTAACTGAAAAGTATCCAATATTCAAAGAATGTTCGAAAATTGATCTTGAAATGATATAGGCATCTCTAAGTTTTCGGCCTTTTAAAAGCTGAACAATGGTTTGCGAACTATCTATTATTCCTTGTACCAATAAAGAAAATGCAACTAAGGTGCCGTTTTTAGTACCACATATTTTTGAATGTACTTTCTTAAGCAATTCGATTTCTTTCAAAAGGTATTTAATTGAATTTTCTATCATTTATTTAGATGATCATTAATGGATCAGACTAAACCGTTAATTAACGAAAGTTAAATTTATTTACGTTAGATTGATTGTTCAACTATTTCAATTTCTTCTTTTGTTAATCCATAGAGTTCATAAACCATTTGGTCTATTTCTTTATCTATTTTGTCTATTTCGGTTTGCAATCCTTGTACATGCTTTATGTAATCGTTAAATACTTCCATCCACTCTATTTCTTCACTCATTGTCAATTTTACTTCTCCTGCTTTTTTAAGGATAATGTTCACTTCTTTCATGAATTCTATGAATGCCAATTTATCCCATTTCTTGAGTTTCTTGCTAGCTACAGCAGATGGTATATGCTCGACTAAATAACTATTAAGTTTGTTCCTTAGGCTTTCTAATTTAGTTACAGCTTCAATTGCTTCTTTGGACAGGCTACTGATCAAGCTAAGTTGGTCACCTTGCTTAATTGGTGCTTTATTTACAACGGTTGATGAGTAGGAATAATATCCTCCTTGTTTCAATGGAGCTATAGAATGTAAATAGTACTCTATTAGGGTGGAATTCATAATTCCGAGTAGTCCATAAACGTCAATCTGCTTAGGAGCACCTTTGTCAAGTGTAATTGAGAAAACTCGTGCACCACTGTACCCTGCCTTGTTTTTATCTATTCCGAATTTGTTGTTTTTGGTTTCACCAGGAAATACAATTTTCAATTCATTAAACATATCGATCCTACCAAATCTAGTAAGAGCATACCAGTCTTCCCTTTCCTCAAATGTTTTTCTCGAATCCTTTCGAATCATTAATTCATTTCTATGTTGCTCTAGATAAGCATAGGCAATTGGGTGCTTACTTTTAAAAACAGTTTCATTTATTAGTTTTGTCTTTCTATTTTCTAATTCATAAGGGTATATTACATACAAATCATTTCCCACTTCTTTATATCTTTCACAGTTGTTAGCTCTGATTAAAGGTAACAGTATACCTCTTTCTATCTTATGCTCGGCAATAAAATCATTGGTTAAGATGAAAACGGAATCATTGCCTGTTACAATACCATAATTACAACTAGCTATTGAATCTAAATGAGGTAGTTGTTGCAATTGCTTCAATATCTTTTCCTGTTTTTTATCTTTCAAAATCCAAATCTCATCATTAAGTGATGAATGTTTAACCTTGATAGGATTTCGATAATCGCCAGTGATTGCTGTATCCATATTTCTGACCTTATACACAAAGAAATCTCCTGGCTTATTCTTACGCAAGTTAAAAATACTTACATAGGTGAGTGCATCCTCAAATATTGGCAAGTCACCAAAATCAACAATCTTCTCAATCTTGTAATCTCTAAGTAAAAGTTGTCGACACTTGCGCCCATATTCAGAGTTCAAAAACTGGTTAGATGTTATGTAAGCAAGTAGACCATTATTTGAGAGAATTTTACTTCCTAATTCTATGAACATAATGGAAATATCAATTCGCTTGTGAGCAACTTCAAAATGTTCTTTATACCAATCAATTTCATCATGTTCTAAATTCTGGACGCGCACATAAGGTGGATTTCCAATTACAACATCAAAACCACCTTTGGTAAATACTTTAGGGAATTCAACTTTCCAGTCAAACGCCTTATTAGCTGCAACAACAGGATCATCAATTAGTGAATTCCCACATTTTATGTTTTCGCTTAATGTAGTAAGTACCCGACCCTGTTGGGCAGTACGTAACCATAAGGAAAGTTTGGCAATTTCAACACTTTCTTCGTTGATATCAACACCATAGAGGTTGTTTTCCAGTATGTGCTTTTCAACATCTTGAAACACAATGCTGCTTCCATGGTATTCAGCTATCATTTCATCTAACCAAGTATGTTCATTTATTAGGTACTCTAACGCTTGGTTCAGGAATGCACCACTTCCACATGCTGGATCACAAATAGTTAATTCTAATAACCATTTTCGGTAATCTTCTAGATCCTTTATTCCTTTTTTTGTTCGTCTCCTGGCTTCTGTGAATCGTTCTTCAGTTATCTCAAGCTCTTCTTTTTTTTCTACACATAACTTACCTACTGTATTGTCAACAATATATTTTGTAATATACTTTGGTGTATAGTAAACACCTTCCTTTTTCCGTTTAGTTTTATTCTTATCAACTTCTTTTCCTTCCAATTGTGATCTTACATTCTCAATCTCACTTAAGCTGTGTTCGAAAATGTGTCCCATTATATTCACATCAACTTCACTATCGTAGTCGTACTCGGTTAGCTTTATCATATAGTTTCGTAACAATTCATCGTCAATTACAATGGATTCAAGTACTTCATCTTCGAAAAATAAGCCACCATTATAAGCATGTATCTCATATTTCTTCCCCTTGAATCCCTTGTTCATATAGGTGAAATACTTCTTGAAGCGGTCGTAAAGCGGTCTGTATTCGTCAAGTTCTTTTAGCTTCATCCAATCCTCTATGATAATGCTAATGGAATTGGGCGGCAGCAATCCTTTGTCTTCCGAAAAGAGTATGAACAAGAAGCGATCAAGTAGCTTTTGACTTTTCTTAAAAAGTAATAGTTCATCGTGATCTGGGTTCCGCTTCACCATGTCTTCCCATAGTTCACGTTTGAACGTTGAGTAGTCTGCATATAACCTCATAGTAACCTTTTCTTCCTCAAGTAAGCTCTCTTCTTTTATCCTCAGAGGGATTGCTCTAAGTAAATTGTCTTTTTGTAGGCACAGCCAAAGAATCTTAAATTCATCTTCATTAAGCTCGAACAAATTGAATTCTTCATGATCAACGGCATTATTTATGAACAAACGCAATTTTTCAAAGTTAGAAGTAATCACATATAGGCATTTACTCTGTTGATTCTTGTAACTGAATGCTTGTTGGTTAATCTTATCAAGATCTTTTGTATCTGTTCCTTTCAATTCAATCACTCCAATGGCTTTACCATCAACTAATATCGCACCATCAGCTTTTTTAGGACCATTTTCATTCTTGAATTCTGTGGTGAGGTTGTAATCAGGTTCGGGATTTATTGTATAACCTAAAATTTTAACGAACAATTCTCGGAGAAATCCTTCTTGAAATTGTTCTTCTTTAGCAGCTTTGATATTGTTTTGTCGGTCAGGATCATGAAAATATTCTTGGAATTTGTCATATGCCTCACTGACAAGTCTTTCATCAAGTTGTCTAATATATTTTGATAATACCGATTTTTGAAATAAACTCATTTCTTTAGTAACACTAAATGTGTTTTAAGGTAGTTTAGCATTATCTCAAATAAAAGGCAGTGTATATATATAAATACTTTCCATACCTTAGGTGACATTCTCTTAAAGGAGTGCACAAAAAATTGAGTACAACAGTAATCCAACTTATGAATATAGCCTGTTTGGATAATTGGTTATTGTGTCGTGTTTATCATTCCTTTCAGTTCTTCAGGTGTTTCGGTCGTAAAAAGCTTTTTACCCCCTTCCATTTCAATGACGGCATTCCCAATTTCGTTATCAAATGGTTTCTTAATCTCAGTAATTTTATCCGCATTGATTTGTGTAGGAGTGTCTTGTGTAGGTCCCCAAAACGATCCTCCAGCAATAGTTACTGTTATGATATGTGCCATAATTGATTATTTAAAAAGTTATTCACTTTCTTGAAATAAAATTACAGTTTGTTTAAAACATATCCAAAATACAATGACTTTAATTCCCTTGAAATCTTTCTCTTAAGCATCCAATCAACTAGTTTTAAAAGATTTTCAAAAGGAAACGGAATAAAGGGCATGTGGGTTGATAAACAGCGTTATGCCGTAGTCTTTTGAAAACACAGAGTGCTTTAGTCTTTTAAAACCAGGTTTACCTTTGCTGACAGAGAAATGTATGATCAGTGTTGTCTTACAGTAGTGAATGGACGCGAGCCGTCGCGAGCACAGACAGTTTGCGGTAAGTAAAGTGGGGTTCCTTTGATTTGACAAAAGCAAGGCTCCGTCAGGACCCGAAGGGCTTGGCCTTGATGTGTCAAATAAAGCTGTATTTAACAGCCCCACAATTACCGGTATCAAACTGGCTGTCGCAGGCGAGCACAAACAATATCGTGAGGGTTACGGTTTCATTTGCATACCATTGGGGAATGAGCAGTCATATGCAAATTAAAGGTAGTAACCCGAACACCTTTTAACCTGCGGTTTAAGTAGAAGAATAAATGATTTTATTATATATTCTATTGGTCTTTGATACAGCGGACTGAAAAACCATAGCTCTTATTGGCGTTACCCCTGAAGATGACCGCACTATTATAATTCAGGCTCCGGTGCCATGCACTTGAAGCATTGAGCTCTGTAGAAGACCACCAGTTACCGTAGAGGCCAATGTTGTTGAACGTACCATCGCTGTAAAGGTAACCACCCGGAAGGGCTGAAAAATCACTTCTGTTGGTTGCGCCCTCATTTGGTGCACGCCAGTGTGACAAACCGGCCTCTTTTAATTTACCACCTTCATTAGGACTCTCCAGTTGTCTTTCCAGTTCTTCCCATTCTTCATCAGTGGGTAGGTGCCAGCCGTCAGGGCAAACTTGTTTAGCCGTTTCCCAATTGTACAGCCTTCCGTATGTTCTGCAATTATCTTCATTGTCATCGTAGCACCAGCTACCGTATGCTGTTATATAGTTAAGGTTTTCTGCCATCCAGATTTGTTCGCCAATCCTAACAAAATAATAAACCTGATTATCCCGTTTTTCAATAAAGGTCACCTTATCTGCTTTCCAATCGTTATAAGTTGAAGTTTCTGGAATACTAAGTTTACCTGCGAGTTCTATTCTTACTGAATTACCCATATTGAAATAAAAATCTCCTTCCAAAGAAGTAGACTCCCATGGTACTTGGCCTCCAAATGATTTCTCTCTTACTAAGGTCCTTACCTGTTGAAACATTTGAATCGCTGTAATATTGGGCTCAAACATATAGGTTATTAGAGCAGATGTGTATAGTCCATTCGTCCCTGAACCATCAGAAGCCGTATTCCCCGGAGAAGTTGAATAAGCTATCAAAGAACCTGTTGGAGCATTCATAAAAGCCAATCCTTTGCCAGTCGGGCTTCTCGTCCAACTTCTTTCAAACGGATTATTTCTACAGGCATCAAAAATAACTATGTTTGTTTTGTTAGCTGTAGCTTCCATTTTACCCAATACCCTATCAGCACGTACACAATTATACTCCACATCTTCTTCAGAAGCCAATGCTGCATCAACAGGTATCAAATAGTTGAAACCTTTTGCCTGAACACCATGACCAGCATAAAAGAATAATCCTACATCATAGTTCTTCAAGAGATTACCGAAGTTGTCTATTGCTTGTCGCATCATTTTCTGGTCAAGATTCTCATATTTGATTACGTCAAATCCAACGGCTTTTAGTACTTGCTCCATGGATCTTGCATCATTGACTGGATTGGCAAGCTCCCCACCATATTGGTAATCACTGTTACCAATGACAAGAGCAAGTCGTTTTTCTTGGGGATATGCTGATAATGTAGTTATCAGAAGAATGTAAAATACTTTTTTCACAATTTTACAGCTATGAATTTTATAATTCACTAAAATCCAAATCAACGCTTTTTTCTAACTCTATATTCGACTGATTCTTCTTTAGGGATATTGAAATAAAAAGAAGTTTCTTGCTTAAACGGGATATTGTAATACAATTCTCCATTTTTTCTCCCGTCAATGAATTTAAAATGCCTAAAATCCATTTCCATTATCTTATATAAGAAAAATTCATTATCGACATAAAATTCATGATCGAAATTTTCTGATAAAGAAAACGTTAGAAAATTTCTAAAAATCAAAGGTGAGGTTGTTACTGAACATGCTTTTTCATAAATGATTGTGTTCTTTCTTGGACGATCGTTTCTACTTACTTCTATAGATTCTGCAGGTATATCGAGTATAAAATATCCGTTTGGATTTATGTAAAATTGAGTCCTATAGTAGTTTGATTGGGGTGGAATAAAAGTAATTCTTTCAGGTTTTCGTTTTGTTGATCCAGTTACAGAATAACCTTTGGATAGTTCCAATCCGGGTCTTAATGCTGGGCCATTATAAAAATATGCACCGTAGAATGAAGCGATTTCTGTTGTCTCGATATCAACCCAATAATTTAATTTATTAGCATTATCAATGTATGAAGATTTCTTCCAATCTATGTAGATAGGATTATCTAACTTGTTAAATACAACAAAGGATAAAACTCCACCTTTTGCCCAAAACGAATAAGTAATTTTCAGTGTGTCAGTTTCAAATACAAAAAAATCATTTTCTAAAATTGAATTAGTAGATTTTGTTTCATAAACCTGTACATAACTTTTACAACTGACAACTAAATAGGTTGTCAATATTATCAAATATAGATTTAGTTTCATGATTAGTTGTTTATGATTGATCGCTTGATGAAAATGTTAAATCTGAAGCTAAATAAAATTAACCTAACTTTACATTATTTCCAAAATTATCTAGGTGTTATCCAAATTGTTAGTTTTTTTAAAATCAATTATTATTTTATTATTTGAGCTACTTTTTAAATAGGGTTAGTGGTTATGAACTTAGATAAAAATGAATCGTATACATTATTATTATGAAAAAAAAGAGAGTATCCCTTACAGAGACTCTCTTTCTTCAAATCATGACTAATAATTTGATTTTAATTACTTAGATTTAGACGTATTCAATTACACAATCTTCAAGGGTTATCTCCCAATCTTTTACTTCTTCGTTAGTGCCAAACCCTTTATTGAGCCAAAGACCACCACGCATTACGTTTGGATGCTGTAAGCGGGAAGTTACAATGTACTAAAAATGGCAAATAAGGATGTACAAAAAATAGCAATTAAGAATGTCCATTTTTTCAATTTAAACTTACAAAAAAAATCAAAGAACGATAACTCAATTAAAAAATGGTTTTCCGGTTCTGTAACCGGTAACTTTTTCCGGATAACCTAACCACCTCACAACGATACAGGATCCTATCCAGCAAAGCGGTAGCAATCACTTCATCATCAAGCATCTTCACCCATTCCTGAGGACTTTTAT
>Ga0315547_1001959_pt1 | contig 15104 bp, 14 predicted proteins | sample SalMarSW160240MG_2_FD_202542 | JGI IMG/M metagenome (GOLD analysis project Ga0315547, IMG submission 202542) | Salt marsh sediment microbial communities from the Plum Island Ecosystem LTER, Massachusetts, United States - Salt Marsh Sediment SW1601-240 ... | reverse complement strand
CTTCTTAAACAAGGCAACCCCAAAAAGATATTTTCTAATAGCAAACGCCGTGCCGCTAACGGGCTTGTCCAACAAACGGTTCAGATTGTGGTTCGTTCCTCACACAATCTAACCTTATTCGTTATGTGTTTTCTTCATTTTTCATTCTGCTATTTATAGCCAATAATCTTTTCTTGGCTATATTCAAATACTCTGCATTATTATCAATACCAACAAAACTTCTCTTTAATTTTTTACATACAACTCCTGTTGTGCCACTACCGCAGAATGGTTCAATACTGCTTTCAGCAACTTCAAACCGTCGATCAAAATCAAATATGTTTAAGTTATTAGCAATATAATATCTCATAAAACATTGTTATAGCATTTGCAAAAATCGAAGATAGTTGCTTCCCCGTTTTAAAACCATCTTGTTATGTTTTACCCAACTTTAACTTTATTAAACGGAATGACTTTTTCTGTTTGAGAGTGATTTGAATATGTTACCCAATCTGGGATATACTCTTCAGATTGATTACCCCAAGTAATCCATCCTTTTCTTGTTCCTCTTCCAAAAAGCTCTAAATATGGACCCCAGCTGCACGATTCTATCAGGTTATATTGTTCATCTGGCTTTCTGCTGTGTTCTCTTTTGTGTGATGATATAATATTTTCTTGGCTTCTTCCGGGCTGTAATGTTCTAATATTTTTCCCACGAACACCAAACAAAATCATTTCGGTCACATTTCTAAAATAGAATCCAACTCCTCTTCTATCAGGGCCTCCATCTTTTCTGATTTTATACCAAATCAAATTTGTTTTATATTTAAAACCCCAGTTTACCATTACTTGCATACCTTCTGCTAAAAGAGCGTTGGGAACCCACAAATAAAGGTGTGCCCTATCTTCTGCAATAGCTTCAACAGGCAAGTCTTTGATTTCTTGCAATTTCATTGTAGGGTAGCGAGATAACCTTTTATGCTCTGGGGCCATTTTACCTGTACGGTTTTGGAACTGCCACGGAGGATCTGCAAGTATTGTTGAAAACTTTCTTTTACCAATAAAATTTAATAAATCATCTGATGCATTCATTTTTCCATCTCCTTTTATTTCCTCCAATCTGTTACAATCATTGGCTTTATTCCGAATACTAAAACAGGACAACCGCCATGACGGCCAGCATTTAAGCGGTATAACAATTTACCCATCCATGTCGTACTTGCGCCATATTTTTGTTTACATAATTTTATATTTCCATCTTTGTCGTAGTCAACGCTACCATCTTTTTTCATCAACGGGGTGACATCAAATATTTCATTAAGTTTCTCACTCCGAGTTATCAAAACAGCTACGCTAATAACACCACATTCATGAAACATTCGAAAGGCATATAAATCACGATCATATGTTTGGTCTTTACTGTTCCATTCCATATCAAGCACAACTCTACCTTTGACATAATCAATTTTATGTCCATCAATGTAATTTTTCAAAATAATATCAGGCTTTTCGGGTAATTTATGCTTTTTTAGTTTTCCCGAAGATAAAATCTCTTCACTTTGTTCTGAAACATGAATAATTAGATCACCTTGAATACGAGTTTCAAACCAATTGTCTGGACGTAGATATTCAGAAAATCGCTTTGGAATGACAAATTCATTTCCACCAGGAGAAGCTATATCCTTTAGTACTATTCTAAATTTTGATAAGGCTTGTTCAATTTCATTCAGTTCATTTGGAAATGAATTTTTCAAAATAGCAGCAGCATGTCTATAACTATAAATATCATACAACTTAAACATATTAGGACTTATATTTTTAGACACCTCTTTTTTGGTATCTGCGTTGTGATTTGGTTTAAGTCCCACATCTTCTTTGTCTATTTTTTGTTCCATTCTCTTTGCGTTTCCTTTTATTTAAAGTCTGCTTTCCCTGCTTGATGCACATAACCGGTGCAAACCCGCCCTTGAGCGGAAGCCACCAACGTAACGCCACATCAATCCCTTGATAGCGGGCAAAACACATAATTTTGCCACGCGGGTTTGACTCCGGTTCATGCCGATTGTTATGACTTTACCTTCTCTTATATCCGCTCACAAATTTCTCTCATCATTCATCATCATTTTTTTCATCCATCATCATTTTTCAGCGATGACGAGCATTTCAAAATTTTCGGTTGTCAACTTGTCATTTCTTGAAAATGCTCCAAGCTTTGCGCCAAATATATGAATTGTGGTATATCCAAGTGATTTTAATAACCACGTTATTTCACTGGGAACATAATATCGTTCATTGCATTCAAGAGTCTTTTTATTTCCAAAATCGTCTTCAACTTCTGTAATATTGTAGTCTCGAAATGTCATTAAATCAAATGTATTACTTCGATATGTCGCATTACCCTCTTCTGTTGTTGAAGCACAAAATTCTTCAACAGAATGATATAATGGAAATAGTCCATTTAAGGTTGTGAATATCAATTTCCCATGCTCTCTTAGCGATGTTGTTACACATTTCAGTATCTCATAATTCATTTCATCTGTTTCCATCAATGGAAAACCACCTTCACAAAGCATTATTGCCACATCAAAATCATGGTGAAAAGGCAGATTTCTTGCGTCTTGTTGCTGAAAATCAATGTTGAGATTATGACGTTCTGCTTTTTGCTTGGCTCTCGCGAGTTGGGTTTCTGATAAATCAATTCCGGTCACAATATATCCCCTCGTTGATAATTCAATAGCGTGTCTGCCAGTCCCACATCCGATATCCAATATTTTCAATGATTTATCATAACGTATCTCTTTTTCAATAAAATCACATTCACCAACAGTTCCCTGAGTAAAGTTTTCATTATCATATTTCTGTCCATAATTTTCAAACAGTGATTCATACCATCGTTTTTTGTTCATATCATTCCTTGATGTCTACTTTAGCCCTCTCGTTGGAAATAACTTGCGCTTGGGGCGAGGTGAACGAAAGAAAAAGTAAAAATCGTTAAACCCATATAAATTGTTGAAAAAGGCATGGCCCCAAGCGTCAAGTTCATTGATTTGTTCGGACTTTCTTATGAGGTTTTTAGTTTTATTAATCTAGCGACTTACGATTTCTATTCCTGGATAATTCTTAGCTGACTATCCAAAGTACCGTTGAGGGAATAAGTTTTTAACGTTTTCTTGTCTAAAACAAGGTAAACACAATCTTTCTTACCCGAGCGAAGTCGTTTCCATTGGTTACAGAATTTGTTTCCTTCGAACCACCACGTGCCAGTGTCTTCAAATCCTCCTTTCAATGAAACATCTCCTCGAAAGAAGGAGAGGTTACCATCCGGAAAAAAGGATACGATGAATGATTTCTCACTTCTCTCTACCAAACCAGGAGGTGTCATACCTCGTACCGTAAGGGTGCCCCTCTCCAACAGCTCTTTAAAGTTATCGGCAATGAGCCTTACACCTCTCGCAGCTTCAATGGATGGATTCTCGCCGATTTCCGTTTCGCCGGCTGCGTCCAGAATCAGCCACAGCAGCCGCCCAAGTTGGTTGGACTTGGGGTATGGACCCGGTTTATCTGTGTTCACTCGATGCACGATAACCAGGTTCCGGGATGGCAGCACTTTGAAAAAGTGGACGCCTAACCCGCTATGACCGAAAGTGCGCTGTTTCACGTGGATGTTCGGATATGGTCCGCCATTTTCGCTGGTGCTCCACATATAACCATAGCCTCGGTACGAGCCGATCACAGAGTGGGTGGCCGTGCTTTCTCGGACCCATTCCGAAGAAACGATCTGTTTATTCTTCCAACGGCCTTTCCGCAGATAGAGCAGACCGAAGCGAGCGAGATCTCGGCGGACATCCGAAAGCCATAATAACGGTGTCTCGATTCGGTGCCAGTGTCATACCAGCAATCGTCTACATTGAAATCTTCCATTTGCAAGGGTTTGGCAATACGCCGGTTGAATTCCTCGAAAATTTTCGCTCCGGTTTCCTGCTCGAAAATCGTCCCAACCGCGTTGAAGTCCCAGTTGTTGTAATAATAAAATGTGCCCGGCGCGTGGCTGTGCCGTTCGGGCCGCATAGCCTTCATAATGGGAGCCTCGCCCAGCGCCGGGTGATAAATGCCTGAGCGCGACTTGATGAGATCGGCAACCGTGGCCTGTTTCTCGACCTTGGTTAGAGAGGGTTCGTTATCGTCGATTCCCAGCTCTGCCATCGTTTTCGACAGATCAATGTGGCCTTCTGCGATGTGAATGCCGATCAGGGCGCTCATTAAAGGCTTCCGTATGGAGTGGATTTCATATTTGCGCGTAATCTCGCCCCAGACGTCCACCATGATGCCGTCCTCAACGATCATAACGGCAGCCGAACCAATCCGCTCCGAATAAGCTTGCGCCGTGGCAAGCTTTTCCGACGACCATCTGAGCAGTTCTGGGCTTTTTGCTTTTTGCCAGCTTTCGCCCGGGTAAATCACGGTTTGTTGTAGTGCTATAGTCGGAGAGCAGAAAGAACAAGCAGCCAAAAAGGAGACTGTTATCAAGAAGGTGAATCGTAACATGTGAAACCGGAAATATTTTATCTTAACTGACATTATTTCAGAGAGTCCGAACGGGCTGCTCAGGGGTGGCGCGTCTTTTTGCGCGTCCTACTCAATGCCGTTGTTCGGATTCTTTAAGAATTCCAAGGCCTCGGCGTCGGCCAAATCCTTAGTTCTTCCTGATGCTCTCTTGTTGAGAATTAGGTCGTCGATCGAAGGAATGCGAACTTCAATCCCCTCGATGTTTACTGGAATTGAATCTCGATATGTAGGCTCAAACTGAAGTCCAGACGCTGCAGTGATGATATCAATTCGTCTCGGAGCGACTCCAATCTGAAAAATGGTTCCATCCTTCTGAAGGTTTTCCTTGGTCAGATTGTGCAGCGGGGCACCGAAACGACGCAATGCCCGTAAGACGGCATCAGCATTCTCAGGGGACGGCATGACCCAAATATCGATATCCATAGTGGCCCGGGGATAACCATGGGCAGCAAGCGCATAGGCACCGACAAGGAGGAATCTAACCTTCTCGTCGGACAAGGCATGTAACATGTCTCTGTAGTCTTCGTTCAGCATCGTGCTTCACGCTCAGGGATACAATTTCTCGGGTAAGCGGCCAGACTAGGCTAATGCGGTCTTCCGGCGTACCGGGAACGTAATCATCATTCCGATGGTCCGTCATCCGGTGTATGGCTGTGTGTTTCCTGTTCATTGTTTCAAAATACCATTTTCCCCCTGCAAAATCAACCTGATAGTTGATCCGAACTATTGAGTAATGGGAATCTTTTCCGACATATTCGCAGATTAGGAAAAAATTCCTGCATATTTGGTAAAATGGGAATTTTTCTATTGACAATTACTGTAAATAAAACTATAAGTCTTGTATTTAATATGACATAAGATATAATTGTTGATAGGTCTTTCAACTCAGAACTGCTAATTTTAAGGCGCCAAAGGAATGATTAATCCGCATTATTTATCATTTAATAGAGCAAATTAACAAAATTAAATCAAGGAAAAACAAAATGGATAAGCCTCCAAAAAAATTATGAGATCAGGTCCGTGATCTGATTCGCCTCAAACATTATTCTATTCGTACCGAACAATCCTATGTCCCGTGGATTAAGCGATATATTTACTTCCACAAAAAACGTCATCCAAAAGATATGGGGGTTCCATACAAAGGGGGACATCCAAAACGATTAAACATATTTCTCTATCTCTTTCATTTAATCGGAAAGGGCTCACCAACTAACAGCAGAAGTGTTTATTTAAGGCTGGCCAGACGTTCAAGAAAATCTTCCCGATCCTTTTTGTTGATAAATATCTTTATTCCATCAATGCTACTGTTGGAGCACAGCGAAAATCCCGATTCATCGGGGCCAATAACATGATGTAAGGCCCCGAGTGCCTGCCCGTCACCGGCTTCGACTTCCGCCGAGGCGGGCGGGCATCAAGTCTCGGCTGTCTTGGCATACAAAAGGCCTATCCCCTTCAAACTATATTGTCAAGTCGTTTTGGATGTCCCCTTTTATATTTGTTGAAATTCTAATACAGGTGTTTTCCGAATAGGTAACCTGGTTTACAAAGATTAGTAGACTCTGATATGTATATGGGTGAAATCACTTCTTTGAACAGAAAATGTATCATGATTTTTCAATAGGATTGAAACTATGAACGAGGTTCTTGAAACAACTCGGCATGTAAAGGAGAGGAGCCAACAGGTAAAGATTGATAAACAGGCCCTTGCCAATTTCTCAAAGAAATTAATTGAGGATGGAATTGAAATTCCTCCCTGGAATTATGACTATCATTTTTTCGATGGCGGTCAAGAAACGGTTGCCTACCTCCTGATTCTGGATAGCATCAATTTTTGCTTCTGGCCGGCACCTGTTGAGGTTAAATGGGAAGTCCAGTATAAATCAGAAACACTCTCAGGGTATTATGCCCTTGCAGCTTCTCTTAAAAAGGCAATAGATTCAGGAGTTCCAATCACCAGAGCTAATTATTTAGCTGAAATAACTTTAGGTAAATTGAGACAAATCTTGGGTGGAGAAGGAGAATTACAGCTCATGGAGGCCCGCGCTCACATCCTGAATGAACTGGGGGAGTTTCTTATTAAAGAATACGATGGAGAGGCTTGCAGATTGGTGGAGACCGCAGAAAACTCGGCACTAATCCTAATCAGGCTGCTCGTTGAAAACCTGCCCTCTTTCAAGGATGTTGCAGAATACTATGGTAAGAAGATATATTTCTATAAGCGGGCGCAGATATTTGCCGCGGATCTCTATGGGGCATTCGGTGGTAAAGACTGGGGCTATTTCAAAGATATTGATAAATTAACTGCATTTGCCGATTACAAGCTACCCCAGGTGCTGCGGCATGTTGGTATATTGCAGTATAGTCTCTCTATGGAGCACAAGGTGGATCATGGTATCTTTCTTGAGGCAGGAAGCCCTGAGGAGATTGAGATCAGGGCCAACACCATCTGGGCGGTTGAGCTGATTCGTCAGGAACTTACACAGATGGGGAAGGAATTGAGGGCCTTTGAGATAGATTGGATCCTGTGGAATCTGGGCCAGCAGAGTCAGTTCAAGGCAAAACCCTATCATAAGACAGTGTCTACTTTTTACTGATTTTATAGAAATGATCAATTGGTATTTTTATCTCTCACAGAGCTCCCGGAGGCACTGAATTTAGACAGGATTTACATGATTTGCAGGATTCTTTTCTCAGTTTTCAGTGACTATAATAATAGTTAGTCAAAGAATCGCTTAAAATCTAAATGGGAAGCCCAATGGGAATAATAAGCTTGCTTATTTTTCCCAAAAGCCCTTCCCATTGCTCCCAATGTGAAGACATTGGGAATTCCGCAAAGCAGGACTTTAAGCGATTCCTTATGTCTGTTTTAAATTGTTTCTCAGAGCTCTCTGTGAGCTCGAGCGATTTCCACAGGGTGGAAAGAGCGGGCGAGATAGTCTCCTAAAATAAGATACAATGTTTTCATTTAAGCTTATAGCAACAGATAAGGCGGCACGGGCAGGTGAAATTCTTACTTCTCATGGCTCTATCCAAACACCCTCATTTATCCCTGTCGGCACTCTGGCAACGGTAAAGGGCATATCAGTAGATGATCTTCGCCGAATAGGAAGCCAGGTGATTATCGCCAATACCTATCATCTCCACCTCCAGCCAGGAGAAGATTTGATAGAGAGGATGGGAGGGCTTCATCAATTTATGGGCTGGGATGGGCCGCTCATAACAGACTCCGGTGGTTTTCAGATTTTTAGCCTCGGTGCAGCAAAGGAACACGGGGTTGGGAAAATCGCATCCATCTTTCCAGATGAAAAAAATCACGGTGGGCATAGACGCCCAAAAAATGGGAAATCACTTGTACATATTGATGAGGATGGCGTGGAATTTATCTCGTATCGGAATGGCGCACGACACCGATTTACGCCTGAACTGGTAATAGAGATAGAGCGGAAACTCGGCGCGGATATCATACTTGTATTGGATGAGTGTACCTCTCCCTTTCATGATTACGAATATACCTCAAAGGCAATGGACAGAACCCACCGCTGGGCCATCAGGGCATTGAAGGAATTTAAGCGCACTTCCATCAAGAGTCAGGCGCTTTTTGGCATTATTCAGGGTGGAGCGTATCACGATTTGAGGAAAAAGAGTGCTCGGTTTATCTCTGGGCAAGACTTTGATGGCTATGCCATTGGTGGCTCTCTTGGAAAATCTACAGAAGAGATGCACCAGGTCCTGGAATGGACGATCCCTTCCCTTCCCCAGGATAAGCCACGACATCTTTTAGGAATCGGTGAGATAGGGGATATATTTGAAGTAGTAACACGGGGAATCGATCTCTTTGACTGTGTGTTACCAACGCGGTTGGCACGCACTGGCACGCTATTTACAAAAGAAGGCGAAAGGTTTCGAATGCATATCCGTAATGCACAATATACAAATGATCCCCGCCCGATTGAAAAGGGATGTGATTGCTATACGTGTTGCAATTTTTCAAGGGCGTATCTACGATACCTGTTTATGGCCAAAGAGCTTTTGGCAATACAGCTGGCGAGCATACATAATCTGTATTTTCTGGAATCACTGATGCGCCGAATACGCACTGCGATAAAAGAAAAAAGGCTTGCGGAACTGAAAAAAGAGTGGTTTCCTAAAGCATAATAAAGCTGAACTTAGCCCCGACATGTCGGGGAACTTTTTCCGACAGGATTAACTGGATTAACCGGATTAAATAAATATTGAACACTCACCGCCCGTTCATTTCGTTCACTTGAGTCGCAGAGTACTCTGAGAAGAGCATTGAATCAGATGAAAAGGATCGCTTAAAAAGCATATGGGAAGTCTTAATGGGAAAAATAAGCCAACTTACTTTTCCCATTATAGGCATTCCCATTAGTCCCAATGTAGTTCCCATTGGGACCCCGCTATGCGGGATTTGAAGCGATTCTCTCCAAAAAATATTTCTCAGCGTTCTTAGCGTCTCGAGCAAAGCCCCGCACGGACGGGGCAAGCGGGCGGTGATCATTTACAAAGACTAAAGAGGACTTATGACAAAGGAAAAATCTCCCGCAACACAGGCCATTAGAACATTAAAAGAATCCGGGGTGAATTTTTCCTTGCATTTTTACAAATATGAGGAGAAAGGCGGGACCACAGTAGCGGCCAAAGAGTTGAATGTGGATGAGCATCTGGTTGTAAAAACACTTGTAATGGAGGTTGACAATGGTGATCCGCTTTTGATTCTTATGCATGGAAATAAGAAGGTATCAACCAAGGCTATGGCACGTGCCCTTGGGGTAAAGACGGTGAAGCCCTGTGAACCACTGATTGCACATAAACACACGGGATATTTTGTGGGTGGAATCTCGCCCTTTGGGACAAAAAAACCCCTCAAGGTCTATGTCGAGGCATCCATTATGGATCTCCCAAAGATATACATCAATGCAGGCAAAAAGGGGCTTCTAACAGAGATGTCTCCGGCAGATTTGGCCAGGATTTTAGACGCCACACCTGTGAGTGTCGCAATATAATGGGGTTGAAATAACAAGCCGATATGTGATAGCCTTAAAACAGTAATTCGTACACAATACGGTATTGTTGTAAGTCCTCAAAATCATGATTAATTACCGAACCATTGGCAATAGCTCAATAAGCTGTGGCTTTTCACCCCCACCCCAACCCTCCCCCATCAAGGGGGAGGGAGTTTTTTAAATGATTTCGTTCAATTACTCCCCTCTCCTGGCGGGAGAGGGTTAGGGTGAGAGGGTTCCCCCGATTTATTGAGCAGATGCATCATTGTGTGGGGCTGGTGGGTTAATCCGTGCTGATTTCTGGTGTTATGTGTGGAAAATTGCTGTCGCCATTCTTGGTTTTCAGCCTTTCATGACTAAAGTTCACCTGAGCGTTGCCGGTCAAATTGAAGAAAGCAGGTTCTAGAAAAATATGACCAATTTCAACACTGCAATGAATGAGCTACAATCTGGCGAAATAGCTGTGCTGGGCGTACCATTCGATAGAAACTCGTCATTTCGGCGAGGGCCAGCTTTAGCCCCTGTGCATATCCGTGAAGCACTTTTTAGCGAGTCAACAAACATGTGGACAGAGAAAGGGATTGACCTGAGAACAATGTCCGGATGGAAAGCGTTAGATGACCTGGCGCTCTCAGATTTAGATAGTAAGATGGCATTTGCCACGATTGAAAGTGCAGTAAGTGAATTGCTAAAGAGAAAAGCCCGGGTGGTTGCACTGGGTGGCGATCACTCAATAACATATCCAATCATGCGAGCATATGGAAGAAAGTATAGCGAACTTAGTATCTTGCAATTGGATGCGCATCCAGATCTCTATAATGAACTTCATCACAATCGTTATTCTCACGCGTGTCAATTTGCCCGGATAATGGAAGAGAATCTCGTGCAGCGATTGGTGCAAGTGGGGGTGAGATCAATCACAGGCCATCAACGTGAGCAGGCGAAACGGTTCAATGTAGAGATAATCGAGATGATTGAAAAAACCAGGATAGACGAATTAACGTTTACCGGACCTGTATACGTGTCACTGGATATGGATTGTTTAGACCCGGCATTTGCTCCTGGGGTTTCGCATCACGAACCCGGAGGAATGAGTACACGGGATGTAGTGGAAATAATTCAGAACCTGAAAGGGAACTTAGTTGGAGCTGACATTGTGGAACTGAACCCAGAGCTTGACCCTCTCAAGATTACAGGGATGGTGGCTGGAAAACTGTTGAAGGAGATACTTGGGAGGATGTTGGAAGAGAAGAGTACCCATAGCGGTTTCATTTTTTAAAGACAAGAAAATTTTTTTCAATAAAAAGAAAGGAGCAATATAATGAAAATTGGATGGATTGGTACCGGTATCATGGGCGGGTCAATGGCCGGTCATTTGCAGGCGGCTGGACATGAACTGTATATCTTTAACCGTACCAAAGACAAGACAAAATCATTGCTCAACAGTGGGGCCCATTGGTGTAAATCCCCGGCTGAAGTTGCAGACAATTCTGAAATAGTGTTCACCATGGTTGCCTTTCCTGCCGATGTAGAAGAAGTGTACCTGGGAGAAAATGGAATTTTTTCTATTGAAGGTTCCTGCCGGATTGTTGTAGATATGACCACCAGTCTACCCAGTTTGGCTCAAACCATCGCAAGGACTGCTGAAGAACGGGGTATTAACAGTCTTGATGCTCCTGTGTCAGGCGGCGATATTGGTGCTCGGAATGCAACCCTGGCCATTATGGTAGGGGGAAAAAAAGAGGTCTTTGATACAGTCCTCCCGTTGTTTCAATTAATGGGGCAGACCATCTCTTACATGGGAGGCTCAGGAGCAGGGCAGCACACAAAAATGTGCAATCAGATCCTTATTGCTGGAACCATGATTGGAGTGTGTGAATCTCTGCTCTATGCGGATAAGGCCGGTCTTGATCAACAGTCGGTAATCGATATCATCGGTAAGGGAGCAGCCTCGTGCTGGGCTATTAACAACTTAGGGCCGCGTATCGTATCCGGAAACTATGAACCTGGTTTTGTTGTGGAGCATTTTATCAAAGACATGGACATTGCACTACAGGAGGCTGATGGAGTTGGCCTGTCATTGCCAGGATTAGCCCTGGTCCATAAATTGTACCTTGAGGTCAAGGAACAGGGACATGGTCGTTTAGGGACCCATGCACTTATGCTTGCCTTGAAGGCCCTTAATGAGCACCCTGGGAAAAAGATTACTGGGTAACAGTTAAGTCACTAAGTCACTAAGGCACAAAGAAGGGGTATGAATCATAAAACTTTATCAAAAAGAGAAGAATCAATAGCTGAAAATTGTAGATGGAGCACATGCCGTTTATTAAAAATGGTATTGAAAGAATTATATTATAATCTTAGTGTCTCCGTGTCTTTGTGGCTGAACTATTGCATTACTGGTAAAACAAGCGCGTAGGACTTCAACGATACACTTATATCTTAAGGATGTCCTGCTCTAATGGAGTAAGGATATCGTAGCCATCCTGGGTGACAACCACCGTGTTTTCTAATCCTACTGAGCCCTCTCCGGGAAAGACGATCTTTGGCTCCACAGCAAAGGCCATCCCTTGTTCCAGGGGGTAGGAGTGGCCCTGAGCCAGGAAGGGAAATTCATTGAGTTCCAGGCCAATGCCGTGGCCAACAAAACGAGTCTGAAGTCCGGGGGGCCCTAAGTAACTATTTTTATATCCCAGTTTCTCTGCAAGCTGGAGAGTATGTTGAAAGATAGCCTCACAGTCTGCCCCAGGCCGTGTCTCTTCCAGAACGGCATCGTGAATCTCCTGGCATACGTTGTACGCGTCGATAAATTTATCTTCCATCTCCCCGATAGAAAACATACGGGTCTCATCCGCCTGATAACCATGGTAGCATGTTCCAAAATCTACCAGGATGGGTTCATGGGCCTTCATGACCCTACGGCTTGCCCCTACAGGAAAGGCTGGCGAGAGCCCTAATCCACCCATAGGGGAATCCGACTGGCTCACGATCCCTCCGCTGGAACCACTCAGTACATGCCATGAATAGGCCTCATAATTGAGGGACCTGACCCTGAGAAGTCCTTCGTGGCCGTACATTTTGGCCGCAGCTTCCAGAAGACCACCGAACTCGATCTCGGTCATCCCCTCTTTGAGAAGTTCCCTGCCTTTTTGGTACGCCTTCCTGCCAATTTCCCCTGCCATTTTCATGAAATCGATCTCAAAAGGAGATTTGATTTTTCGCGTGTCGCGAATCATCAGGGAGGTATCCATGAACCTGGCGCCCGGAAAGAGGCTTTCATATTTGAAGTAGTCATTTACCGGCAGAACGTCCAGCTCTAATCCAAGGGTTTGGGGGAGTCGGCCCCAGTGGCCTTGAATCAGGGAAGGTAGATCTCGAATAGACTTGAGTTCCACTACCTCTTCCAGCGGTGATTCCAGTCGTGCCCGCTCCACTTCCCTTTTGATCATAAGTAGTGGTTTTCCCTCTAAAGGCACGAAGAGAATGCCATTCTGGGTGGTTCCGGAAAGATAGTAATAGTCCATTTTCTGCACTACCAGAAGTGCCTCTATCCCTTTCTTTTTCATACTACTTCTGAGCCTGGTCAGGCGGCCGGCTATTTCCTCCTCTGGGGTGTAGCGGAAACCCAGGGATGTGCTCAAGCCCTCTAATTCCGATTGTACCCACTCTTGGTAATTCATCGTCTCTCCTTTCCTTTTCTATCTCAATCCGAATGGAGTATAACTAATTCTGTGCAAAAGACAAATCCAATTTTGGACTTCTCACATTACAGATACCACTCCTCTATCTCTAAAATTTATATAGCTGCATCTGTCGTCCTTTGCGATTTCCTGAAACAGGCTTACCTAAGATGAATACGTCAATATAACAGATCCAACCCTTACTATTTTCAAACAAATATTTATAAATGTGTTTTGTATTTCATGGAACTGAATAATCTTATTGACTCTCTAACGCTCTATGAACTATAATCGATAAAAATTATGGGAAGGAGGGGTTATCTATGAGAGCAATAATAGTATCTCTTCTATCAATCCTCTGGGTTTCCATAATGAGCCTCCCCCTAGCTGCTGCCCAAAACCAGATCACCTTCTGGACCACCGAAGGGGAAAAAGACCGACTGGAAATCCAGAAAAAAATTGCCCATGCATTTACCAACAAAACTGGAATCAGCGTTCGAGTGGTCCCTGTAGATGAGAATCTCTTGCTTGAAAGGGTTACTGCCGCCTATGCAGCAAGGTCCCTCCCTGATGTGATCTTCCACCCTATTGACTGCACTATCGGATGGGTGGAGGCTGGGATTCTGGATGTTCAGTCTGCAACGGAGGTGATTAATCACCTGGGAAAAGAGACCTTTGGCGCGGGGCCAATTAACCTTTCTCGGGTTAAGGACGGCTACGCAGCTGTACCAGCTGATGGATGGGGCCAGCTCCTGCTCTACCGCAAGGATCTCTTTAAAGAAAAGGGATTACCTGAGCCTGATAGCTGGGATCACATACTTAAAGCGGCTCAAGCCCTGCATAATCCACCTTTGATCTGGGGCTTTGAGGCGGCCACCGATCCTGGGCAGACCTATACCCAGCAAGTTTTTGAGCACTTTGCGCTTTCTAATAATGTTAGATTGATAGGGGTATCCGGAAGTGTTGACTTAGACACCCCTGAGATGGTCCAAACACTCGAGTTCTACAAATCTCTCATCCGTTTTACCCCACCCGGAAACCTCTATTGGTTGCACACACGGATGGACTATCTTTCCGGACGAGCGGCTATGATCATCTGGTCTCCCTTTATCTTGGATGAGCTCTCAGGGCTCCGGCGGGATCAACCAGTTGTTCCTGATATTGTCAAAGGGGAACCGGGGTTCCTAGCCAGAAATACGGGCTTTGTAACCGTAATTCGTGGCCCAAAAGGACTTGCTCAATACGGCCAGATAAACTATCTGGGTATAACCCTCGATGCAGATAAAACCGCAGCCAAGCAGTGGGTAGAATTTTTATTAAACGATGGGTACTTAAGGTGGTTAGGTATGGCAGCAGAAGGTAAGTTGCCCGTGCGAAAGGGGACACGGAAGAAGCCCAATCGCTTCATTAACGGCTGGATGAAGCTTGAATTCGGGGTTACGACTCGGGCAAGAATCTCCGAGTTTTACGGTATAAACGTTGTGAAAACTATTGTAGATGGGGTAGAGGGTTTCGATCGCTGGGGATTCGCAAAAGGAAAGGGGGCCCTTATCTCCAAGATCTATGGCACAAAGGTTATCCCAAAAATTCTCAAGCAGTTCCTCGACGGTGAATTGAACGCGAGACAGTCTGCCCGTATGATGAACGAGCGAGTAAAGGCATTGGAGTAGTGAAGATTGTCGATTAAAAGTTGAAAGATTCAATAAAGGATACTGAAGGTCTAATATTCAATCATCAATGGTTAATAGTCGATTGAAAAGGACACCGCCAACCTTCTTAGATCAGGAGGCCAGACTTGCCTTCTGGATGCTGTTTCCCACATTCACCGTTGTCTTGGCCTTTGTAATTTTCCCGG
>Ga0315547_1001958_pt1 | contig 15108 bp, 10 predicted proteins | sample SalMarSW160240MG_2_FD_202542 | JGI IMG/M metagenome (GOLD analysis project Ga0315547, IMG submission 202542) | Salt marsh sediment microbial communities from the Plum Island Ecosystem LTER, Massachusetts, United States - Salt Marsh Sediment SW1601-240 ... | reverse complement strand
CTGAGGAAAAACTTAAAGAGGTTATCCGAAAAGGATTTGAATTTTTTGTGTTCAATATTGAACGGCTAGAGAAAGCCTCCCGGGAGGCCATACAGCTTCAAACCATGGCTAAAATTCATCTCGAAGTGGAAACCGGGATGAACCGTTCGGGCTTGAACAACGAGGAGCTGCTAAAGGCAATCTCCATTATTCAGCACAATAAGGAGTGTTTTAAGGTGATGGGGTTTTGTACACACCTGGCCGGTCCGGAAAGCATTTCCAACCACCTCAGAATTCAAAAACAGTTGAAGAAATTCAAGAAAATGCTATCGACTCTGGAAACCAAAGGCATCCATCCCAAATACAGGCATGTTGCCAATTCAGCAGCTGCCTTTGTCTATCCAAAAACCAGAATGGACCTTGTCAGGATCGGGATAATGCAGTATGGCTTTTGGCCAAGCGTTGAAACCTTTATCCATTATATCAGCAGGGGGACAAATAAAGTGGATCCCCTGAACAGAATACTCGGCTGGCAAAGTAAGATCATGTCGATCAAAGAGATCAAAACCGGAGAATTCATCGGTTACGGAATTTCATTCCTGGCACAATCCGATATCAAGACAGCACTGATCCCCATAGGATATGCCAGTGGATACAGTCGCTCGTTAAGCAACAAGGGGCGCGTTCTTATTCGTGGACAGCGATGCAGCGTGATCGGGATCGTGAACATGAATATGATCATAGCGGATATTTCCAATGTATCCAATGCAGAAGTGGGTGATGAAGTGGTCATGATCGGAAAACAAGAAGATCTGGAAATAAAAGTCAGCGCATTTAGCGACATCAGCGATCAGCTGAATTATGAAGTATTAACCCATCTATCAGAGCGCATTGAACGTATAACAGTATAAAATCAGATCCATGGCATTCATCACATTAGACATTAAAAAATTAAAATCCAACTACGAATTCCTTGATAAGCTTTTTAAAAAGAATGACATTCAATGGTCGATCGTCTCAAAGCTACTGTGCGGGAACAAACTTTACTTAAAAGAATTGTTGAAGCTTGGTACAAAACAGATTTGTGATTCCCGCATTTCTAACCTGAAAACGATAAAAGCGCTCAACCCGGCAGTCGAAACCATTTACATCAAACCACCGGCAAGGCGTTCCATCAGCAGTGTGGTGAAGTATGCCGATATCAGCATGAACACAGAGATTGAAACCATCCAGCTTTTGTCTGAAGAAGCCAGGAAACAGCAGAAAACGCACAAAATCTTCATCATGATCGAATTGGGGGAATTAAGAGAAGGGGTCATGCGTGAGGATTTTGTGGAATTTTATGGAATAGTATTCAAACTGAAAAACATTGAAGTAGTCGGAATCGGTACGAATTTTTCATGCCTCTATGGTGTTCTTCCTAATCACGATAAATTGATTCAATTGAGCTTGTATGAACAACTGATCGAAGCAAAATTTGACAAGCAGATTTCTTACGTTTCCGGCGGTTCGTCGGTCACCATTCCATTGATTTTTAAGAATCTGTTACCCAAAGGGATCAATCACTTCAGGGTTGGAGAAACCCTCTTTTTAGGAACAGACGTTTATAACAATACCACCCTGAAAAGGATGAGTCCTGATGTTTTCCGTCTGTATACCGAAATCATTGAATTAATAGAAAAACCGATCGTCCCGACGGGTGAATTCGGTACCAATCTTGAAGGAGATACGTTTGATTTTGATAAAAAGCTGATTGGTCAAACCTCCTTCCGGGCGATTATTGACATCGGTTTATTGGATGTTGAAGAGAGGCATATTGAGCCGCTTGATGACACCATTAGTTTTGTCGGGGCAAGTTCAGATATGCTGGTGATCGATCTTAAAGAAAACCCGAAGAAATACAAAGTGGGCGATTTGCTTGAATTTAAGATGGATTATATGGGCGCATTGAGAGTAATAAACTCCAAATACATAGAAAAGAGGATCAGAGAATAAACCCCAGCAGGAGATAGAGCAGTGCGGTTCCTGTTCCGGCAGTCAGTGCATAGGGTAACTGGGTTTTTACGTGGTCAATGTGATCACTGGCAGAGGCCATGGAGGAGATGATGGTTGTATCGGAAATGGGTGAACAGTGATCGCCGAAAACGCCTCCTCCCAATGCGGCAGCAATCGCCAGGTAAACATTGGCATCCAGTGATTGTGCCATGGGCACGGCGATTGCGATCATGATGGCAAACGTTCCCCAGGATGTCCCGGTTGAAAAGGCGATGAAACAGCTTGCCACGAATACAAGAAAGGGTACCAGTTTGGGTGAAAGCCAGGCTCTGGTCACTTCCGCAACGTATTCTCCGGTTCCCAGTTCACGACATAATCCGCTAATAGCAAAAGCAAGCACCATCAATAGCGCAAGAGAGACCATGCCGGACATGCCTTTCAATGCCAGATCAATCAACTCCTTTCCCGGCAGTAATTTTTGGATCACATACATTATCGTTGCCACCAATACAGCAGTAATCACGGAATAGAGAACCGATGCTGATCCTGAACCATTTCCTATCGCTTCAAACACATTGGTCCAGAATGATTTAGTTGCCGGATCATTAATCCCTTCCCATCCTGTATAGATCAGCATGAAAGGCATCATCAGGACCATGGTAAGGATAGGGACGATCATATTCATGGCTCGCGGTGTTGCGCCTTCCCTGGTCTCCAGGAATGTGATGTCCGATGAGACCATCGGTCTGGCATTATCAGCCAGTACTTTGCCTTCTACCCTCGCCCGTTGTTCTGCCTTTTTCATCGGGCCAAAATCCTTTCTGCTGAAAACCAGGTAAAACACCAGGAGAACAGCCAGCATGGGATAAAAATTAAAGGGGAATGCCCTGAATAGTGTGGCAAAGGGTTTGTCAAAACCCTGTACTACCAGAAGGCTCATGATGAATGCACCCCAGGCATTGAACGGGACCAGTATGCTGGAGGGTGCAGAAGTGGAATCAGCAAGGTATGCCAGTTTTTCACGTGATATTTTCAATTTATCGAATATGGGACGATACAGCGTTCCAACTGTAAGAGCAGAGATGTTGGATTCCACAAAGATCAATAATCCCGTCAGGGCAGTGAGAAATTGAACAACCAGGCGGTTTCGTCCTTCTCCCCTGCTTTCCATTCTTGTCAGCAGGTTATCTATCCTTCGAATAAAACCTTCAACACCACCGGATCGCTGAATATAGGCAATCAGAATCCCAATAACGAGCGTGAAGATGATGGTCCGTGTGTTGTTATCCTCCTTGAACACATCCACCAGACCCTGTATGGTGTCAAATGTGCCGGTTAACAGATTCCCTTTATTAATAATGACCCAACCCAACCAGATCCCGAAAATCAGTGAAACGAACACCTGCCGGGTCCTGATGGCCAGAACAATGGCCGCAACAGGCGGGATAAGAGACCAGAATCCGTAATCATGCATGATCCAAAGGTAATTTTTCTGTGATTCCGAAGCAAATTCTCGATCAGTCTCCTAACATTAGACTGATGGCCATGATTTTATAATATCTGGCAGTTATCGGAAATCCCTGAGTCGTGAAGTGGTTTCTGTTAAAATAAAGCAGTCAATTAATCCAAGCCACGATACCATCAATTCATAATGAAACTTGAGTGAATAAAAATGTAGCTGCTGTTTTCACTTTTAGTATATTTATTGTGAATCCCATAACAGGTAACTTCATGAAGAGACTGTTTGTTAATCCCCGGTTGTTTCTTCTGCTTGGTATCCTTGCTTTTACCCTTCAATGCAAGCGGGATACACCTCAGCAGGAGATCAAATTCCGGATCATCACGGAAGCAATCACAGACAATAACAACCCCTATTATTTTGATCCAGCACATTATCCTGATGACAGGAGTTCACTGCCTGTTGGGGTGTTTGATTCGGGTACTGGTGGCCTTTCTGCACTTAATTCGATCCTTGAGCTCGACGAATTCAACAACACGACCCATGAACCGGGCAGTGACGGAATAGCCGATTTCATTTCCGAACGATTCATATACCTTGCTGATGAAGCCAACATGCCGTATGGCAGATACAATGCCGAAGGCAAAGCTGATTTTCTCCGGGAGCTGGTGTTAAAAGATATACTGTTCCTGCTGGGGAATCAATATTACCTGACACCCGATGATGGCAATTCTCAAACGGACAAGGAACCGGTTAAAAGTATCGTTATTGCCTGTAATACAGCTACAGCTTATGGACTTGAAACGGTCCGGGAAGCGATGGATCACTGGGGGCTGAACATTAACATAACAGGCATCATTGAAGCCGGCGCCAAACTAGCCCTGGAAATAGTATTCGGTAACGGGCATGAGCATTCAGTCATCGGGGTTCTTGCTACCGAAGGCACCTGTGCATCCGGAGGTTATCCCACATCGATACACACGCTGGCTGAAACCCTCCTTCCTGTTAATGATATCCCGGTTGTGCAGCAGGCTGGAATCGGTCTGGCAGGAGCCATCGATGGAGATATCAATTATGTTGATCCTGCAGCCACCGAACCCAGAGAAGAAACAGATTATTATGGTCCTGGATTGGGTCACCCCAATTATCCCATCGATACTGCATTGTGGGAGGAGTACCATTTTGAGACCGGGAATGGATTACTGGTTAAAAAAAATCCGGAAGGGAAGAGAACCGTGATCCAGCTAAATTCCGTGACCAATTATATCCGGTACATGGTTACTCATCTTGCAACAAAAATATCTCAGGAATTCCCCGATTATACGCTGGATGTTGTAATCCTCGGATGCACTCACTATCCGTACGTTGAGGCTGAAATTCGGGATCATTTCCTGCGCCTTAAGCAGTACAATAGCTTCTATGAGCGCAATATACCGGAAAATATTGTTTTAATCGATCCCGCCAGGTCATTGGGCACTGAACTGTATCACGAGCTTACCGAAAAAAATATCCTGGGGCAGGATAGCCATGCAAACAGCCGGTTTTTCATTTCGGTTCCCAACAGACTGCTACAGGAAAACCGGATTGATGAGCAGAGAGAGTTCCCCTATGACTGGAAATACGGCCGGGATATCAATACCGGTTTGCACTTTGTCAAACAGGTCCCGTTTTCAGACGAGTGGATTGATGAAGCTATCCGGATAAGAATCAAAGAGAACATTCCAATAATATACGGGATAATTTATAAGCAGTGATAACTGTATGTTATGATAAACCAATAAAATATCAACGATGATTCGACGAAGGTTGAATTGTGGAACATGAACCTGGTGTCCGGGCAGGATCAACCGGTTAGTGTGCTGTCTTCAGCGGATGAATATCCACCAGGCCTCTTCTGGAAGGATGAGACATCAATCTGGATTATTACCGGTAAAGAGGGCAAGCTGCTCAATGCAGCATCGGGTGATCTTACCGCATTACAGGAAGAGTTGGAAATGGATCTGAGGAAAGTTGGGCAGGGAGAGATCAGGGAACTAACAGAATGGGTTTCGTTCCGTGAATGGGGTTTGGATCTGGCGCAAGTCTTGCCCAGGAAAAGAAAGGAGTATATCCGGGACATTGTGCGGTTAAACGGAAATTTGAATTACCGGAAAGCCATTATCGAAGAGATCGGGCAAGACCTGGAGGTAACGGATATTGAAAAGATAATGGATCAGATGACAGATTACCAGAATCGTCTGGATGGCGTTGAAAAAATGAACTACGAGATTTTTTCAGAGGAGACGGTTGATCTGTTAAAGAAGCTTCTTCAGGAGAAGGAAGAAAACCGGTAATTTTTATTCATCAGACGAACTGAAGTCGTCTGATGAATTCAGTGTAAACGATTCAGGTTTGGATATTACTCGTCAGACGAACGTGAGTCGTCTGACGAGGGGAAGGAGAGTGTAACCGATGTTCCCTGATCTGTATTCGAGCTGACCCGTATGGTTCCTCCATGCAGTTGAAGGATTCTGCGGCATAAGCTTAAACCGATACCCGAGCCCCTCTCTTTTGTGGTGAAAAATGGAATAAAAATCTTGTCACGTATTTCAGGAGGGATCCCTTCTCCATTATCCTTAACATTGATTTCCACTGCATCTTTGGTTAGCCTGGCTGCCAGATTAATTGACCCATCTGATTTTACCGCAAGGGTGTCGATTGAATTCTGAATCAGATTGATCAGTACCTGTTCGATCATTTTTTGATCGATTCGTATCTGAAGGTTTTCATTAACGGGTTGGCAGCTTATTACTACCGGCAACTCCCTTACCATGGATAAACAGAGGGAACGAACATCATCTAACAGAAGCTTAACAGAGACATTCTTCAGCTGTGGTTCCGGAAGACGGATGAAGCTTTTATACTGCTGGATAAAATCCAATAATCCGTTACCACGCTGCTCTATCAATTCAGCACTCCTGCTTATATCCTTGATCAGGTTTGTCTTTGCATCATCTTTCCTGTTCATGGCGGATGAAAAAGAAGAAATCCGGTTCTTTATGGTTGTTCCAAGGGTTGTTATGGGTGTCACCGAGTTGGAAACCTCATGGATCAATACCCGGATCAGTTTTTGCCACGATTCGATTTCCTGTTCTTCCAACTCAGCCCGGATATCCTGGAAGGATACCAGATTTAATCTCGTTTTTCCAAGAAGAAACTCGGTGGATCTGAACAGGAGGTTCTGCGTTTCTCCCCAGGGGTTTTCCATGCGGATGATCACCCTGTTTCCCGGTTTAATGGCAGTGATTTTAGTCTGTAACCCTGGCTTTATCCTGTCCAACTCGTTCATGTGCTTCATCCCAGGCACTCCCAACATGAACAATCCGGATTTATTAATTACCTCGATCGCACCGTCATTATTCCATACAAGTATCCCTGCGGTCATGTGGTTAAGCACCTTTTCAAACCGGATTGTTGCGTACTGCTTTTCCAGCCGGATGCGACTGATCTCTTCATTCAGGCTCTTAAAACTGTAATGCAATCCCTGGAAGGTCTTTTCCACCTTTTCTTTCAAGAAGGTAAATGCTGTATCCTCCTCACCCAGCAATAAAAGGAAACGGGCCAGGTTCCGGTTTGTGGTATTTACATAATGAATCAGGAGCACGACCTGCAAGACAATCAGAATACCGAGGAACACCATGGAAAAAAACCGCTGCCTGGTAACCAGCAGGTAGAAAAACCCAAAGTTTGTAAAACCAAACAGGATTACCCGGATCACTACATTGATGTAAAAACTGTTAAAGGCCATATTTTTTAATTTTATGATAGAGTGTCGTTCGCGAAATTCCCAGCTCATCAGCCGTTATTGAATATCTTCCCCGGTTTTTTATTAATGCCTTTTCAATGGTGCTGCGCTCAACCTGTTCGAGATTGAGGCTTTCGGTATCCCAGCTGCGGCTGGTTTGAAGATTGAAATCATGTGGAGTAAGGATCTCATTCTCACACAGAATCACAGCATTTTCAATGGTGTGCTGCAACTCCCGGACGTTTCCGGGCCACGGGTAGTGCTGTAATTTCTCAAGTGCTTTCTGTCCTATTCTCAAGGCGGGTTTCTGGTATTTCACCGAAAATTTGCCGAGGAAATATTCTGTAAGTAAAATGATGTCATCTAACCGATCCCTGAGTGGGGGCATATCAATCTTTACCGTATTGATCCGGTACAGCAGGTCCTCCCTGAAGAGATGATCTTCCGTAAGTCTCAACAAGTCATTATTTGTTGCCGAAATCAGCCGGATATCGATAGGTATACTCTCATTGGAACCCAACCGGTTCACCTTCCGGCTTTCCAGGACAGTAAGGATCTTTGACTGCAGGGAGAGAGGTAAGTTTCCAATCTCATCCAGAAACAGCGTTCCTCCATGGGCTGTTTCGAACCGCCCGGGCCGGTCGCTTTTTGCATCGGTAAATGCACCTTTCACATGCCCAAACAGTTCGCTTTCAAAAAGTGTTGGACTCAATGAAGCAAGATCAACAGGGACGAACGGCTCATTAGCCCGGCCTGACTGACGATGGATCTCCCGGGCTACCAGGTCTTTCCCCGTACCATTTTCTCCCTGGATCAATACATTGGCATCTGTTCCGGCAACTTTGGCAATTACCCTGAATATCCCTTTCACTGGTTTTGATTCACCGATAAATTCAGGATAAAATTTCTCCAGATCTTCTTTTAACGCAAGGTTATTATGTTCCAATTTTTTCAGTTTCTTTTTCGATTGCTGTAGCTGATAAACCGTTTTAAGGGTTGTTATCAGCTTTTCGCTGTTCCAAGGTTTTTGAATAAAATCCATGGCTCCGATTTTCATGGCTTTGACTGCCAGGTCTACATCGCCATATGCGGTGATCATGATTACTGCAATTTCAGGGTCCATCTTTAAAATCCTGCGCAACCAGAATATCCCTTCATTCCCGGATGATATTTTTGCCGCAAAATTCATATCCAGGAGGATCAGATCATACTGCTTCTGCTCCATACTGTTCAGGATCAGGTTGGGACTGGAAAGTGTATCGATCTTTCCAAAATCGTATTTTAAGAGTAAAACCAGTGATTCTAAAATCTGCCGGTCATCATCAATGATTAACAACTTACCTTTCATACATCGTAATTTAAAATTTCATATTCAACCACGGTACTATTAATGTCAATTTCATACAAAACCGTATCGTCATGCTGTCCGCCTGTCGGCGGATCAGCATCTCAGCGTGGAAATAATAGATTCTGAATCACCTGCCAGCATGGCCGGCTGGAGTTCAGAATGATGTTTTCATCAAAGTAATCCACTAAAAATATTAATAATGTTTAATAATTGAACGGAAAATGTTTAATTTTTTAACATTTTTTCTTCAGACTAAGGGTCTGTTGTTGTATTCATTTGATTTATAGTATTTTATAAAATTGGCACATATATTGATTTTTCACAAAAAAAAATCAATCAACATGTGGAGAAATTACATCAAAACATCCATTCGTAACCTGATCAAGCACCGGTCCAACACCATTGTAAACATCCTGGGATTATCATTCGGACTTGCCATTTTTATAGTCCTGGCATTATATATTCAGTTTGAACTCAGTTTCGACAATTTTCATGAAAATGCTGACCGTTTATACCGGGTTGAGCAGATCATGAATGAAGGAGACCGGATTGAACGGATGGCTGGTTGTCCCACCCCGCTCTGGCAGGCATTAAAAAATGATTTTCCGGAGATTGAATCCTCCATGCGGTTTGTCTATATCTCGGGGTTAAGTGATCTCAGTTTAACTGCCAGGGATGGTTCAACCATCAAAGCAAGGGGATGTTATGTCGAAGAAGATTTCCTTCAGCAATTTACTTTCCCGCTGTTGCGAGGTAATCCGGAAGATGCGTTAAGGGAACCTCTATCCGCGGTGCTTTCAAAATCTATTTCTGAAAAAATGTTTGGTGAGAAGGATCCGGTTGGAGAATCCTATGATATTAACGGAGTACAATTTAAGATTACAGGCATCATGGAAGATATGCCTTCTAACTCACATCTCCAATTTGATGTCCTGTTATCAGTAAAAACCCTTGAAAAGTTATATGGGGAAAATGCTTTCACCGCCTGGGGCAACAATTGGGTAAGCCTCTATGTTAGATTGATCCCGGGCCATGATGTTGAGGATTTCAGGAATAAGATCCGATACAAGCTGAAAGAATACTTTTATGAAGAGACACTGAATGAGCTTGATGTTCGGCCGATCCGTGAAATTCATCTCTATGCAAATTTACGGAATGATTATGCGGTGAGGGGTAACATTCGGAACGTATACATTCTTTCAGCCATTGCATTCTTTATTCTCCTGATGGCCGGGGTCAATTTTACCAATTTATCCATCGCCCAATCCTCCGTTCGTGCAAAAGAAGTTGCTCTCAGGAAAATAAACGGTGGTTTACGCAGGATCTTATTGGTTCAGTTTCTGGGTGAATCGATTCTCATTGCTTTCATTTCGCTCTTTTTGGGCTTTGTGTTTTTTGAATCCATTCTTCCCCTTTTTAACCGGATAACAGGCCAAAACATTGACTTTCTCTACCTGCAGAATATCCCCTTGTTTCTGTTCATCATTGGGGTTGGCCTTCTCCTGGGTTTGCTTGCCGGTATTTACCCGGCCATTCTCATTTCAAAATTCTCACCCCTATCGATTTTCAGAACACAATCAACCCATGGCAGCAAAAACCCTATACTGAGAAAGTTCTTGATTGGTTTACAGTTTTTCATTTCTGTGGCCTTGATCATTGGTACCATTGGTGTTGCCCGGCAAGCATTCTATCTCAAGAATAAAGATCTCGGGTATAATCCGGAATTGGTGGTTAGAGTCCCACTGAATGACACCTCGATGACCAGGATCAATACCTTCCGGGCAGAGCTTCTCAGGTTTCCCGGGATTGTAAATGCTTCTGTTCATGACTACAGAATATGCGAATCAACCAACTGGACAAGAATTACCTGGGAAGGAGCCCAGGACAATGAATTTATCCGGATCAATGTGAATTACACCGATCAACATTACCTCGATACCTACGAGATGACCTTAGTCGAAGGGAGTGGATTCAGTGAACCTCAACCAGGAGAAGAAGAAGCAGAAGATGAAGTGATTCTGAATGAAGCTGCCGTAAAACGAATGGGATTTGCTGATCCCATTGGAAAGAAAATCCTGTATGGGGGTGATTACAGGAGATATGGCAGGTTAAATCCAACCATTGTGGGTGTAGTAAGGGATTATCATTTTCTTTCCGCACGCAATATCATTACTCCCTTTATGATTCGCCCCTACCAAAACCGACTGGTTGGCCAGAGCATATCTTTCCGCCTGGAGGGGAAAGTAATGAGTGAGTCACTCGAACTGATCAAAACAAAATTTGCTGAATTTTTTTCCGGGGAAACCTATGATTATGAATTTGTCGATGAATACCATGCGCAGATGTATACGGTTGAGGATCAACTTTCCAAAATTGTATTTACCCTTGCCGTTATTGCGATAATCATCGCCTGCCTGGGAGTGTATGGACTCGTGGCATTCACGACAGCTAAAAGAACGAAAGAAGTAGGTATTCGGAAGGTAATGGGAGCCAGGTTTTTCTCAATCAGCCGCCTGTTTGCCCGGGAATTTATGATCCTGTTGATCGCGGCAAACATCCTCGCATGGCCGGCTGCCTACTTTCTGGTAAAAAACTGGTTGCAAAACTTCCCTTATAGAGTCGATTTTTCGGTCATCCCTTACGTTATTGCTCTTCTGTTATCTTTATTCTTCACACTCATGAGCATGCTTTACCATACCTTCAGATCGTCCAGGCTGAATACGGCTGAGTGTCTACGGTATGAGTAAGTAAGACACATTATTCATGAACCGAAGTTGAAATGAATAATGAATGTCGAACTTATCCTGATGCAAATCAGGATCTCTTTTAATCGTTTATCCGGCTTCGTTACCGAATATCTAAATGAAAACTCGTCAGTCGAACGCGAGTCGTCTGACGAGTTTTAATCTTCCATCCTGCACCATTCTGAAACAGATTCCGTTTCATTTCGGAACATCAGGAGTGATTTAAAACATGCCTGTTGTAATCATATAATTCTGTTTGACAGCCTGTTAACAAACTTGGCATGCAGATTGGGCATGATCTTAAAAATCCCGGCATGTTCCGCAACTATTTCATCTCAGCACTGAGAAGTTTTCTCAACAACAAAACCTATTCGATCATCTACCTGATTGGTCTGGCACTGGGAATTACCAGTTGTCTGATCATCTTTCTTTTTGTGGAGAATGAATTGAAGTTTGACCGGATTCATCCTGACTGTGACCGCACATACCGGGTAACCCACCTGTTTAAAATGCCACAATCAAATGATTTCTGTGCCATTACTCAGGCACCCATGGCTGATGCGATCCGTGAAAGCATGACCGGTTTTGAGAAGGTAGTTAAGGTTTATTACACAAGCCAGCAGCAGGTAATTATTGATGAGGAAATCACTCAGGAAGAGAATTTTGTTTTTACTGAACCCGATTTTTTTGATTTTTTTGCGGTCGAATGGATCACTGGTGACCAGACATCCGCATTGCGGGATGTAAATTCAATTGTCCTGACCGAGGGATTTGCCCGAAAATATTTCCCGTTGGATTCTGCGATAGGGGAATCAATTATCCTGTTCAATTCAATCCCATTTACCATTACTGGTCTCATAAAGGATCCGGATATTCATACCCATTTGCCCTATTCTGCACTTGCATCCATCAATTCCCTGAACGAGGATATTTTTGGTTTTAACTACAACCAGTGGGGAGCAACATTATCGGGATTTTATACCTATGTCAAATTGAATCCCGGAATGGCTCCGGAACAGTTTGAAGGTCAATTCGAGACTCTGAAAGAAAAATATCTTTATCCGGATGACAGGGAGATGGAAGATTTCTATTTGCAGCCGTTAACAGATATTCACCTGAACGAGCGTTTCAGGATAGATAATCCAGGTTATACAACTTCCCGGGAGTTCATCATCGTGATTTCCCTGGTTGGTATTCTTATTCTTATCATTGCCAGCATCAATGTAATCAATCTCCGGACAGCTCATGCTTTGAAGCGCTCAGTTGAAGTTGGTATACGAAAGGTGAGCGGTGCATTCCGGCGGGATCTTATCCGTCAGTTTATGTTTGAAAACCTCATCCTGGTTATCCTTGCAGTAGTCATATCGCTTTTTCTATCAGAGCTCCTGTTAAACTCGGTGAACAATATTTTTGAAGGGACCATCAAACTGGAGCTTTATGCTTCGCCTTCCATTTTTTTGTATCTTCTTCTCGCAACTCTGGTTGTCACTGCCTTGACCGGATTTTATCCTTCGGTTATTCTCTCCTCCTTCCATCCTGCCAGGGTACTTTACCGAGCCGTTCAGTCGAAGGGGAAAAAAAGGTTTTCACTTCGTAATATTCTTATCGTGTTTCAGTTCATCATTTCCCTGGGATTAATCATGGTAACCCTGACCATTTCCTATCAATTGCGCTATATGCAGGAAAAGGATATGGGTTTCCGGAAGGAAGAGATCGTGAATATCACATTGCCTGATAATGATCCCGTTATCGTGACCCGGCTTCAAAACCGGTTGATTCAGGAACCAGATATTGAGCAATTTTCCTTTTCTAACGGAGCTCCTGCATCGGATAGGAGGCTGGGATCCTTCTTCTCCTCTCCGGGAGCCCCGGAAGGTGAAAGATACATGTTCGATATTAAATATGTTGATACCAATTACCTGGATCTTTTTAACCTGGAGCTGCTTGCAGGCACCTGGTTTAGAAAGTATCCGGCTGCAGATACCACCAGCCGCATGGTTGTTAATGAAGCCTTCATACAGAAAATGGGGATTTTATTACCTTCTGATGCCGTTGGGCAATTTGCTAATAGAGGTACCAGGAGCTATGAAATAATCGGGGTTATCCGGGATTTTCATGTTCAATCCCTTTATAGCCAGATTATTCCCGTTGCCCTTATTCTCCGTCCTGACGAGTATTTTGTATTAAGCATTACATACAGGAAGGGGAGTGAGCAAGAATTGATTTCCGGTTTGGAAGAAACCTGGAGGGAGCTGTTCCCAAACGAACTTTTTCATTATCAATTCCTGGATGAATTTATAACCAATTATTATTCCCGGGAGGAGATGACCGGTAAACTGACCCGATGGTTTGCTTTTCTGGCTATTCTGATCACCTGTCTTGGCATTTTTGGACTGGTTCTTTTTGTCACCACCATACGAATCAAGGAGTTTGGCATCCGGAAGGTAATGGGTGTAACCGGGACCGGAATTATTTCCCTGGTTGCAAAAGATTTCCTGATCCAGATTGGATTTGCTTTCTGCATTGCTACACCCATTGCCTTGCTCTTTATCTCGAAATGGATGCAGAACTTTGCCTACCATACCTCGATCAGGCTCTGGTTATTTCTGGTCCCCCTGGCTGTTATTTTTGCAGCCAGTATGATCCCTGTTTTCTTTACCACCCTGAAGGCAGCCAATACCAATCCCGCTGATTGTTTGAGGTATGAATAAAACCGGATAAATTCGTAAAACGGATAACGGTTACAATGCCCGTTTCGGTTGTCGTTATTCGTTATGCGTCCTGTTATTTATACGTAACCGAACAACAAACTTCGATACGGATGTCGTAACCGAATAACGAAATGTTTTACTCGTCAGACGAACGCGAGTCGTCTGACGAGTTTTTTTACAGAATAAACGGAAAAAACATCTTTGTTTTCTTCATGTATTCCCGGTACTCGTCACCGAACTTTATGATCATCTCTTTTTCTTCCACACGTGCAGTGAAGATCAGGGAAATGAAGTTTATAATGGCCAGTAGGATCTGAATGTATCCGGGATCTTTGGCCATGACTCCAAATCCTCCCAGGATCAGTGAAAGGTATAAAGGATGCCGTATATATCCATACAAACCTGTGGTTACCAGTTTGGTTGTCCGTTCCATATGGCCCTCCGGTTTCCCCATGCGGTACAACAGGACAAATCCCCAAACGGCAAAAATTAATGAGGCGAGCAAAAGGATCCAGGAAATCATTTGGTTGACTGATAATACATTCCTAAACCAGACAGGATAGTTCAACAATACGATCAGGAATATTGATTCAAAAGCAAAAAAGCGGTAAATACCATGGTAGCGTTTTCCCCTGATCGATGCAATCCAGGAGAAATAGATCAAAAGGATCGTGCCGGCAATAAGTATGATCAGGATAACGGGGTTCATGCGGGTGGTTTGGATTGTGTTACTTGGTAAAGATAGGTTGTTTTTCCTAACGTTTGATCCAAGGATATAAGCTCCAAATAACAAATCTCAAATAACTGCCATGGGCATGCCTGTGGTAGCTTATTGTGATTTGTGATTTCCCTGTATTCGTCAGACGGCACTACCCACAAGCCAATGAAGCCGTCAGACGGAGTGAATGGATTCATTTCGTTCCTTCACCTTCTTAACCCGGATTATTCATAAATAATCCTTCCGACGAAGCAATACCACAAATTTGAGTTCATTCCAATCCTCAAATTTGGGTATTTTCTTGTCGGCCCGCCCGGATGACATGGTCGGACGGGGGTTTACCTTCGGTGAGCTCACTCGCTCAAGGCGA
>Ga0315547_1001957_pt1 | contig 15108 bp, 13 predicted proteins | sample SalMarSW160240MG_2_FD_202542 | JGI IMG/M metagenome (GOLD analysis project Ga0315547, IMG submission 202542) | Salt marsh sediment microbial communities from the Plum Island Ecosystem LTER, Massachusetts, United States - Salt Marsh Sediment SW1601-240 ... | reverse complement strand
GTGGCCATTTTAGATGCAGATAAAGAAGGTTTCCTGCGATCCGAGAGGTCTCTTGTTCAGACCTGTGGGAGAGCTGCCCGAAATGTGGATGGTACTGTTATCTTCTATGCTGATGAGATAACACCCTCCATGAAAATGGCAATTGATGAGACAAACAGAAGGCGGCGATTGCAGAAGAGATACAATGAAGTCAACGGAATTACCCCAGAATCTATTAAGAAAGACATCTCTGATATTCTGGGCTCTGTGTATGAAGCAGATTATGTAAGCATTCCCAATGTTTCGGAGCCAGAGGAGGAATATATTTCTCCTGGTAATTTACCTAAGATGATTAAATCAATAAAGAAGGTAATGTTGAATGCATCTAAAAGGTTAGATTTTGAGGAGGCGGCCCGCTTGCGGGATCGATTATTTGTGTTGGAAAAAAAAGAACTTAGCAATAAAAATTCAACTACTTTGTAACCCTACTATTTTTTCCAGAGTCCAGAGATCCTCATTGCGATTATATTTAATAAGATAGACCTTGTTATCGTTTGCTAATACTTTGAAATAGTCGTCGTTTATTCCATACCATTGGTCAATAATTTCTTCTACCATTAGTTTTCGCCCTCGAACTGTAAAATCAAGCGGCCTTTCATTCGCCTTATATCCTGAATAGCAACTAACATGAATAACCTTTAAACATGAATCAATTTTCATATATAATCAAGATCAATACACTTTCAGAGGTCAGTAATCATCGGTCAACAAGATTAAAAAACCTGAATACCACTTTGCCAAAGTATTATTTCTCAACAAGTTTTTCAACCATACTCAGCTTTTTGAGTATGTTGTCATCTATCCAGTGGGCATCCCACCACTCTACTGGATTGACGGGAACACCGTGAACCAAAAAGCCAAAATGAAGGTGATCACCCATTGCAAGACCTGTTGTACCAGTAACGCCAATGATGTCTCCCTTGTTGATAACTTGATCAACAGATACATCAATGCTGCTTAAATGACCATACATGGTAAAGAGGCCCTGACCGTGATCAATAACTATTGTGAGGCCGTATATTCCAAGATCTTGCGCAAAAATAACTCTACCGGTATTGGCAGCCTGAACAGGAGATCTGGCAAATGATGCCAGATCAATACCCATATGTAGCTGTCTGTCTACCACCTTATTTTTGTAATAGTAGGTTCTTTCATCACCAAATGTAGCCATTGTAGCGGCTTTTTTCATTCTTTGCCAGGGTCCGTCCCACAACTTTTCCTTACTTGGCGATTGGCAAAGTTCCTTTAATGAAGCGGAGTTTTCCTCTCTCAATGTTCTATTAATGAATAAATATTTTTCAATATTACTGTCATCTGGTTCAAATATGTCCGGGGAAAAAGAGGTAATTATGGCATCTAAGATTCGGTCTGATATCCTTATCTTATCCTTGCGAAAGCGTTTTTGCCTGATATGATAGTGAAAGGCCGTTTTTATTTCATTATCAGCCATATCCTTTGCCCAAAGATACAACGCAGTATCTTTTTTTACATTGCAGGGGAACGCAAAATAACAGAGATATATTCCAGTATGAGGATCGTTATTAAATGGTACACCCTGAAAAAGTATATCATTTATTAAAACACCACTCTCGCATGTGTCTGTTGAGACTCTATAACTGATAAGGCCGGAACCTCCTCTATTAATGTTATGGCTCCTACTGATAGTCGTCATTGATGGGGGAATTGTGTCCACTGTCATTTTATGTTCAAGTATGGTGAGGTTCCCGTCGCCACCCTTCCTCTTAGAAAAATCGTGGATTTCGATGATAAGGTTTGTCTGTCCCTGCACCAGATTTAATTGTTTTGGATTCAAGGTGAATTCCTCATTAAATGCATGGGTTCCCTCTTTGTTAAATAACCCCTTATAAGGGAAACTCTTTTTAATGAGGGGAACCGCAGGGCCATCCTGTTTTATGCTCACTTTTAAGTCTCTTAATCCCATCTTTACGTCAGAAATCACTACATTGAAGGTAATACTTTTACTTATATACTCTGGTAAAGGAGTTAACTTAGCAAGTGGTTTTTTGCCTTCAAAGATAGTCATCAAGAACCAGATAAAAATAATAAAAATAATAACAGTCGGTAACAGTGTGATGATCAACCGTGATTTTTTATTTCTTGACTTTTTCATTTCCTCTATTTAACCCTAATTTAGGTACCTTCTCAATAACTTCGGGTACATTTGACTGCAAAGTAATTTTAGCCATTCGACTTCGCTCATGGCCCTGAGACATGTCGACGAGCTCAGGTCGTGTCGTTTACCGAATGGGCCACATATTTGTAAAGTGTAGGGGTTCGATTTATCGAACCCTTACATATCGGGCTTGATAAATCAAGCCCCTACGAAAACTCAACTTATTGAGAAGTTACTAATTTAGTAATAAAACTGTATTTCAGTTTGCCATATCTATCGTTATGAGATCGCTTTTGTCAATATTTTTTTATAAAAAATTCTGATGAATAAAAAAACTCACATTGGTGTTATTGGTGCTGGGGAATGTTCTCCGGAGATTTATAATCAGGCAAGTGAATTGGGGCACCTTATCGGAAAAAATGAATGGGTTCTTTTTTGCGGAGGTCTTGGCGGTGTTATGGAAGGGGTAGCAAAGGGGTGTTATCAATCAGGTGGTATAACCGTGGGAATACTGCCAGGAAAAGAGAAGGATTCAGCCAATCCTTTTATCACACTCCCTATTGCAACAGGTCTGGGCGAAGGAAGAAATTTACTGGTGGTCAGGGCTTCTGATGTGGTTGTAGCGATTGCAGGCGGTTATGGAACGTTATCAGAGATAGGTTTGGCCCTGAAGATCGGAAAGCCAGTCATAGGGCTCAAGACCTGGCCTGGCATTGATGGAGTCGATTACGTCGAAACTCCTGAGCAGGCAATTGCTATAGCAGTCAAGCACATAGCAAGACTCTAAAATAAAATGAAAAAAGAAAGCACTTTATTTCCTGATACCTCATTTTAATGTGTGAGATTGCTTGAAATTTCACATGAGGGTATATGTTTGTCCTTCTTTGATATTGTAAGTACTCCCCAATGCTTCGCCCCATGCTCTTTTCAACATTTAGTTTCATAGGCGAGAGAAAATGAATAAGGGTTCCACGATATTTGTGTATGTAAAGTTGTTGTTAACAGCAATTTTCTGGGGAGGTACTTTTATCGCTGGAAGGCTCGTTGCAAAAAACGTTGGACCATTTTCAGCTGCTTTTTTACGATTTGCTATAGCTTCAGTTTTCCTTCTTTTACTTACCTGGAAAGCTGAAGGCACACTTCCCATACTAAAGAGAGGGCAAATCATTCCTATTATCCTTCTTGGAATGACAGGCGTGTTTTCATATAATGTTTTCTTTTTCAAAGGGCTTAAAATTATTAACGCAGGCCGAGCTTCACTCATAATAGCAAACAATCCGGTATTTATTACCCTTTTTGCTGCCTACTTTTTTAAAGATAAATTATCTCTAATAAAAGTTGCTGGCATTATTATTTCAGTATCAGGGGCAATCATTGTTATTTCAAGAGGAAATCTCGCTGAAATGATGAGTGTAAATGTGGGATGGGGTGAATTATATATATTTTGCTGTGTTATAAGCTGGGTAGCCTTTTCTTTAATAGGGAAGGCGGTCCTAAGCAGTCTGTCTCCTCTTGTTTCAATATCTTATTCCTGTTTAATAGGTACTGTTGGTTTATTTATCCCGGCCTATTTTGAAGGAATACTGCACAATTTTTTTCGATACTCTTACCTGGAGTGGGCCAGCATTTTTTACTTGGGGTTTTTTGGAACTGTGTTAGGATTTGTCTGGTACTACCAAGGTATAAAAGCCATTGGCCCAATGAAGGCAAGTCAATTTATTAATTTTGTTCCGGTGAGCGCTATTTTACTTGCCTTTTTCATACTGAAAGAGCCAATTACCCTGTCTTTATTAATTGGGGGAATATTCGTTATTATGGGCGTTTATTTGACGAATACAAGGCTTAGTGCAAAATCTGGCTAAGGAATAATTTAGTTCGATCTTGCTGGGGATTATCAAAAAATTCGCTCGGTGTATTTCCTTCTACGATTTTGCCGAAATCCATAAACAGAACCCGGTGGGCAACGCTCTTTGCAAACCCCATTTCGTGAGTAACCACAATCATGGTCATACCTTCGTGCGCCAGTTCAATCATGACGTCCAGCACTTCAGAAATCATTTCGGGATCAAGTGCAGAGGTGGGCTCGTCAAACAACATGATTTTAGGATTCATGCACAGACTGCGGGCAATGGCTACACGCTGCTGTTGACCGCCTGAAAGCTGGCCCGGATATTTCTTTGCCTGTTCTGCAATGTGCACCTTCTCAAGATAATGCATGGCTTCTTTTTCTGCCTTGGCCTTTGGTGTCTTTCTTACCCATATGGGGCCCAGAGTCAGGTTATCGACTATGGTAAGGTGGGGAAAAAGATTGAAATGTTGAAAAACCATGCCTACTTCTGTACGTATCTTTTCTATATTCTTTATATTATTGGTCAGTTCAATCCCGTCTACTATAATACGACCCTTTTGATGTTCCTCTATGCGATTTATACAACGGATCAGAGTCGATTTCCCCGACCCGGACGGACCGCATATAACGATACGTTCCCCTTTACCTACTGTTAAATCAATGCCCTGAAGCACATGGAAATCGCCAAACCATTTGTGCATCTTGATGATTTCTATCATTTTTTCATCAAATGATTGGAGTTCTGCAGTTGTTGATAATTCTTCGTTCATGTAAGTATCTCCAGATTTTTTTAAAACCTTATGGCCAATTTCAAGCTTCTCTTATGTTGATAGTTCTTTTTCCAGCTTTCGGCTGTAATTTGACATGAAAAAACAACACACAAAATAGATCAAACCAATAAAAAAATAAGCTTCTGAGGAAAAGCCCATCCATTCAGGATTCGAAAGGGTGGACTGTGTGGTCTTCAGCAGATCATACAATCCGATAATCACCACCAGGGATGTGTCCTTGAAGGCGGAGATAAGCTGGCTGACCGTGGGCGGAATTACAATTTTCAACGCCTGGGGCAGTATAACCAGTCGCATGGTCTGGTAATAACTCAACCCAATAGACTCTGCGGCCTCGTACTGCCCTTTGCTCATACCCTGAAGTCCGCCCCGGACCACTTCAGCAATATAAGCCGCGGTAAACAAAATGATAGCTACCTGAGCCCGGATAATCACTTTGATTGTAAAACCTTCGGGTAAAAACAGGGGGAATACAACCGAGGACATAAAAAGCAGCGTGATCAGCGGTACCCCGCGGATTAGTTCGATATATACTATACAGATCGTCTTTATGGCAGGCATCTTGGATTGGCGACCCAGGGCAAATAAGACACCTAAAGGATATGCGGCTGTCAGTCCGAAAACAGAAAAAAGAAGTGTGAGCGGCAATCCTCCCCATTGATCGCTTTCTACCGGTGTCAGGCCGAATAGTCCACCTTTCAGCAACAGGCCCATGATAAAAAGACCGATAACCCACGCGTAAGCCAGTGATTTTTTCCAGTGGTTTCGATTCTGGCTGTAATAAAGAAGCCCCACTAATAGAATCATGGCCACTAAAGGACGCCACTGCAACTCATAGGGGAAAAAACCGAAGATGATGAAACGAATATTTGCAGGTATGATAGACCAGCATGCACCACCTGCTTGATGACATTCAGCTCCGGTGGAAATCCATAAACTGTCGATAAAAGCCCATCGGATAAAGGACGGCACAATTTTCCAGAGAAAATACAAGGTGACGATGGTTATGACTGAGTTGAACCAACCATTGAAAAGATTGCCTTTGATCCACCCTATGACTCCCACACTGGTAACAGGTGGCTTTAATTCTTCTGTCTGTATGTTATTTGCTGTTTCTTCCATTAATTTCTATCTTTCTACAAGAGCAACCTTTTTATTATACCAGTTCATAAAAGCAGATGTGCTCAGGCTGAAAAAAAGATACACGACCATCATCATTGCAATACCTTCTATTGCCTGTCCGGTCTGGTTGATCGTTGTCCCTGCCACGGAAACAAAATCCGGATACCCGATGGCAACCGCCAGGGAACTGTTCTTGGTCAGGTTCAACATTTGACTGGTCAGGGGCGGAATGATCACCCGCAGAGCCTGGGGTAATATGACCAGGTTTAAAATCAGACCGGGTTTAAGGCCCATGGACATGGCGGCTTCTGTTTGCCCGTGACTGACCGATTGTATTCCGGCACGAACGGCTTCCGCTACAAATGCGGCAGTATAAAAAACTAGCCCCAGCAATAACGCGGTGAATTCGGGGCTGACATTAACGCCGCCTTTGAAATTAAATCCCGCAAATACAGGAACATCCATTGCCGTCGGTGCTCCGGCCAGCCACCAGGTAATCACCGGAAGCCCGATAAGAATCCACACACATACATGAAAAACAGGAAAAGGCTTCCCGGTTGTTTCCTGCCGTTTCCTTGCCCATCGACGCAGCAGATAAACCAGAACACAACCGGCTAAAAAAGCCACAGCTATGTATTTGTAAGCCGGATGCGACTGTGGAACGGCAAAAACCATTCCTCGGTTACTCAGAAAGATACCGGTAACCGGGCTCAAAGCCTGTCGTGGGGATGGAAGGATTTCATAAAAAAATGCATACCAGAAAAAGAGCTGCAACAGCACCGGTATATTCTGGAAAACCTCTATGTAGCCGATAGCTATCCTTGATACCAGCCAGTTTTTGGACAAACGGGCCACACCGATAAAAGTACCGAGTATGACTGTGAGAATGATCCCGATAAATGAAACAATTAAGGTATTTAAAAAACCCACAATAAGAGCCCGGGCATATGTATTTGCCGCTGAATAGGATATCAGTGACTCACCGATTTCAAATGAAGATTCCTTTTCAAGAAAGCCCAGGCCGGTTGCGATCGCCGATCTTTCAAGGTTTGCTATTGTGTTGGCTATCAGATAATACCCAAGAAACACCAATATAAACATAATGCCCAACTGAAACATAATTGAACGCTTGGCAGGGTCATGGAAAAATGGGACTTTTTCCGGTATGTTGTCGGCTGTTGCGCCGTTACTGATTTCTTGCATCATTTATTTCTAATTAAAGTTAAATCGCTGAAGAGTCGATAAATTTGCAGATTATAACATTATTAAGGGTTCGCTTAAAAATAAGATTACACTTTAGGGCGTCAAGGCATCCGCATGACAAGACGCAAGGAGGGCGAATAGATAGCCTGTTTGACCGACGATATGCGCTGCCATTCGGGATCAATGGGCTCAATAAAATGTGAAGTTATTTTCGGAGTCTACGCTTACCTGAGCGAGCCCTAAGCCGATAAACCCATTTGTTTGCAGGCTTATCGGCTTAACAGTTTGCTTATACCGATTATTTAAATGGTGGAGAATACATCAGGCCACCGTTTGTCCACAGGGCGTTAAGGCCGCGCTCAATTCCTAGCTTTGTTTTAACACCCACATTCCGCTCAAAAATCTCGCCATAATTACCGACCTGCTTAATGATATTGTAAGCAAATTTTTCATCAAGCCCAAGGGCCTTTCCGTTTCCGGGAGAAACACCTAAGAAACGCTGGATTTTCGGGTCTTTGCTTTTGAGCATTTTATCCACGTTTTTCGAAGTGATGCCCATTTCCTCAGCATTGATCATGGCAAGCACAGAATAATTGACAATATCTTTCCACTGGTTGTCACCATGGCGAACAACAGGAGCAAGGGGCTCCTTGGAAATAATCTCAGGCAAAATAACGTAATCCTTGGGATTGGGGGCCACTGCCCTGGTTCCGGCCAGCTGAGAGGCGTCAGATGTCAGACAGTCACAACGCCCTGCAAAAAAGGCTTTGGCAAGTTCAGCCGTGTTTTCAATCACAACCGGTTTCATCTTCATGCCGTTTGCACGGAAATAATCCGCTACATTCAGCTCGGTGGTTGTTCCCGGCAAAACGCACACGGTTGCACCATCGAGTTCCTTGGCACTTTTTACACCCAGTTTCTTGGGAATAAGAAAACCCTGGCCGTCGTAATAGTTTACCTGGCAAAAATCGAGACCCAAATCGGTGTCGCGACCCAGGGTCTGGGTACAATTACGGGTCAACACGTCAATTTCACCGGACTGCAAAGCCGTAAATCGTGTTTTGGCTGTCAATGGGGTGAATTTTACCTTGCTTGGATCACCAAATACCGCAACAGCAACGGCACGCGCCGTGTCCACATCAAGGCCCCGCCAGACACCTTTTTCATCCGGCTTTCCAAAACCGAACAAATCACCGTTTACACCGGCCTGGATAAACCCTTTTGCTCGAACTTCGTCAAGGGTTCCTGCTGTAGCCACACCTATAGTAGCAAAAAATGCTAACACCAAAATAATAACGCTTAACTTAAAAACTTTCATACCCTATACCTCCTTCACATTTAAAGGTTAACTTGATTGGATTGCAACAATGCAATTCCCTATTGTATATCCAGACTTGTTTCCTTAAGTGAGGATATCATTAGAATGAAAAAAACAGCCCAAAAATTAGATACCATGAAGTGTTTGTATTTGCAATTAAAAAACATTTTTTAAGCAAGTAATAATTTTTTTACAAATCCAAGACAAGATTTGATTTCAAATGGTTTAAGCTCCAGGGTTGCTATCCCCGTATAGCCCATTTTACTAAGGGCTTTGAAGATATTTTTAAAATCAACAATACCTCTGCCATGAGAAAGGTGTAGATCATCTTCAGGTGTGTTGCCTCCAAGATTATCGTGGAGATGAATGTGCCTTATCCTGTGTGGATATCTTTTTATAAAATTAAAGCTTGTGTTTTCTTCCCTTAAAAGCTGCCCATGACCCACATCTAAGGTCAGGTTAAGGAGAGGAAGATTATCAAATGCAATCTTAAGATCATGCCAATTTTCACTTAAATTTTCTAAGCAAATGAGAATCCTATTTTCTGTGGCCATATCAATGATTTTTCGTAATAGTTCAACCTTAAAGTCAAGTACCTTAGCTTTAACAAAACGGCGATCCATCCAGAGGTGAAGTGTTAGAAGAGACATATTGAGTATGGGCATAATCTCTAAGATCTCTAACACGTGAGGTAAATACTTTCTCTCCAAAGAATTTATGTTATTGGGATTTCCCTCTCTCGGACCATGACAAAGGTAATAAAGGCCTGTTGTTTCTTTGACTTTTAAGTATTCGTTAATGTATCTATTGAACTTTATTACATTAGATATAGGAATTTCAGCAAATTTTAGCCTTAGATTATGAAACACATTTACATCCTCTGGATTTCTGGCTGTTCCTCCCAGTGCAATTTCTAATTTTTTTTTAACATGGCTAACATTCAATTGCGGTTTACTCGCATTTATTTCCAGAGGAATAATCGTAATATTTATGCCACAAAGACACTAAGACACCAAGATTATTATATAATTCTTTGAATATCATTTTTAATAAAAGACATAATCATTTCTTCGTGCCTTTGAGACTTGGTGGCTGAACTTATACGATTTTTCAAACGCCTGGGTTATAAGTTCAGACTAAATCTAATGGTTCTCTTAATCATTATGAGACCTTTGTATAACTCATATTTTCTTACCGAGGCTGGGCTATTCTTGGGTTAAAAAGATTGTTAGGTTGTGCAAAGATTTCATTATATCATATTCTTATTCTCTTCATCTTACTGATTTTATCCTTAATATCTTTCCCTTTTTTCTCAAACCCAGGTTTATCAAGCATGGCAAACATTGCCTTTTTATAATCCTCCACACCGGGCTGTATGAAGGGATTGTGCCCTAAGAGGTAGCCGCTTATGGCTACAGATCTTTCCATCATATAGTAGATTTCACCCAAGCTAAATGCATTTCTTCTTGGTATTTCAATTATCATGTTGGGAACATCACCTAAATAATGGGCATATGCAGGTCCTTCGATCACCTTTCTGTTTATGCTATTCATGTCTTGACGTTTATTGACTAAATAATTTAATCCATCACTGTTATTTTTATCGTGGGGAATGGTAACAGTGTTATCATGCTTTTGTAACATAATAAAGGTTTCTAAAATATTTCGTTCGCCCTGTTGAACCATCTGGCCATTAGCATGCAGCTTTTCTGAGTAAAGAGAAGGAGATACCCACATGCCATGCCCAGAATGTCCTTCACTTTCTGGAAATAACTGTTCCATCCACCTAACTACGCCATATAAGGGCACTGAATTTGTGGCTACTATCTCTATCTTTTTACCCTTTAACCATGCTGCATGGCGAGCTGCTGCATGAAGAAGACTTGGGTTTTCCCAGAAATTGTCTGCCATCGTGATATTTCTCATATATTTAAATCCTGCGGCGAACTCATCAATATCAATATTGGCTATAGCAAGCCCCAGCAATCCAACATCAGTCAATACTGAAAAACGACCACCGATATTGTCAGGAATAGGAAAGGTTTTATATCCCTTCTCCTTTGATAATTTCTTAAGGGCTCCTCTTGTAGCATCAGTAGTGACATATATTAAATCTTTGGCATCGTGACCCCAGTTTTTCTCCAGTACATTACGCAGGATTCTAAAGACAATTGCAGTTTCTGTTGTTGTCCCTGATTTCGATATAACATTTATTCCTACCACTTTACCTCGTAGCATATCGAGGGTGTCTCTTACATAGTCAGGGTCCATATTTTGACCCAGAAAGTAAATCTCTGGCGCATTACCTCTTTCATCTCGGCTCAACTGGTTGAAATAGGTATGAGTCAATGCCCTAAATGTGGCCTCGATGCCTAAATATGATCCTCCTATTCCTAAAGAGACAAATGCATCAATTCGGCTCCTAAGGCTCTGGGCTGCCGATTGTATCTCCTCTAAATGAGTGAGGGTGATCTCTTCTGGGAGGGTTTGCCAGCCAGTCATGGGTATGCCATTATCACATATATCTCCTTGATCTTTTTTTAACATTTTATGGGCCTTTATTACCTGTGGTGCAATATCTTCAATATCTTTAAGGGTTATAGATGGTGAATCGCCTGGGGTGTCAAAAAGATAGGTAAGGTCTAAAGAGATTCTATTGGACGATTGCCACGATGCCTCATTAAATGGGTTTTTTTTGCCGTTAGCTCTTTCTTTCTGCATTCTTATGGTTTTATTTTCCTCAAAACCTATCAGGCTCATCCCTTCCATTTTTGCCCCCTTTTATTCTGAATAATGTAGGTCGTTCTTTATTATATGACATTCCATGTATCGTAAGGATGGAAAATTATTTAGTCACTTGTGGCTGCCGTTATTTCTAATAAAATCATCGCATGAACACTTTTTTTTAGCTGCTTTACATAGTTTTTTCAAGTTTAACTTTTGTTTTTTTTCACTGTTTTTTTATAATGAAAATGCTGTTATTTTAGCCATTTATAAAGAATAAATTTAAAGGGTTTTTTCTGCATATTTATTCCATGATAAAATTACAACGGAGCTGTTTATTTTCTTATGACAAAAACTTCGATACTTTAATACTTGCTGGAAAACTGGTCTCTCAGATTATTGGGGTAGCGCCAGAGTTTGAAAAAGACATTATACGGGAACGGATCGTGGCAGGTCTGGTCAATGCCAGAGCAAAGGCAAGCGTTTGGGCAGATCTCCGCTCCCTTGCGCTCTATTAGAGAAAGTAAAAGCTCTCGGGGCAGAAGGGCTTTCGCTTCGGAGGATTGGCAAGGGTTTTTAAACTAACTAATTTTGTAACTACCCAGGTTCTCAGGTTTAAGCCCGCCCTGGCCTCCGGCTCGACTCCGTCCCGTATGGGACTACGCCCCGGAGGGTAGATCCTACGCCTCGGAGAGCGCGATGACCTTTATCAAGGAAAGCAACTCATGACTGTTTAAAAGTATCTGTCTTAAATCCAACTTCTTGAAATCAGGCCTGCCCGCCGGACGGCAGGCGGGTCTGGGCCAGGGGTTCACAGTTCAGGGGTTCAATCCCGATTTTATCGGGAAACCATTGTGACTTCTTAGCCGGCTCATGAAAAACCCGCGTTTAACGATTAATGGTCCAGCAAATAACCATTGAACCCAGATTTATCGGGGAACTTTGAACCTGTGTAGTTACCTAATTTTTACATTAAATATTTTTGAAGCCACTCACCAATCTTGTTTTTCACACCTTTCTCTTGAAGCAATTCCACTGAATGGGCATTCCCCTTGATTATCTCAATCTTCGAGTCGCTTTTCACCTGTTTGCTCCAATTTTTTGAATTATCAGCAGCATTCGATCTATTTGAAATATTGTCTCCCTTAGCAGCAAGGAAAAGGACGGGTCGATTACCGAACTTTGATAGGGCTTGTTCAAGATCAGGGTCAGGTCCTCTCCAGTTTTCTTTCGGTGGGAGAATTAAAGAAACCAATACCAGCGTTTTGATAGAATCCTCATTTGCTGTAGTCATAATACCCATGACTGTGCCAAAACTAAAACCTATTAGGCCAATTTTCTCTTTAGCAACAGTTTCTCGTCCTTTTAGAAAACCTAAGGCTTTTGCTATTTCTCCTTTAACGATTTTCATTGTTTTTCGTTTTCTGATGATTTTCATTATCTCATTTTCTGATTTAGCTCTATAATCAATTACCAGGACATTGAATTTGTGTTCCTTATTCAACCATTTTGCAAAACTATCGTAATTGTCCTTCCAAGAAGTTCGGAGTCCGCTGAGTCCGGGTAAAATAAGAACGGCGGGTCTTTTGTCACCGGCAGGAACTTCATAATAAATACACCTAATTTTGTCGCCACTAGGAATTTCCAGTTTAATAGACTTGGCTAAACAAATTCCTGTCCCTGCAAATAGGAAAACACATCCGATAATAATAGCTAATACCTTACATTTCATGATTTTTCCCTCCAAATTTCAGTGATTTTGGTTTTTAAAACAAGGCCAACTCTTAATCCGTTGGCAGGTTTTGTAAATTAATATATAAAACTCGTTATAAACCAGTTATTGTTTTCACGTATTAAATAAAACGTTGTTGCGCTCTGTACCCGACCAAAATCGAAGGTAACCTTCACATCAGCTTTATCTCCCATAATATTTATTTTGGGAGCACCCAATTTAATTGTGTGATGCGCTGCCATTCTTTCCGGGAGTATATCAGCATATTCCTTCTTAGAGGCTATTTTACGGTCCGTTCCAAACATAATTTTGGCACTATCGTGCCATAGAGCTAAATTTCCTTGCACGTCACGTTTATTCCATGTAGTTTCCCATATTAACAGAAGCATCTTAATTGCTTCCTCCGTGGAAGACTTTGGCTTGTAATCTTTTAAAGTAGCGACACATCCAATAAGAAACATTAATAAAAAAGAGATTAACGTGATTGTTGTAATTTTTTTTTGCATAATTAATCCTCCTTGTGACTACTTGATGTTATTATAAAAATTGCCATATATCATTAGTTTTTATGGAGTTTTTACTACTCGAAATATTAACCGGTGTATACCTTAGTTTATGCCCTAACTCACCTGTGCATATGAAATAGCACTATCTTACAGCCATGAGTGAAACGCCTCTTAACATCCTCTATATTAGTAGTAAACAGGGTATGTTTCTTTTAAAAATGGGCACTTTCAGCCGCAGCGCTTAACTGCCAGCTGAAAGAGCTATGTTAGACGAACTCTTTATTCATTCTGCTAAAAATTTATCCATAGAGGCTGTCTTTGAGTTAATTTGAATTATTCAAGAAGGCGTGCCATTCTGCAAATATTTCTTCTATATTCTTGCCCAAGGCACTTTGAAATGCTTTGGATTGGTTATCGCCATTTCCTATATTTCTAATTGCACTAACAAACTTTGGCAATCCATAAGTGTCGATAATATATTCTATTAATACACATGATGTAAAATAGGAATTTACTCCTGCTTGAAGTTCATCTTCAAGAGTCGGAATTTTATTTGGATTTTTAATTCTCCAGTTTTTTGAAAAAGCCATTAGCTTATCATCCACATTTTTCTCCCAATCCCTGAGATAGTTCAGAGAAGCTTTGCCATTTTTTAAATCTGCTTTGGCAGTTCGAAGAAATAGATCTTTTCTTTCAGTCACATTTAGCTCAAAAGGATACATAGCATACATAGCAATACCTTCATCTAAAAACGTATTTTCTCGGTTCGTAATTCTACCCTTAGATATTTTATAATAACCGATATGAGTGGTTTCATGAGCTACAATAGTTTGACAATCTCTTAGTCCCTTCTTGATTTTAATGGCATTTATGAGAATTTTGTTCTCACTTCGAAGGGCTCTCGATAATGTACCTTCTCTCTTAACACTCATTTTCAATTTAGCTGGCAATTCATTTTCACATAATTCGTTAACTTTGATCCATATATCATCTAATCTAGCGACCAGTTCAGCAATTGTCTTCTTTTCTTCTTCATTATATTGATATAGCCACCCAACAGAAAAATTAAAATGATCAGTTTTATACGTTTTTGCAAAAGTCTGAATCGGTAACAATAGTAAAATAATAAATGATAAAATGAAAATCGTTAGAAATATCCTTTTTAAGCATCTACCAGCATGAAGAAAATAGTTTTTCATTTTACGCTCCCTATTAAATTATTTTTGTAATAGCTCAATAAAAAGGGGTAAAGTCCCTGGATTCCCGCCTGCGCGGGAATGACGAAATGACCTAACCCCATGTCATTCCTGCGAAAGCAGGAATCCAGAAAGGTGGTGTACGAAAATGTTGCCCCTGTTTATTGAGCTATTACTTATTTTTGAAGTTTCTAAAAAAAATACTCAATTTTCCCATTAACTACAAAACCCCATCTCTTCACAAGAAATGGGATTTCGCTATTACGTCATAGCACACTTACTTACGGGTTAGCGCTGAACTTTTTTCTATCAATAATACACTGCTTATATATCAACTACAGTGTCTTGAAAAAGTCAAGGGGTGTTTTAGGGCCAAAATCCACCGCCTAAAAAAGATATGGATATTTGGTTTATTAGAAGGAGCATTTTTTTGAAAAATTTCAGAAAAAGCTCCGGATATTCCCATAACCTTATGAAATCACTACTGATTGGCCATT
>Ga0315547_1001954_pt1 | contig 15132 bp, 16 predicted proteins | sample SalMarSW160240MG_2_FD_202542 | JGI IMG/M metagenome (GOLD analysis project Ga0315547, IMG submission 202542) | Salt marsh sediment microbial communities from the Plum Island Ecosystem LTER, Massachusetts, United States - Salt Marsh Sediment SW1601-240 ... | reverse complement strand
AGCCTCGCGCAATTTTATTTCCCGCAGAACGCTCCGAATCAGCATATACCCAAACACCAGAAATACCACAAACAAACCGCCTTTCCAAATATATTCAAAAATCGTTGCCGACCCCAAAGCCTGAACCAAAAGCAAGATTGCAATCACGCCGACGAACAATTCAGTCAACACTACCTTTATTCCAAACAACTCCCGCTTCACAATAGCGTAGGCCGTCAAGCCAAGAAGGAAAATAGCTGAGTAGTCGCCTATATAATAAAAACGAACAATTTTAAAGAGTATTGGGAAAACTACATTAAAGATAATATTTGCTAAATAAAATATAAAAATCCCCACCAAGAAATATTGTATCTTTAATTTCTTTTCAGTCGAGGATCTTACATATGTTTTCATTAAGGGATACAATGTGGCAATTATAAAAAAAGTTATTACTCCTAAAAAGGGCCACATTGCCCCTCCGTAAATTATTGTTAAGTCCCCATTGATAAATTTTACTCCCCCAATAACTAAATTGGTAAAACCGGTAGTAAGAGATGCTAATCCCGCGACCAATATACAGATTTTGTTTAAAAAGCGATATTTTTTTTCTTGGTCCAAAAGATAAATTACTAAAAAATAAAGGAAAAGGAAGAGTAATGGTGAAACAAACCAAGCAACTTTAAGAAACAAAGGGGCTAAAGAAGGTTGATTAATACCAATTAGTCTGGAAAGATAAGTAAAATTTACCCAGCCGAACATATAAACAACCATCCAAAGAAATATTTTATTTAATTTTCCTTTAGGATTGTTGCGATAAACCAAAATCGCCAGCCAAATAGCTATAAGGTCAATTATTACTACCAATATTTGGTTGAGTAAAGGAAACTGTATCATAATAATATTTCACCAACTAAAATTAAAATTAACCAAAACAAAAATTCTCCACTTTCAAGAATATAGCCAGAATATTTTCCTCGTTTAGCTTTTTTAAAACAATAAAAATTAAAAGGTATGGTAAATAATAGAAAAAGAACTGATTTAGGAAAAATAGGCCAAACAACAGAAAAAAGTATTGGAATTATTATAGTTGTAATTAAACTAATTTTTTTGAGAATATTGAGAATTTTTTTCTTTCCAAATACCACTGGCAAGGTAATCAATATATTTTTTTTGTCAGTTTCAATGTCTTTGACATCTAAAAAGATTTGCATCATTAGTGCCTTAAAATAGACCAAAAGAAAAAATAATAAGGCAGCGAATGTTAGTGTTTGAGAGTGATAAATAATAGCGAAAAATACCAATACAGCAAAGAAAAAAGCTACATAGAAATTCTTAAAAAAGGCTATTTTTTTAGTAAAATTTTTAAAGATTATAGTATAAAGAAGACCGAAAATTAATAACAATAAACCAAAAATTAGGGATTTAATATTACCAAGGTAAACTAATGCCGAAACTACTACAAAAATTACAAGATAAAAAATTATAGGAACCCATTTTAAGTAGGATTTAAAATGTAGGGTTCTTTCTGGATTGGTTAATAAGTCTTTATTAACTTCTTTGTAGCGATTGTATAAATAAAGAGAGTAAAAAATTAAATAAGTGATAACTAAACCATGCCAAGTAACCCTAAAATTTAAAATAATACCAGATACAAAAACAATACTAGCTGCTCCCAACGACTGAAAATGCCCTCCATAAATAAACTCTTTCCAGATTACCTTTAAAACTCTCATATTATTATATTATACCACAAACCAATAACAAAAACAGCGAGCCAAAGGCTCGCTGGAATTTAAACTTATTTAATTATATCACATTTCTGAAAAGTATTTCTTTCTTTTTACTGGATTAGATAACATTTCAGATTTTTTTAGTTTTGATGAGATTTCGTCTACAAGTGGTGAAGATAAATCTTGGTATGTTCGTAATGGATTCTTGGAATTGTCAATAATAGCCTTGGCGCAATTGAAGCCGCTTCTTAATGCAAAACTTATACCTTCAGCAGTACTTGAACTAATTAAACCGGCTGCTTCACCTATTAAAAATATGTTTTCGTTGCCCAAATAAATATCTTCTCTATTTTTGGGCCGGTTGATAACTGCTCCCTCTTTTTTAGATATTAAACCACTAATGCCTAATTTTTCTTTGAGTTTGTTTTTAAAAAGTTGAAACTTTTTATTTGGATTTTCTTTTAATAATGCTGAACCTATAACAAGATTATCATTTTTTGGTATTACCCAGGAATAAAAATCAGTTATATCATTGTCATATATAAATAAAAATTTGTCAGTAGATTTATCTTTGGGTTTAATAAATTCTTGTATAGCAATATATTGCCTAATTTGTTTATTGTCTAAAGACTTTTTTGTTGTGGAGAGCGCTCCGTCCGCACCTATGAGATATTTACTTTTTATGTTTATTTCTTTGTTATCTTTTTCAATTATTATATTTATTGATTCCTTTCTTTTTTCAAATTTAAAAAACTTTATCTGTGAAGAAAATGATACGCTCTTTTCGCAAAGTTTGAATAACCAGTAATCAAAATTTATTCTATTTATATTATAGAATCCTCTTTTTATATCTTTTCCAGCATTATTATTCCAATCAATATTTCTCATATCAAGTTTTTCAGGGGAAGAAAAAACAGACTTTGGGATTACTGGCAGGTTTTTCTTAATAAAATCCTGCGCTTCTTCAACCAAGACACCGCCGCAAGTCTTATCTCGCGGCATTTTATTTTTATCTAAAAGTAAAACGCTAAAATTATCTGATAGATATTTTGCAGCTATACAGCCGGCAGGACCCGCACCCACAATTACAATATCATATTCTGATTGAATTTTATTCTCCATTTTCTTTATTATACCAAAAAAAATCAAACTAAAACAGCGAGCCTTTGACTCGCTGGTTTAACCTTCTCTAAAAATTAGACACTGACCCTACTTAAAGATTTTTTTCAATAAATCTTCTTTATTCAATACAATTTCCCATGCTTTTTTGATTCCTTTAAGGGTTTGTTCTTTTTTTAGAATTTTGTTAACAAAATTTTTATTAAATAATTTTTTTAAGACCTGGAGTTCAATAAAATTAATATAAATATGAAGAATTATTCTTTGTTTCTCTTTTGGAAATTTTAGTTTTAATTCCCGTTCTATTTTTTTATATTTTTTAATATTATGACAAACAAGAATATGGGCTAACTCATGAATTAAAGTAGCTAAAACAAAATCAAGATCAACATCTAATTTTATGGTCAAAGGACTAGAAATACCAGTATATTTACAATATTTAACCACATAACATTTTATTTCTTTATTTTGCCATTTGTTTTTAATAATTTCTTCTAAGGCTTGGCAAACCGAGTCATTTATTTTATTCCATTGTGATTGAATCTTTTTGATATATTTTTCAATTTCGTCAGCTTGCTCCTCGCCAAAAGCTTTATTCTCGTATTCACTTAATAGACGGTCATAAGGAAAGCTATAGACAAATTTTATTTTTGGATATAAGTTCTTCATATTTTATCTTTTTTGGATAGTGTCCAGTGAATTAATTAAATCTATTATCTTTGACTTGCTTATTATTTTTTTTAAATCATAGCTCTCTAGCCACATATTTTTTACGATTTCCCTTATGTCCCCATGGACAGAATACCCTTTATCCTTGATGTCTTGGTATCCAATATTATTTATAACCGTGAGAGCCTCCTTTAATTCCTGTATTCCATTTTTAGTATATCCAATTTCTTTACAGAAATTGCTCCACTTTTCTAAAAAAGCTATATGGGAAAATTCATGTATAATAACCATTGGAACTCTATCAACTGAAGCATACATTGAAAGTAAAATATTCTTTTCTTCAAGGTTTATTGCAGATGTTTTAGTAGTAACAATATAGCACTTAAGAATTCTAGGAAGTTTGTATTTGTAAATCTTGAAAATACCTGCTCTCATTTCTTTATCTCTATTCCATAAAGCAGAAAATTCTGGAATTTTTTCTTTTGCTAATTTTTCATCTTGTTCGGTAATAGAAATCTTATCCGGAAATTTCATTCCGAACATTCCTTTATGTTTTATTATTGTTTTCCAGTATTTTTTATTTAACTTTGAACTGTATTTGAATATCATATTTTAACAAGCCCTGAATTTTCTTATTTTTTAATAATTTTTTCTCAAGCTCAAAAATGTTTTTTTCTTTCCCTTCTTTTAAAGATTTTTTCCAGAGAGGTAAAATATATTTCTCTAATTTTAATAATGATTTGTGGGTTGGAACTTCAAAATATTTCCCCTTTTTATTTAATCTTATTCTTAATTCGTTGTCTGTAGCCAACTCAATCAAGGCATGCATTAATTCTGAACTTTTAAATTTTTTGTAAGTTAAAATGTGTAAAAGTTCGTGGCAGAGATAAACAACTGAATAATTTTTCCATTCTTCTGGGTGCCCCCAGCCGATAATTTTTTCTTCTGGAAAATTTATTCCATTATAAAGTTTTGGATGGGTAATAGATACTTTAATTTCTTTTTCGGGTATTTTTAATCCGGTTATTTCAGAAAGCAAACCCAATGCTTTTATTCTTTTATTTTTCCATTGTTCTTCAATATATTTTAAATATTTTTGAGTTTCTCTTAAAAGTCGTTTAAATTCTTTTGAACATTCAGCTTCTTTTAATAAATTTTGAGCTGATTTACAGGTTTTTTCTAAGTCTTTAAGATTGTTTGATTTAGCAAAAATCTCTTCTCCTGGAGTTATCCACTGAGGACCACCAGTAATTAAAATATAAGCTTCCTCTGATTTTTTATACAGTCGGTCTTGAAGATTAACCCATTCTTTAAAGGGCAGGGACCTTTCTTTTCTTCCCCAAGCAAGAGCATGACACAAAAGATAGTATTTATTAATTTGAAATTTAAATTTCAGCATGTTCAAAATTATTATACCACAGAATTCATACAGCAAAAACAAACCCCGCCGCGATAATCCCGTGGCGGGGAAAGGATAATTTTTACAACTTATACCACAAAAGCTCCAAAACAAAACCAAGTAGCCGTAGGTCACTAACGGTTACATAAAACGGAGTAATTAAGAATCAACGGGTTAACGCTAAGTGCTTTTTTGTTGGATATCAATATGATATTATAAATATAATGAAGAAGAAAAATAACTTAGTAATTATCCGAGTTCCCAAAAAAGGTGAATTTCTGAAAATATGTCGGTTATTAAATCGGGCTGATAAACCTTATCAAGAATTAATACCAGATTATGAATCTTTTGTTGTAAGAGATTTTGAACGAATGAAGAAAAAATTCAAAAGATTTTTTTTAGTCGTTGAATTTAAGAAAAAAGTAGTTGGTTTTGGAGCTTGGAGTATTAAGAATAGAAAAATTTGTTGGATCAGTCTTTTGCACATAGACCCCGAAAAACAGAGATTGGGCTTGGGTACAAGATTACTTAAAGCAATAGAAAAAAAGGCGAAAAAGAAAAATTGTGATTTTTCTATGGTTGAGATATTTCCCAAAGCTAATTGGGCAAAAAGTTTTTATTCTAAAAACAAATATAAAATCTTATCTAAAAAAGACTATAAAAAAAGAATTTTTAGCAATATTCTGTCACCGCAGACTAAAACCATAGTAATGATTAAAAAAATAAATCGGGGAGAGTAGAACTCTCCCCGTAGATCCTCTTTTAGCGACGGGCTTCATTACACCATGAACCACCACCACATCTCATAAGAGGATTTGATGCCTTTTTTAAGGCAATTCGTTTTGCCTCTGGTTTTTCGTAATTTCTTAGACTCTGTTTTTTCTGGACCATTTTTCATCTCCTTATTTTGAGGGTTTTTGATTGAAATATTTCTGACCTCTTTTTAGCAACTTGACAAATAAATTCTACTTTGTCGTTTGGTAACTGTCTTTCGATTTTTAACCAACCTGGGCAAATCTTACAAAAATCTCTGATCCTACACCCAAAACACTTAGAAGTGATAGGAAATGCTGTTTTTCTTAAGCTGGAGATAAATTTCCATCCCTCTTCAAAAGAACCCCTTTTTAGGTCATAAAATGGAATTCGATCAAGAAAACACAGCGATAACCTTCCACAAGGATCAATATTTGCCTCATATCGACCAGCTCCGCATTTATAAAATTCTTCTTTTAAATCTCTTTGGCGATCATAAGCCTTAAGCTTATTGATTACTTCCTTATCTTTTTTCTCTAAATCTACAATTGTCTTTGGGTTTAATCTCCACTGTGTTGGGACACAAGAACCATCAATTGCTGGTGTAATGAGGGAATCGAATCGGAAATCCGCCCCAATTTCTTTAGCAAATTTTTTCATCAGCTTTATTTCTTGATAATTTTGCTTCATCGCGATAGATTTCAGTCTTAAGTTGAACTTTTTATCCACCAGTCGCTCAAGTCCTTGTTTAAATTTTCTATAGGATCCTTTTTTCCTAGTAACTGTTTCAAAGGTTTGTTCCTTCATTCCATAAATACTGACCTCAATTAAAATCGGCGGATGAGCTACTAGAAAATCGATAACCTCCTCAGTTACTAAAGTCACATTGGTATATATCGAATAGAGAACCCCAAGTTGCTTAAACCTTGAAAGGATTTCTATAATATCTTTTCGAAGGAAAGGTTCTCCTCCTGTTATTATTATTTCCAAACATCCAGCATTTAAAAGCTGTGGCAGTAAATTATCAATTTCTTGAAGTGTTAGCTCTTGCTGCTTCTCTTTCTTTCTACTGTTCACTATATAACAGTGAACACAAGATAGATTGCACCGATGAGTTACCTCCCATGTTAGAGAAATAGGGAAACTTGCACCTTTAAACTCCTCTTCTATAATCCGGTATATAAAATCCTCTGAATCTATTTTCTTTCCTATTGTTTTAGTTCTTGGTACTTGTCTCTTTTTCTTAATCTCTATAGCTTCTGATTCTATTAATAGAGAAAGGAATTCTAAGGCGTCGTTTAGGGCGTGTTCGTGTGTAATATGATATTTCATGACTATAAATCGCGCTACTTCTTGAAGTTTCTTTTTAGTAACTAACAAATTCCAAATTTCTGTCCCTACTTTATTAATTCGCAGAATTAAAGGTTTATCTTTGGGGTTCCAATAAACGGGAATCAAAAATGGTATCCCTTTAATTTTCCTCAACAAGTAATTATTGTTTCTTTTCAGGTATTCCTTTTGTATTTCTCTTTGTATTTCTCTGCTTTTCATTTTTTATTCCTTTCTCTCATTATTCAGTTTTCAAAGTTCCGTCTATTTTTTATCAGAATTAAAGAAGCTTGTCAAGCTTTTTAAGCTGAAAATGCCCGTTGAAAATAAACTTTTTCCAGATTGATTTAAAAATTTTCTTTATCATCACTTTTATTATACCAAAAAAATCAAACTAAAACAGCGAGCCGAAGGCTCGCTGGGGTTGAGATTATTAAAACTTTCGTCAATTTGAAATTATCAAATGGTTTCTTTCTCTAAATTATCTTTGTCATTTTTAAGGTTATGGGCAAATACTTATTTTTTGGATATTTTTTAAAACCAGCTTCTTGAAAACCACATTTTTTATAAGCTTTAATTGCTCTGTTGTTTGTTGGTCTAACCTCTAGATATGTTTTTTTGATACCAAGTTTTTTAGCTCTTTTAAGAATCTGTTTAATAGCTTCTGTACCATAACCCTTATTTTGATATTTTTTTTCTCCAATAACAATCTGAGTTTCATACCAGTTATTTTTCCTAAGAGATAATGAAGTATGACCAATTGTTTTTTTCTTTTCAAAAACAATCATATAATGATGTGATTTTTTGTCATTTATCATATTTTGGAAGTATTTCCCAATCTCTTTATCTGATATTCGTCGCAAAATACCGCTTGTTAATTTAAGCAGTTCTTTACCTCGCCACCACTTGGCAAAATAATTGATATCATAATTTTTTAATTTTCTCAAAGAAATAATTGATGTCATTTTTATATTATTATATATCCTTTATGAAAATATAAAAAGGGCTGGAAAATTTCCAGCCCGTTGAGGCACCTGTATTATGTTTTACAGTTGCTCGGCCACTGACAAGTGTTCAGTGTGCTTATTTTCGGAAGCGGTCTCACCGAAACACCCCGTAGTCGTTTCTTTGGTTTTACTTTCTTCATTCTTTTTCACCTCCTTTCGTTTAACTTTCCTATTAAAGTTGTTCTATAAGGATTTTTTGGGTAGCTAATCGATAAAAATCACACATCCATTCAAGTTTAGCTAAATCTCTGGTTTTTTGAGATAGCTCCTCCGTAATGTTACAACCACCATTACATTGACCTTCAATCATACAACCCCTACAACTCTCTTTCGATCCGATAAAATGATCTCGGACAAATTGGTAATAGTTTCCTCCCAAAGAAAAGAAATTCTCAAACCTTTGAAGGTTTCCGAGGGGTTCTGAACTATAACCACAGCTGTAGATATTTCCAGAAGAATCAACAACCATATTATTACCCCTACTTGCACCACAAAAGGATACATAAGTTTCAAGGGATGAATTATTGAAATTTTCTGCAGGTCGAGTCCAAAAGCCACCCACTTCAACCTTTTTGGATTTTCCATAGCTTCGGATTCTCATAAATTTATCCAAAACCTGTTCGGGCTGAAAGTTAGCAGGGTTGATTACGTCGATATCAATATGGATTTCTTTCATCCCACGTTGTATCGCCCAATCAACAAAAGTTTCATCAAGATCGGGGAAGTTTTTTTCGTTGACTACGGCTGTAACTCCTTCGGGAGAGTAATCAACGGCCTTAAGAAGATTAAAGGCTTTAATTATTAGATTAAAGGTTCCTTTCCCATTTTTGGTTACTCGGACTTTATCGTTACCCACCTTAAGTCCATCGAGACTAGGGGCAACTCCGACTTTATATCTTTTAAGTTTCTTTACGATTTCAGCGGTTAAAAGCGAACCATTTGTGTTAACTGAAAATTGAAAGTCAAACTCGCGGATATATTGTTTCCAGCAATATTCTAATACCCGCTCAATTAACGGCCAATTAAGCAAGGGTTCGCCTCCGCCAAAACTAATTTCGGCCGTCTTTTTTCCGTGGCCCCTTAAAATGCTCAAGAAAATATCAACAGCTTTCTTAGCTGTTATTAGATCCATGAACTTTTTTGCACAAATTCGCGAGTTTGAATCAATACAATAGTCGCAAGCAAAATTACATACATTAGAAACCTTTAACTCAAGATAATCAATTAAATCTCCGTATAAAATATGCTTTTCTCGTTCTTTTCTTTTTTCTTCAAGCAGAGCACGTTCATCAAATTCCACTGGTATTAAACAATAACAGCTAACAAGTTGCTGAAGCGAATTAATCCCGTCTTTAATTTCATATTCCGACAGTGCCGAATTTATTGATCTTGGTTTTTTGAATAAATTGATTAAACGAAGAGTTGTCCTTGTGATGATTTTTGGATAACCAAACAGCGAATGCCAGATAATATGTTCGTTATCTTTTCCGACTTTTTGTAAAAAGCTTGATTTGATCAACAGTTGATCATGATTTGCTATCATTTTCTATTCTCCTTTTTCTTGATATTTCTCTCAATATTCAATTTTCAAAGTTCCGCCTACTTTTTAGCAGAAGTCGTGGATTTTGGCAAAACAGAGGTGTTACCTATGTATCTCATCATGTACAGGTTTTTAAAGCTGAAAATGCCCGCCGAAAATGAATTCGTTCCAGATTGTTTTTAAGATTCTCATATTAGTATATTATATCGCAAAAGATAATTACAATTTTGTTATACCACAACAATAAAAAAACAACGACTAAGTCGCTGTTTTTGGTTGGATTTTTATGGTATAATAAATAAGGAGGAGATTTTATTATTTATTAAAATGGAAACCAAAAATTCTAGAGATTTTAAAATTTGCATTAGTGGTCTTACTGCTTGCGGTAAAACAACACTCCTTAAGGAGCTATCACGGCACTATAAATGTCCACATATTTCTTTTTCTAGTTTTCTTTTAAAACAGTATGCCGCAAATAGACCAGACTTAATACCTCAGCACAAAAAATCAGATCACTATTGGTATTATGCAGAATCTTTAAATTGTTATCGTTTCAAATCTTTAAAGATTGAAAAACAAATTGATAAAAAATTTTATAGTTTTATCACATCCAAGAAAAAAATAGTATTCGATTCTTTTACTTACCCTTATCTTGCCGCGAGAAATCCAAAAAAACCCTTCTGCGTACTTTTGGACGTAGGTAAGAAGATTAGATTGGCAAGGGCTATTCGATCTTCCGATTCTTTAACTAGAAAAGAATTATCAAAATATATAGACGAAAAAGATGCCACGACGAATGCGATTTTAAAGAAAATTTGGCAACTTGACATCTTTCGAGGTTCTTATAAAAAATACTTCGATTTAGTTATTAGTGACGAAACATTAGAAAAGATGGGAATAAGCCTTAAAAAACGCTTAGCCATTAAAACTCACATTGTGATAAGTTTCGCCGATCTTTACTTTCATAAAAAATTACGACCTACTTCTACCGACAAAAAAAAGTTAATAATTCACTGCGAGCGTCTGTTAAAAAAATATTACCCGTCTCTTATAAAGAGATATCCTCTTTTTCTAACTAGGGCTAATATAACTCAAGATTGATATCTTTTTGAAATTAATTAATGAAACAATATAAATAATGAAAAAATTTATAACAAAATTTGATCGTGGCAGGCTTATTGTCGCAGGAGGAAATTCGGGAAGTTTATTTCCGGTTTATTTAGCTTCTCAAGCCGCGAAGTTAACGGGGTGCGGTATGGTAGTAGACATAGTGCCACTGATAGCCGTTCCTACTCTTGAGGCAATGAATCCGTTATGTAAAATTTATGGTGTAGATCCGATTTTTGATAATAAAAAAAGGAAAGAATTAAAAGAAATAGAGGATTTATTTTGTTATTCTAAAGCCGTACTTATAGGCCCAGGAATGGATTGGGAAAACAAAAAGAAGCAAAAATTTGTTAATTTTTGCTTTTGCCAAAAGAATATATCAATAATTATAGATAGTGATGGTTTAGATACGGTTCAAGAAGGTAATATATTATCCAAAGGAGAATGCAAGGCAAAGGCAGTTATAATAATAGCCAACCTTAAAGAGAGTTTAAAGTTGGTCGGGCAAAAATCAGCACGAGGTGTGGAGAAAAGTTCGCTTATCAAGAAGCTTTGTGCTTTTTCTTTTCGTAATTCTTGTTATGTTCTCCATAAGGGATATGGTTTTATGCTCTTTCTACCAAACGGTAAGGTGCGTCGACTTCCAGTAAAGTCAACAGTCCGAATGGCAACCGCAGGCATGGGAGATATTCTCGCCGGCTATATCAGTGGTTTTATGGTCGCAGATAAAACTCCGGTCGAGGCAATTGAACTTTCTCTTGTTTTGAGGCAACAAGCAGCCGAATCTTATCTTAGATCAAATCCAAATGCATTTAATATTTCTCCTCAAGACATTATTAACTACACACCAATAACAATAGGAAATCTAAGTAAAAAGTTTCCATTACTCTTGAAGAAGTAAATACAACTTGATTGCATCATAAATCCATCTCCCACGGAGAAGAAATTTAGTGTTCATAGCTTTTATTGCTTCAAAAGAAAACCATTGAGTTGCAAGTAGTTCTTCTTCACAAATTTTTATTTTGCCAGGTTTAAGTTTTACTAAAAAAATATGCTTTACAGTTTTTTCCGGATTTTCATGGATAATACCGAGAAACTTTAGCGAATCTACATTTAAGCCAATCTCTTCTTTTACTTCTCTTTTAACGGCTTCATCAAAACTTTCTCCTTGATTAATTTTGCCACCAGGTACTGACCATTTTTCATGTGCGTGTTTTGGTCTCGCCTGCTGAACAAGTAAGATTTTACCTCTTTTTACGATAAAACAATTTACTGAAACTTTGCTGAGAATATATTTGTTTGTCATGTTTTTAATAGTTTTTTATTTTATTAATAATTTACGACTTTATTAAGAATTAAGACTTAAGACTTAAAAACTATAAAATCACCGATAGCAAGGTAATCCAATTTTGATTTTCGGAAACATTTGATCGCATCTCTCGGAGAACCAACTATTGCTTCGCCACGCATATTAAAAGAGGTATTAAGTATAGCTCCTAAACCAGTTTTTTTCTTAAACGCATCAATAAGATTATAGAACTTTTTATTCTCTGTTCTGTTTACTGTTTGTATTCTACCCGTTCCATCAATATGGAGTGCGGCTGGCAATTTATCTTTGCCATAAGCGGTCGCTAACGGAGAAAAAAGCATATAGGGAGAATTATAGTTAAAATTGAATAATTTTTCTTTTATGGTTTCTTGGATAGTTGGCGCAAGAGGACGAAACCATTCCCTCTGCTTTATTTCTTGATTGAGATGATCTTTGACAGCAATATTTCTTGGATCTGCCAGAATACTTCTATTGCCAAGTGCCCGAGGGCCAAACTCTTCTTGACCTTGAAACCATCCAACGATGTGGCCATTTTTTAAAAGTTCGGCTGTTTCGTGACAGATGCTATATGATTTCTGCCATTTTAGATTTGTACGAGAAAGCTCTATTTCTATTTCTTTTTTCATATATTTTCGTCCACAAAATGGCGTGAAAGAAAAATGTCGTCGTTCTCCTGACATCTCATGATGTGCAAGGATTGCCGCACCCAAACTCAATCCTTCGTCAGATGAAGCGGGTTGTATAAAAATGGCTGATGGTTTTAGTTTGTTTAATAGGTAAGTGTTACTAACAGTATTCAATGCAACCCCACCGGCAAGGCATAGAGGTTTATTTCCTATAGTTTTTATTGCCCATTGTCCGAGATGAACAAGAACTTTATTGGTAAGTTTCTGGAGACTTGCTACTAGATTAAAGTAGTCTTGTGAGAGTTGGTGGTAATCTTTAAGCGGCGTAAGATGGCTAAGATCCGCAAACATTTGTACAAGATTCGTTTTTGAAAAGAAAAAATCCTTATCCTTGTTTTTGTAACTTAAAGTAAAACTACCGTCATTTTGGAATTTGATGATGGAGCTAAGATCGTAAGCGGGATCGCCATAGGCAGCGAGGGCCATTGTTTTGCCGGAATTATGATAGCCTGGTATTCCCACAATAGTATTCATAGCATTCCACATCCTCCCTATAGAGAAACACATCGGTGTGCTTGTAACGCATTGAAGTCCGTCTTTACTCCCCAAATAAATACCCGTCGAGAGTTCATCGCCCTTACCATCTATAGTAATTATGATAGCTTCCGGGAATGGAGAACAATAAAAAGAAGAGGCAGCATGACATTCGTGGTGCTTGAAGACACGATGTGTGTATTTAGCCAATTTTTGTTTTATAGTTAAAGCTTTTGGAGATTTTTTGTATAGAAACTGGTCAGCCCATCCAATCGCATCAATATCTTCAAGTCGCAGATTAAGTTCTTTAAGGACAAAGTCTAGTCTGTCTGGATCTAGCATTCCACAATGCTTATCTCTGACAATACGTTCAACTGCCACTGCTAATTTTATTTTGTTGTTTTCAATGAGCGTAAGGCTTGCATCGTGCAAAAACCCGCCTAATCCAAGTATCTTCATAATGTTTAAAAACTCAAATTTAATTCTATAATTATTAATGTACCCATAATTACAACAAATTAGTTGACAGCATTCATTAATAATGATATTATATTCGTAGATCTTTTACAATAACAAAAAAATCAGAGAAGAGGTAATTCTCATGAAACTACGTGTTCCGTTTGTAAGAATCTCGGATATTTCCATAACAACAGAAAGTGATTTTTTGCTTAGTTTACTCAAAAGTTTTTTTACCCCTTTTGTTTTAAAGAACCAAATAAAAGAAGAAATCAAAAAAAGTATCAGGGCTTTCTCTGTGAGTATTAAAATTAATCCCGCCGGAATCTCCCTTGCTAAGAATTTACGATGGGATCCGGTTTCTCTTTATGATCGAGTTGGTTGGATAGCAAAACATAAACACATCCGATTTATAGGAGATGGTAATACATTCTTATGTAGCCATCACTATTTTAAGAATGAATTTCTCCTCGAAACAGCCAATGAAGAAATTGCTTATATAGAGGGACGATGCCTGATTCGGGCTTGCATCGAAAAGCTTCTTTTTGAAGAAGGGTTTATCTTGTTTCACGGAGCCGTAGTGGTGTCTCAGAAAGGGAAAGGGATTTTGATTGTTGGTGATAAAGGTACTGGTAAAACCACAACCTTGATGCAATTAATTGATGGCGGCTTCAAATATCTGGAAAACGATCGGGTTTTTCTAAGATTAAGCCGTGAGGGGTTGATCGCCTTACCACGTCCTGCCTTTATGAGGGTGGGGGTTGAAACCTGCCGACAGGTCAAATTTCTTGAGAGCTTCGTGAGCTCAACAAGGAAAGATCCTCAAGACAAAATCATCTTTGATCGTTTTTTGGAAACTACTGGTATTCCTTATGAAACGACAACAGTGATTCGGGCCGTAGTTGTGACTAATCTCTTTGTTCAACGCAACAACAACACTAATCGAGAGATTCTCTCAAGATCAGTTCTCTCTGATGTTCCTGGGTTTTCTGCTCTTCACGCCTATTTTCCTGATTGTTACTATCGACCAGTTAGTGAAAAAGTAGTCAGCCACCTTAAAAACCTTCCTATCTATACTCAGATGGGGACAAACTCTCGGTCTTTAATCAAATTCGGGATAAGGGTGTGATACACAATTGTTTTGTCACATCCTTTTTTATTTTAAGAATATTAAAAATTTAATATTCGCTAGAGACTTTCGATAATTTTCATCTACCAAAGGCAGAATACTTATATTAGCAGTTCTATATAGCCATTTCCAAACGTATTCATCCCTATCCCCTACTTTCTCGTATTCTTTTACCCACTTCTGAAGCTCTGGCGGTAATCCCACCGCCTTTACTGCTTCAATTTCTTTCTTTATTCTCTCCGGCGTTAGTTGTTTTAATATTTTTTCAATTATCATAGTATTATATTAATTCCTCTTTCTTTATTATACCAAAAAAAATCAAACTAAAACAGCGAGCCGAAGGCTCGCTGGGGTTGAGATAATAAAACTGACCAGATTTTTCTAATTTATTGTTATTGTTTTATTTTCCTCTTTTTTTATTTTAT
>Ga0315547_1001953_pt1 | contig 15135 bp, 11 predicted proteins | sample SalMarSW160240MG_2_FD_202542 | JGI IMG/M metagenome (GOLD analysis project Ga0315547, IMG submission 202542) | Salt marsh sediment microbial communities from the Plum Island Ecosystem LTER, Massachusetts, United States - Salt Marsh Sediment SW1601-240 ... | reverse complement strand
CAACAGGAAAGCGCTGCATGGACCGAACCACTACAGGCCTGAAATAGAACAAAATCTTTTACAACTGGGACCAGGAACTGTAAACTATGATATGATCAAAGAAACAAAATACCCTACCATAACGTTATAGAGGCAAAAAAGCGGTTATTTATGAAGAAGATTATACCAGTTTTCTTTTTATTCATGGTAATCACCTTTACTTCCAGCGGGCAAAAGTGGCGTTATTACTGGTGGGAAGGTGAATTGGGTGGCGGCATACATGTTGCCTTCAATGACCTGAACCGGTGGAAGATAAGTCCTGTTGGTTCCGTATCGTTGAGGTATAAATTTCATCAATATATTGCTGCAAAATTTCAGGTTGCTGCAGGACAGATCTTAGGAATCGACAGGCGTGACACGGTAACGGTATTCAGTTCTACCACGCTTATGGTTGCTCCCTCACTTCGTGTTGAATACGAGATTTTCAGGGCAAAGAAAGATCTGCCCGGATATAATTCCCGGGGATTGGATATGGATCTTCGAAAATACTGGGTATATCTCTTTGCCGGAATAGGGGGAATCTATTTCGATCCCAGGCCGGCAGACGATTTACCGGAAGAAGAATTCAGGAAGTATACCTGGATAGTACCCATTGGTACTGGGTTTAAATACAATTTTCATCGGGCTATATCTATTGGAGCTGAGGTTGAATTCACTTTTACCGGAAGTGATTACCTGGAGGGATATTCGCCCGGTCACTCCAGCAAGAATGATAAATTTTTCCTGATCCGGGGAGAGGTGGCGTACCGGTTTGGTACCACCCCGTCATCCAGTTTACGGGTAAGGTAGCCTGGTTATGCATCGAAAGGGGAAAGCTGCCGGGGGGGTAATTATTCCGGAACTTCAATTAATTTAAAGGGTACATTCACAATGGTTTTATAATCGAGGCCACAATCTTTCATATCCCAATCACCGATCTCGTAGTACCAATTCACTTCAACTTGTTTTTCTGTTTCAGTAATCAATTCCAGTTTCCTGAAAATCTTCAAAAGTACTTTTGAGGAACTGGTATTAAAATAGTCTAATTTAACATTTAACTGCGTATGCTCGGGAGGGTCCAGGATAAATCTGTCGAACCATTCCAATATCGGGGTATAAAATGCAATGTGGTCTTCAGGAGTTGATTTGCCACTGATCTCGATCAGTTTTTTCTTATGATCAAAGAAAAAAGCTGGAGTTTTACTGGTTGCGTCAATAAGCAACGATTCCATGTCCTGTCATTTTCAATCTGCAAAAATCAATGCGTAAGTTACGAATTTTATCTGATATTCTGCAACAAGCTTTTGACCAGTGTTTTATTCTGAGCATTAAAAGGTAGATATCTGTTGATGTGGTCAGGGATTGAATTTTTTCAGCAGAACGGCGGCATTATGACCTCCGAACCCAAATGAGGTTGAGAGGGCATGTTTTACTTTCATGGGAGTAGTTTCCCTGGCGATATTTAGATTATCGATCAGGTCTTCAGAGAGGTTTGCATGAACAATATCATTTTTCAGGGAGAGAGCAGTAACTGCAACTTCAATGGCGCCGGCAGCTCCAACGGTATGTCCGAGATTACCTTTAGTCGAATTAAGCAATGGTTGATCCTTCTCATCACCAAAAACATCCTGGATGATTCGGGCTTCGACTTCATCATTCAGTATTGTAGCTGTTCCGTGGGTGTTGAGATAGTCCACTTTCAGGTCACCGATAACGCTCCGAAGGAGATTTTTTATCTGGGTTCCGGACTGTTCCATTTGTACAAGGTTATAGGCATCACTGTTTGAGCCATAACCAATTATTTCAGCGTAGATATCAGCACCTCTCTTGAGCGCATTATCCATCTCTTCGAGGATAAGGATACACCCTCCACCTTCAGAGAACAGGAAGCCGCTGCGTTTTTTTGAAAAGGGCAGGGGTTTTCCATCTTCTGACTTCGTGAGTGTTCCAAGGGTATCGAACCCTCTCATGGTTGCTCCGACGTTATCCTGCAAACACTCGACTCCACCTGTAATCACCAAATCCACTGATCCGTTACGGATTTTTTCATAAGCCTCTCCCACGGCATAGGTTCCCGAGGAGCAGGATGTGTTTATGGTATAGTTTGGTCCATGAATATTAAACAGAATAGTAACCCAGCAAGATGCTGAATTCGGCATGATACTTGGGATTGCCATCCGGTTATATCGCGGATAAACATCGAGCTCTTCAAGAATTTCGGGTTTGTGAGCTAATCCCTGTATAGCGTATTGATAGAGAGCAGTTTTCAATGCGCCGATCCCTATTCCAAGGATGGTCATTGAGTTATTAAGGTGTTCGGGAATGATCGATTGGAAATCATCTCCGGTGAAGCCCGCATCTTTCAGCGCCATGATCGTTCCTACAACCGATAACTTTGAGGTCTCTTCCATAATGCTGTTGTATTTGGTTGGAAGGCCCCAATCTTCGATTGAAAAGCGAGGAAAAGGCACAAGAAACCGCGACCTGAAATTGTGATTTATCTTAAATTTCTCGGGGATAGGAGAGAGATTGATCTTTTTATCTAAAAGATTTCTCCATAATTCATCTTTCCCAATACCGATGGATGTAATTGGCCCAATTCCGGTAATCACTACTTTGCGGGTCTTTTCCATAACGGATAAAAATAACGGCTTTTCTCTAAACGTAATTCTGTTAAAACTATGTTTTGCAATACCCTTCTTTTTTACAGCAATCTATCGGGCAGTGGTTTTATCCCGGCAAAGATGTAATATGAACGATTTCTCGCATACATGTACGCATAGATTTTCGCATTGAGGAATATAAGCAGGTCCGATGCCCAGCGTTTCAGAATTCCATTCACCTTTGTCCCCCTGAACCATCTCCTGTAGTTCGTAAAGCCTTTAAGAATGGATTGGGAGATATCATCTGTGGTTATCAATTTCAAATCAGCAAACGGGAATGACTGGTAATATTGTTCCAGTGTCCAGTGGTGAAAGATACCCCATCGCTTCTTCCCGTTTTGATCTGTTCCGTTTGGCTTTCTTTTCGTTAATACATCTGCAATCATGAACTCTCCACCCGGTTTCAATACACGGTTTACCTCTTTGAGAAACTTTATTTTATCAGGGTAATGAAGCGCACTTTCGATATTGATCACAACATCAATGGAATTATCACTGATGTTGGCCATTTCCTGCGCATTATCCATGTGAAAAATCATGTTTTCAGAAGCGTTCTTTTTTAGTATTTCCTGTGCAATTTTGATGTTACCGGGTGAAATATCGATCCCGATATATTTCCCCGGCTGATGATCCCTGGATATATGCAACCCCTGAATACCATTACCACACCCTATATCAAGAACCGTTTTTCCTTTAATGGGTGATATCTTTGACAAGCAATGATTGGTAAGGTTCTTCTGGCTCTGAAAGAAATCATCCTCTTCGTTTTGATAGAATGGATAGTGAAGCATGTAGTATTGGTTGTGAAGTTTTTTATATGCAAGGTTCATCGCAGAATAAAACCTTTCTGCGGATAAACATGACACAACTACATTGATCGCTCTGGTAATGTATGACATATTGGATAGTCGATCAGTCGGTACTCAGATTATAAAGCCAAATAAAACTATCGCAAAGATGCATCCAAATTTTTAATAATAAAAACGGTTACTGGAAATTTGGCAGGATCAGCTTCTTCAGATTGGTTTGGTGTATTGGGAGCAGGCAGTGTTCGGGTTCACCGTTATTTCTCTCTTATACGGGTTGGTATCCATGCAGGAACTTTTTTGGGTTCCGGTTTTTTACCATAGATCAAATGATCCAGATGAATTGCAAGTTTGCTGAATAGAACCGAATTTCTAACGCCTTTTCGTACCAGGAGATGAAGCAGTGTATCAGGATGCGAAAAAGGACATACAATTACACAGCGTCCACAGTCTGTACCCGTTTTTGTCCAGTACGTATAGCAGGCTTCTGCATTTATTTTCCATCTCATGACCCCCTCGACCGGCGCACGATTATCGAAGGATATAGCCTGAGCAGGACATACTTCGGCACATTTTTTACACCGGGTACAAAAATCCAGGATATAGGGTTCATGCGAAGGTTTGTCAATTTCCATTGGAAGATCTGTAGTAACTACAGCGATCCTTACTCTCGGACCATGCCGGGTTGTCATCAGTAACCCCATTCTGCCAATGTCTCCCAACCCGGCATCTCTTGCCACGATAGGACATATCAACTCATAGTTTGCATCGATATGAGCTCTTGCCGAATATCCAAGGTTCCGGATAAGTTCAGCTATTTGAATAGCAATGATTCCTGAAGAGAGATATTGTTGTGCTGATTCCATGACTGTTGGAGCAGCCGGTGCTGACGCCATCATGGTATGATCCATTTCAACAGTACATACAATGGCATATTGATGATCATTTTTTGTCATCTTTCCATATCGTTCCCGTCTTCCGCCAACAGTATAGAAATGATAATCTTTTAGCCGGGTAAATCCCACTTCCAGAGCTCCAAGTTTCCCCCCCCAGTTTCTAATAAAACCAGTTATCATTATTTTGTTATCCTGTTCCCGGCGAGCTGGCATGACAGAGGATGCCATCGGGTGAAGCTGCTCAACTGTCTGGAAACTTGCATTTGCCGCAGCAAAGGCTGCCCGGTTAAAGTAAACAGAGCCGGGTTGGAGCAGTCCCGGGTTGGCTCTGAAACCATTGTCTGCCTTTTTATGCTCGGGTTTACGCTGGTAGTATGCATCATATGTTTCAGTGCCGGGGATGAGATCTTTTCTGGAGAACATGGTATCCCTTTCGTCCTGTCCGGGGTTTGGAATTGCCCTGCTTCCATACCCTATTGGTTTAAAAGGTATCAGGAGGCTCAGACCGAAAAGGTAGGGCAATCCAATGAAGCCCCATTGAAGGAGCACTGCTCCGGGGAATTTCAGGAAGTGAAGCAGCACATACGGGGAAAGAATAAGGATTGCCAGAACAATGAACCTCCCTGCAGCTTTTAACTCCCTCTCCGCAATGGATGTAAGAGATACCCAGACCAATAAAAGGAATATAAGAGAACCGGTAAATGCTGAAAAAATATCGACCATGGAACACCTTTTGTTTAACAGGGTTAACAATCCGGATTAAGGTAATCATTTTTTTTTGTCAAAAAGGTTGATTTTACCTGCAACTTTTCACCATCCCGATCGTCTTTTCAGTAAAGAAAGGAAAGTTAACCCTGATAAAAGTCAAATTCAATACCCTCAAGTTTGGGTATGAAATTTTCATCAGTTTTGAAGATAACTGTTGAGTGAAACAGTTGACATACTTGAATTTGACTTTTCGTCAGCCATAAATGACGAAAAATTCAAAGAATTTTTCGGGTTAAACCGTCTGAATACGGACGTGTATTGTATCATTTTCGAACAAAAACAGTGTGTAATACAGGACACTGTAGCTGATTAACCAGCAGATAGTCAGAAAGATGTAATGACTGGCATTATTTATGGAAGGAATTTTCAGGTGAGAAGGGAACATGAACCTACAGAATGATTACTAAAACAGGAGTCCAATGGTAGTAAATTTAAAGGCTAACGAAATCGTCCTTAAAGCTGGAGATACGGAACATTGTTACGAGGAAAACAAAGTATCCGGTAAACTGATTGTCACCAATCAGCGCATCTATTTTCTAACCAAGAATCCCAATTGCAGTGTTTACAATCTGGAAATTTTACCTGAACAGATAAAAGAGGTTATTTTTTACAATACGAAAAAGATATTTCCGAACGGCTTGAATCTGATTACCAAAGCAGGTGAGCAACTGAAATTCATCTTGAAAAGAAGAAATGCTTTTGGTAAGTTGATTAATAAAATGTATTAAACAGCAGCACTTTTCATAGTGTGATAAAGTATGCCAGGTCTGATGTTTACCAGTAAGGCCTGGCATTTGTTTTTATAATCTAAATTTAACATGGATGGATTATGAAATAAATCCGAATGCTGAACGGATTGGTGAATCGAAATGCTATCCCGATGTTAAATAGGGATTTTTGTTATAAGTTATCTGTTAAAGGTTAAACACCTCCTATTTTCAATATACCAATGCCTATTTCAGTACATAGGCAATCAACACGCCAAGGTAATTTCCGACTGCATACCCGGCGATTCCGACTGCGAGCCCGGTCAGTATCACCTCCCGGTTCTTTAACGCGCCTGCTATAACGGGTACAAACGGTGGAGAACAGATCAGGGCACTTCCTGAAATGATCACGGTATCGGCATCTAACCTGAAGAATCTGGCGATCAGGGCATGAAGAAAGTGTGACCCGAACATAACCAGTGCAACGAACCAGAAAAGAGAAAATGTAATATTAGCCAGCTGACGGATGTCTGCCATGGAGGCTACTACCAGGCAGAATATAAGGATGATGTACATCCCTCCCTGAAACGTTTTTTTAATTTTATTGATTTTTGGAACAAAGGAGAGCGCGATACTGAAGGTTGTGATCAGGAGTATGATTGCTGCTGTCATGAAACTTTCCGGAAAGAGGAGACTCAATCCATAACTGGCTGCAACGATAAGCAGCGACAATCCAAATGCGGCCAGAAGCGGTAAGAAGTTTTTTTTTGTAAAGATGCCTTCATACGATTCAAAATCCTCCTCCGTGTTAATCTCTGCAGATGAAGGAGCAACTTCGGGTGACTTGAACGGACGCAAAAACAGGAGGAAAACCCGCTGTCCGACTGAGAGGATAAAGATCAAATAGATGGCTCCCAAAAACAGATCGTAGGTGTGCGTCATGAGGTAAAGTTCCTGGTTTACGTTCAGGGCAGTCTTCATGGCAGCCATGTTTGGTGTTCCTCCGGTGTACACGCTCACAAGCATTCCGGTGACTTTCCAGATTTCATCGATATCATCAACAAAAATGAAGTAGCCGGCAATAACCATTGCAATGACGGTGAATAACCCGATGCCCAGGGATAGCATGGCTGAACCGGCCATCTTTAACCATCTCCTGACATTTAATGAAAAAAGGATCAACGGCAGGGCAATCGGAATGGTTATATTCATCAATAATTCCTGGTACTTCTCACTCCCTTCAGGAAGGATCCCTAAATTACCGATGATCAATCCCAAACCGTAGCAAATTAAAACTGCACCAACTTTCCTGACCAGGATAAAATGTTTTTCAAGAAACAGGATTAAAAAAGGAGCGAGGATGAAAAAGATAACCAGAATAAGCGTTTGAGACGTCATGATGAAAGGGCGTTTATTGAACGATTGAATTTGCACCTTTCCCGCTAGCGGTGCATAACGGATGGATATATCTTTGTGTGCTCAAGGAGGATGGTTCCCTGATTTATTCAGACGAATATAGAAAAAAAATGCAATACATTTCCTCAAATTTCCGGTAACAATCCGTTAATTTAATGGATATATGGTTATTTTTAGCACTTCCATTAAATATCCGTTAATTATGAGAATCAATTGGTCATTATTTAAGATCACTTCTCTGGTGATAACCTTACTGGTGATCTCCTGCCAGGGAAAGAGGGGTGAAAATGATAATACTGCAAAAGCTATAGCGATCCATGAGGGGGTATTAACAGTTGATACGCACGCTGATACTCCTTTGGCACTGGATCATATCGATCTTCGTGGTGGGACCACCCCCGATGAACGTACCGGCAAGGTTGATTTTCCAAGAATGAAAGAGGGCGGACTGGATGCAATCTTTTTTGCGGTTTATGTTGCTCAGGGACCTCTTGATGAAGATGGTTATGAAACTGTCAGGGAAAAAGCCATGACCCTGTTCGAAAAGATACATGCTGCAGTGGAAGAGAACAGTGATCTGGCTGAGCCAGCCACCTGTTCTGCGGATGCATTACGAATTGAAGCGCTCGGGAAAAGGGCAGTTTACATCGGTATCGAAAATGGTTATGCTGTTGGCAGGGATCTCTCACTGGTCAAGACCTTTTATGATCTGGGGGCAAGATACATCACCCTCTGTCATTCACGCAATAATGATATCTGTGACAGCTCAACGGATGATGAAGGCCCCTTGCATCATGGATTAAGCGATTTTGGGATACAGGTTGTTGAAGAGATGAACCGTTTGGGGATTATGGTTGATGTTTCACACATCTCCGATGAATCCTTTTTTGATGTCGTTGAACATTCACGTACGCCGGTGATTGCTTCACACAGTTGTACCAGGGCTCTCTGTGATCATCCAAGAAACCTGTCGGATGAGATGTTGTTGAAGCTCAAGGAAAATAACGGTGTGATCCAGGTGACCCTGGTAAGCAGTTTTGTGAAACAGAGAGAAAATGAGGAAGCCATGCAGAAAGCGTATGATATGCTGGAGAAAAAATATGGTGATCCGGATACGCTTTCACCTGATCGGATGGAACTGTACCGGAAGGAACGTGCAGAAATCAGGGAAAAATACCCGAGAGAATATGCTACTGTTGCTGACCTGGTTGATCATATCGATCATGTTGTAGAGCTTATTGGGATTAATCACGTTGGCATTGGATCTGATTTTGATGGAGGTGGAGGGCTAAAAGATTGTTCCGATGTCAGTGAAATGGGTAATATCACTATTGAGCTGGTGAAACGGGGGTATACTGAAAAAGAGATTGCCAGAATCTGGGGAGGCAATCTGATGAGGGTATTCCGGGAAGTGGAAAAACAAGCCGGTCAGTGACAGGTATACATTCACCATGTATTTGATAAAGGATTGATTAATCTGTATTCGTCAATCCCTTTTTATACGTTTCAAGTTACTTTTCTGAAAAACATAACATCATGATTACCAATAAGATTATCCTCTATTTGCTTCTTGTATTTTTGACCTCCTGTTCATTAAATAAGGAAAGAATCACAGTCCTGTCCTTCAATATCCGATATGATAATCCGGCTGATGGAGAGAATAGCTGGTCTAACCGCAAGCACATGGTGTCCGACCTGATCAATTCAATGTATCCCGATATCATGGGAATGCAGGAAGTGACGCACCGGCAGTTTACAGATCTGGGTGCCATATTACCGGAGTATGCAAGAAGTGGAGTTGGTCGGGATGACGGGAAGGAAAAAGGGGAATATGCTGCTATCATGTATAAAAAAACAAAGTTCAACCTGCTGGATGAGTCGACTTTCTGGTTATCCGAGAATCCCAGTGATACAGGCAGTATATCCTGGGGAGCCCACCTGCCCAGGGTGGTAAGCTGGGTAAAACTGGAGGAGAAAAAAACAAAAAAGGTGTTCTATGTATTTAATACCCATTTCAGTCATGTGTCCGATAGCGCGAGGGCTCAGAGTGCCAGACTACTGATATTCAAAATCAACACTATAGCCAACGGTAAGCCGGTTATTCTGACCGGCGATTTCAATTTCACAAATGAATCAAGAGGGTATTCAATTCTTACGGAAAAAACAGGAGATTCTCCGGGTCTGGCAGATGCCCAGTTTGTTTCCGATACCCCGCATTTTGGAGGAAACATGACCTTTAATGGATTTGGCAGTGTTGAGGACGGCAAAAAAATTGATTTTGTTTTTATGAATCATTCATTCACGGTCCTTCAGCATGGGATCTATCCGATACATGAAAAGGATCATTATATCTCGGATCATTATCCTGTTTTTGCTGAATTGGAATTCCGTCAGGGTACACCGGACTGACCGGTATATCATCTCATATGGGTTTTCTGATTTCGTTAAGTTAAGTGAATAAAAGGCTGATCCAATGACTTCAAAGGAGCGGTGTTTTTCAGTATTGAACCGGGAAATACCTGACCGGGTGCCTGTTGTCCCACAGAGTTTCATGTTTTCAATAATGGATGCAGGATTACGGATTGGGGATATTAACCGGAACGGGAAGCGCATGGCAGAAACCCACATTCGGTGCCAGGAAAAATATGACTACGATGGCTGTGTCATTGATTTTGATGATGCTTCCCTGGCTGAAGCCTGTGGTGCCCGGGTTATTCTTAGGGATGATGAACCGGCAATTGTTGATGAATCAAAACCGGTTTTACTGGATCTGCGTGATATTTACGACCTGGAGGTGCCTGATCCGCTGAAGGCGGGAAGGTTACCCGAATGGCTTGAAGCAACCCGGACTCTCTCGGAGGCGATTGGGGATCATGTATTCATTATGGGAAGAGCGGACCAGGGTCCTTTTAGTGTAGCTTGCCTGTTACGGGGCACCCAACAATTTATGGTTGATCTGATGACTGAGGATCCGCAGCTCATCCGGGATGTTATTGCATATTGCAGGAAGGCATGTGTTGCCTTCGCAAAAGCGCAGAAAGATGCCGGTGCACATGTGACCTCCATCGGAGATGCCCTTGCCGGCCCTAACCTGATAGCACCGGAAATGTATCGTGATTTTGCATGGAAACCTGAGAAGTTGCTGGCTGATGAGGTTCAGAACTATGGCATACCCCTGTCCATTCATATCTGTGGAAATACAACTTCCATCATTTCACAAATGGCTGCAACCGGCGCCAGGATCCTTGAAATCGACTGGCAGGTGGATATGGGCAAGGCAAGAGAGCAAATTCCTGTGGATACTGTTTTAATGGGAAATATTAATCCCTCTGACCCCATGGTGTTTGGTGCTGAAAATGATATTGAAGATGCGGTTAAGAAGATCATTACCGACACCAGAGGTAAGGGAGTGTTTGTAAGTACCGGGTGTGCCATGGGTAGAAATACACCACCTGAAAATTTCAGAACAATGATCGAGGCAACAAAAAAATATGGGACCAGAGAGTTGATCTTATCCCTGCAACCAGAAAATTGAGGATTTTGAATCTATGAAAAAAGTAATGCCTATCTTGTTTTTTACCTTTCTGACAATTTTAGCAGATATGCAAAGAGCAGATGCTCAAATAGAACCTGGAGGGAGAATAGAAAAACAGGGCAGATTAAGCAAAAAAACCCACGGTTGGTTTGAAGGTTTTTCTGAAAACTTTGGTGGTAATCAGTTTACCTATGAATCAATTCGTGAGGATGTTAGCGCCTCATTGCTCACCCGGACAACCAATGGGGAAATGGCGATCGAATGGCTCACGGGTAAGATCCCGCCTGATTGGGAAGGCGAAGCTGCAGATTTTCTCTGGATCGCAGCAATGGACAAACCGAACACGGATAAAGAGTTCTTTATGTATATCAACGGTGAATTAAAATTTGTCTTTACCAATCCTTCGGATCACTGGGAGGTGACCTCTGACGACGGAGGGAAGCTTGCATTCTCGGTATTTATGATCGATCGTCATGGAGATGGTCATGGATACATGACCCTCCATGCTCCTTCATCCTGGTTAACGCCCGGAGAGGGACTACGCATAAAAGTGGTTGGTGAAGAAGCAGAAACCAATACCTGGTGCATTGTCTATCAGGCTCCGGATGCACTTTCCTATCTTCACAGGGCGGCTGAATACGAAGGCTGGTTTGACCTGACCGGGCATTCCGTTGGAGAGTCCCATTCCTTTATTCTGGTGGCACCGGAATATATGGCAGGTCAAACACTCTCCTGCAAGATTGGTGAGACCGTTCAACCCGTTGAATTGGATCTGGATGAATCTGTTTCGCGCGGCACTTTTTCGTTGACCGGCAAAAGGAGTGAATTAAAGAAAATTCCATTTTCCCTGTTTCATCAGAGCCGAAAGCTTTTTGAAATTCCCGGTCTCTTTACCGGGGAATCCATAACTGCACTGAGGGATCCAACCCTTGTTATCAATCAGGTTTCTGAACAAACGGATGGCACCTGGATCCTGAAAACCAGGATCGTCTATAAACCACAGTTAATAAACAGTTTGAAGAAACTATCCAATGCAAGCCACGGCAATGGCAAAATCTACCTGATGAACTCAAGTCACCAGGATATTGCCTGGATGGATAGTCCTGAAAATTGTATCATTGAGCGGGATACCATGTTACTTACCCCCCTGTTTGAACAGGCACGCCTGGATCCTGAATACCGTTTTGACATTGAGGATGTACTGATGGTTCGGGAGTTTATTGAACGGCACCCGAACCAGAAGGAGGAGTTCATCGAATTGCTTCATTCTGGCAGGTTAACATCAGGATCCACCTATATACAACCCTACGAAGAGATGTATTCGGGTGAATCGCTGATCAGGCAGTTTTATCTGGGTGCCAGATGGCTCTCAAAAGAGTTTGATGGATATAAACCGGATACCTACTGGAATGTTGATGTCCCCGGCAGGACATTGCAGATGCCTCAGATTGCAAAGAAAGCAGGCACCAAACAGATGGTGATCAGCCGACATCAGATGGGAGTTTTCAGGTGGTATAGCCCGGATGGGTCCTTCGTAACAACCTACTCACCCGGACATTATTCCTTATCTTTTCCTCATCTGCATCGTGATTTTTTCAGTGCAGCAGCTCATATTGCAGATCAGGCTGTTTGGTGGGGAGACTATCTGTCCTACAAAGGATCAGATCCGGTGGTGCCCCTGTTATCTGACTGGGATATGAGTCCTGCTGAAGATTATAGCCAGATTATTGACCAGTGGCATAACCTGACTTACTTTGAGGATGAATTTGGAAAGCAGCATCAGATCAAACTGCCCGGGATAACGCTTTCTTCAGCCAGGAATTTTATCCAGGATTTCGAAAAATCTGCACCAGAACTTCCCTCCATCATGGGTGAAAGACCAGCTGTCTGGCTTTATATTCACGGTCCTTCTCACCAAAAAGCACTGAAAGCAAGCCGCGAAGCAGATATCCTGATGACTGTTGCTGAAAAATTTTCTGCCATTAATACCTTGTTGGCTGAATCATTTGAGGCATATCCACAGGACCGCCTGACCAGAGCATGGGAGGCAAAAATATATCCTGATCATGGATGGGGCGGGAAAAATGGTGAGATAACAGATGCCTGTTTCCTGGATAAATTTGAATTGGCGCATCATGAGGCAAGTGAAATAACCAATATTGCCCTGAAATCAATCAGTTCAAGAGTCATGACAGACAGAAATAAAGGCATCCCGGCGATCGTTTTCAACAGTCTTTCCTGGAAAAGGAGCGATCCTGTACACATCGGTCTTGAGTGGGAAGCGGGTTGGGGAAAGAACGTGATGGTACAGGATCACCAGGGGAAGTTTGTTGAGAGCCAGTTGACTGACGTAGTAAGGCATCCGGATGGATCGCTAAAAAAAGCAGTTCTTCATTTTGTTGCTGAAGATGTTCCGTCGATAGGATATAAAACCTATTATGTCAATCCTTCCCCGCAGAAAAGGGAGGAACACTCCATACACAGGGTAACGGGTTACGAAAACAACTTCTATAACATTACTCTCTCTGATGGCATTATTGAACAGATCGTTGATAAGGAGCTGGGGAAGCACCTGCTTGATGGCTCAAACCTGAAAGGCGGTGAGGTGTTTACCATGAGATCAGAAGGAAACGGTGCCGGAGAATTTGCAGATATTCAACAACTCACCATGGAAGGATTCGACAGGGTTTCCAATTATGATGCCGAATGGAAATGGCTTGAAAAGGGAGAGGTATTCAGCCTGTTTGCAATGCGGCAACCTATACGGAATGCCATTGTTGAGCAGAAATTGATAATCTATAACCACATTAAACGGATTGATGTTGAGGTTTCACTGATCGACTGGGAGGGTGTTTTGTTCCGTGAATACCGTATGGCTCTTCCACTCGATCTCTCTGACGGGAAGGTCGCTTATGAAGTCCCCTTTGGAGTTGTTGAAGTTGGCAAAGATGAAATTGAAGGGGCAGCAGGTGAACGGTACGTTACGCCCTGCAAAGAGATCCATCCCAGGGGAATAGAAAACTGGATCGCAGCTTATGATGAGAAGATCGGGATAACGCTCTCCTCATCCGTGGCCGTTGCAGATTATATTGACCCCACGGACAAGAGGATCGGAAAACCGGTATTACAGCCCCTGCTTCTGGCTTCCAGAAGAAGTTGCCATGGGGAAGGGAATGAATACCTCCAGGCCGGTGATCATCACTTCTCCTTTTCACTGACTTCCCACCATCCTGATTGGAAAAACGGGTACAAGTTTGGCAGGCAATCCAATGAGAAGTTGTTTGTTATTTTCGATCCGCCAGTATCGGAAAACGAAACATTACCGGAGGAAATCAGCTTTTTTTCTGTGGATAGGGAGAATGCAATCATTTCCACAATAAAAAAATGTGAGGATGATAACAGCCTGATAGTAAGGGTTTATGAATCAGAAGGCAAAGAGGGAAGCAGCAACCTGACTTCCCATTTTAACCTGAAAAAAGCATTTAAAACAAATATCATTGAAGAAGAGGGTGTCGAAATTTCAACAAATAAAAACTACCTCAACCTGGATATTGGCAAACATGCTATTGAAACATTTAAGCTGATACCAAGCTTCCAGGAGGAATAGGCATCCCTGTGTTTCGGGTTTTTATTTAGATTTATATTAAATGGTTGATTCAGATAAATTCATTGATTATTCTATGTTATCTTTACAGGGAATATTCATTTTCACTAATTCTTTCTGACCGTTTTCATTACCAATTTTATGTTGTTTCTATGAAGTTTCGTGCACTATTTTCCGGATTACGTTCATTATTCGTAAAGGGAGCAGGTTACGTTTTTCTGAGTGGTATCCTGATCACTGGTTTACTTATTTTTCTTGGGAACCGTGCCATGCGGTACACATCTACAGATGAATATTGCCTCTCCTGTCATTCCCATCCGCACGTGGAGCCAACCTGGAGACAATCGACCCATTATGACAACAAAAGTGGAGTGATTGTTCACTGCATTGAGTGTCATCTGCCACCCAAGGGCGATAACCATCTGATGATGAAAATCAAGCACGGTGCAAAAGATGTTTATGGGGAGTGGTTTAAGGATGCGGATAAGATCAACTGGGAGGAAAAGTCAACCCTGGAAAATGCAATTCATTACACCTACATGAGCGGATGCGTGGATTGCCATGATAATCTTTTTCCTTCTACCTTGTCAAAAGAGGGGGATGAAGCGCATCTTTACTATACTCAGCAGAAGGAAATAGTGACCTGTTTGAATTGTCACCTCTCTGTAGGGCATTATGATGAAAATGCAGTGCATGCTAAAAACGTTGATTTTGGGAAGACC
>Ga0315547_1001949_pt1 | contig 15165 bp, 17 predicted proteins | sample SalMarSW160240MG_2_FD_202542 | JGI IMG/M metagenome (GOLD analysis project Ga0315547, IMG submission 202542) | Salt marsh sediment microbial communities from the Plum Island Ecosystem LTER, Massachusetts, United States - Salt Marsh Sediment SW1601-240 ... | reverse complement strand
GCCAGCTTGATGAAGGCTATGGCCGGTAAATAACTGACCGGTTTTAATTGTTTGCCAGGCGGGAGGGGGCTTTTCCTCTCCCGCTTCTATTTTCAGTATGAGGCCAGTACCATTGTTTTGCATTATGTTCAGGGGTAAATTATAGTAGTATAATCTTCGTGCCGGTATCCGGCTGGATGGAATAGCAACGGCACTGACCAGCAGGAGCAAAGGAGGATGACATGGTGCCGGAAGAGAATACGGGCAAAAAGGGTTCTGCCGAGAGCTTTGGCGAGATGTTCCGCACCTTTGGTGAGGCCATAAGCGAAATCTTCAACGACCCCCGGCTCAAGGAAAAGGCGAAAGACTTCGGCGATAGCGCCGCCAATGCCGCCAGGACCTTTGGCAGCCGCTTCCAGGACGAGGAAGTCAAGGCCAGGTTCAGAGAGGTGGGTAAAGCGGCGCAGGAATTCGGCAAAAGCATCGCCGACCGTTTTAAATAGATCGGAAAGTTTTACAGATTTCACTTGACAAACCCATCCCTTCTACCTGTATACTTAATTAACATATAGATAAAGGCTTTGAACAGGACTAGTAGGCTCCAGAGCGGGGCGCAGAGAGTCGGGTAAGGTGTGAGCCGATGCCAGCGCCGGAGCGGAATGGACCTGGGAGCCGCAAACCGAAAGCTGTTACGGCGAGTAGGACTTGACGCAGGGGAAGCGTTAGCAAATCCCAGGGTATCGTCCTCAAGCAAAAGGGCCGTACCTGATAGAGATGGTCAATTATTTCTTTATTTTCTGACCAAGAAGGGTGGCATCGCGGAAGCAGCCTCCGCCCCTTCCAGGGCGGGGGTTTTTTATTACCCGAAAAGGCAAATAAATATGTACTATCCGGAATTGGAAGAGGTCGAAAAACTTAAGCAGCAGGGCAATCTGGTGCCGGTGTACCGCGAGATGATGGCTGACCTGGAGACACCGGTGTCGGCCTATCTCAAGATAGCCCGCGGTAAGTACTCCTTTCTTCTGGAGAGTGTGGAGGGCGGGGAAAGGCTGGCCCGCTACAGCTTCATCGGCACGGAGCCGTCTCTGGTCATCAAGACCGGCCGGGAAAACCCCGTTGACCCGCTGAGGCTGATAGATAAGGAGTTCCAGAGTTACCGTCCGGTGCCGGTGCCCGGCCTGCCCCGCTTTCACGGCGGAATCGTCGGCTATCTCAGTTACGAAGTGGCACGTTACTTTGAAGAGCTGCCCGCGCCGGCTAATGACCCGCTCGGGCTTCCCGAGTCCATGCTGATGCTGGCGGACACGTTGCTGGTTTTCGACCACCTGACCCATAAAATAAAGATAGTCGCCCATGCCTATCTTGATGGCGATGTCGAGCAGGCATACCGTGAGGCAACGGATAAAATCGACCATATGATGGAAAGGCTGAGGCAGCCAATCAGCACCGCACCTTCACCATCCGCCGAAATAGAGTCGCCGGTTACGTCGAATCTTTCTCAGGCGGAGTATGAAAAAATAGTCAGGAAGGCCAAGAAATATATTTATGACGGCGATATCATTCAGGCAGTCCTGTCGCAGCGGCTGTCCAAACGTACCGCCGCCAGTCCTTTTGCCATCTACCGTGCGTTGCGTTCTATCAACCCTTCTCCATATATGTATTTTTTGCACCTTGATGACTGCCATATTATCGGTGCTTCCCCCGAGCTGCTGGTCAGGGTGGAGGACGGCATTGTTTCTAACCACCCCATTGCCGGCACCCGTCCCCGCAGCCATGACCCCGACCGCGACCTTTTGCTGGCCAGAGAACTGCGTAATGACGAGAAGGAGCGCGCCGAGCACCTCATGCTGGTCGACCTCGGCCGCAATGACATCGGCCGCATAAGCGAGCCGGGCACCGTTTCCGTGACGCAGTTCATGGATATCGAGAGATACTCGCACGTGATGCACCTGGTGTCCCACGTTCAGGGGAAATTGAGGGCCGGCATGACCCAGTTCGATGCTTTGCGGGCCTGCTTTCCCGCCGGCACCGTCTCCGGAGCGCCGAAGATTCGGGCTATGGAGATAATCGCCGAGCTGGAGTCGGACAAAAGGGGCCCCTACGCCGGCGCCGTCGGCTACTTTGATTTCTCCGGCAACCTGGATACCGCCATCGCCATCCGTACCATCGTCATCAAGGACGGCGTGGCTCACGTGCAGGCGGGCGGCGGCATCGTTGCCGACAGCATTCCCGAGAATGAATACCAGGAAAGCCTGAACAAAGCCCAGGCATTGCTTGCCGCGATAAAGCAGGCGGAGGCCAGTCATGCTTCTGTTAATTGACAATTACGATAGCTTTACCTACAACCTCTACCAGTACCTCAGCGAGCTGGGAGAAGAGGTGCGGGTGTTCCGCAACGATAAAATCAGCCTTGACGGGATTGAAAAGCTGGCGCCGGAACGCATCGTCATTTCCCCCGGGCCGGGCACGCCGCAGCAGGCTGGCATCTCCAGCGATGTGATTCAGCGCTTCGGACCTCGCCTGCCGGTACTGGGCGTCTGCCTGGGCCACCAGTGCATCGGCTACAGCTTCGGCGGCCGGGTGGAGGGTGCCGGTGAAATCAAGCACGGCAAATCATCCCTCATTCACCACGATGGCCGGGGACTGTTCCAGGGCCTGCCTGAGCCATTTCCCGCCATCCGCTATCATTCCCTGGCGGTGATGCGCGACGGCCTGCCGGACTGCCTCGAGGTCAGCGCCTGGACGGACAGCGGCATTATCATGGGGCTGCGCCACCGTGAATACCCAATTGACGGCGTGCAGTTCCACCCGGAGTCGATTATGACGGAGGTGGGCAAAGATTTACTGAGGAACTTCCTGGAGGTAAAGAGATGAGGCGAATCCTCCCCCTCAATCCCCCTCTTTTAATAAAGGAGGGGGAGGAAAAAGAAGGAAAGAAAAATCCCCCTCAGTCCACCTTGATAAAAGAGAAAAAGGGGGAGCCTAAGAGGGGCGCAGCCCCTCTTCCCAGAACCTCCCCCTCTCCTTGAAGGAGAGGGGGACAAAGGGGGTGAGGTAAAAATATGATTAAAGAAGCGATAAACACTCTGGTTTCGGGCAGCTCGCTGAGCTTTGAGCAGTCGGCGGCGGTGATGGAGGAGATAATGGGCGGGGAAGCGACACCGGCCCAGATCGCCGCCTTTATCACGGCGCTGCGCATCAAAGGGGAAACGGTTGATGAAATCGCCGGTCTGGCCAGCATCATGCGGGCGAAGGCCGTCCCGGTAAAGGTGACGCCGCCCGTAATAGACACCTGCGGCACCGGCGGTGATAATTCTGCCACCATTAATATCTCCACCGCCGCCGCCTTTGTCGCTGCCGGGGCCGGTCTGAAGGTCGCCAAGCACGGCAACCGCGCCATGACCAGCCAGTGCGGCAGCGCCGATGTCCTCGAGGCACTGGGGGTGAAGATAGAACTCGATGCTGAGGCCGTCGCCGAATGTCTGGAAAAGGTCGGCATCGGCTTCATGTTCGCCCCCCTCTTCCACCCGGCGATGAAACACGCCGCCGGCCCGCGGCGGGAAATCGGCATCAGGACGGTGTTCAATGTCCTCGGCCCGCTCACCAATCCCGCCCGCGCCGAGTTTCAGGTAATCGGTGTGCCCGATGAAGCGCTGGGCCAGAAAATCGCTGCCGCACTTCACCGGCTGGGCACGAAACATTCTCTCGTTGTCCACAGCCTTGACGGCATGGACGAGCTCTCCATCAGTGGAAAATCCATCGTCTGGGAGGTCAATGAGCAGGGCGTTTTGCCGCCTTTTGAGATAGACCCCGACGATTTCGGCTTTAAAAAAACCGGTATAGGTATATCGGAAATCAGGGGAGGGACGCCGGAGGAAAACGCCGGCATATTGCACCGCATCCTCAATGGCCAAAAGGGGCCCGCGCGTGATGTGGTGGTACTGAATGCCGCCGCCGCTATCTATGCGGGCGAGCGCGTCCCTGACCTGCAAGAAGGGGCACGCCTCGCCGCCAGCGCCATTGACCGCGGCCGGGCCAGGGAAAAGCTGGAAGACCTGATCGAGCTGAGCAACAGTCTGGGGTAGAAGCTGCTATGCTGGATAAGCTGGATAAAATCGTCGCCGATAAAAAGGAAGAGCTGAAGCAGCGCAGGAAAGCGGTGCTCGTCTCCGAGCTGGAAGCGCGCATCGCCCGTCGCGCGGGAACACTCGGCTTTGCCGCTGCCCTGAAGAAAGACGGCGTCAGCCTGATTGCCGAGGTCAAAAAGGCGTCGCCTTCAAAAGGAGTACTCTGCCCCGATTTCAACCCGGCCCTGCTGGCCAAAACTTATGCCGATAATGGTGCGGCCGCCATTTCGGTACTGACGGAAAGCAAGCGCTTTCAGGGCAGCGTTGAGCACCTGGCGGGAATCAGGGAAGAGGTGAAAATTCCGCTATTGCGCAAAGACTTCATCTTTGACCCGTATCAGGTCTACGAGTCCCGCGCTTTTGGTGCCGATGCGCTGCTCCTCATCGTGGCCATACTGAGTCAAGCGCAGCTTGATGAGCTGCTGGCGCTGAGCCGTGAGCTCGGTCTGGGCTGCCTCGTCGAGGTGCATAACGAAAGCGAGGTCGAAAAAGCACTGGGCAGCGGCGCCCAAATCATCGGCATCAATAACCGCAATTTGCGGACTTTCGACGTCGATATCGGCACCACGCCACGGCTGCGCAGGCTGATACCGGAAGATAGAACCGTGGTCAGCGAGAGCGGCATAAGCAGTCGGAAGGATATAGATAATCTGGAAAGCTGGGGCATCGATGCCGCACTGGTGGGCGAGGCGCTGCTCACCGCCGGTGACATCGCGGCCAAGATGAGAGAGCTGGTGAAATGACTCATATAAAAATATGCGGTATCAGGGAGGAAAAACACGCCCTGGCGGCGGCCAGAGCCGGCGCTGATTTTATCGGGCTGGTTTTCGCCCCCAGTCCTCGCCAGCTCAACCTGGAACAGGCACGCCGGATAGCCAAGGCGGTGAAACAGAGCGGCTACCAGGTGGAGGTGGTCGGCGTATTTGTCAATTTGCACCCGGCAACGGTAAATGCCATTGCCGATAACTGCCATCTTGACCGCGTGCAGCTCAGCGGCGATGAGCCCTGGGAGTACTGTAGTGAGGTCGCCCGGCCGGTGATAAAAGCCGTCAGGGTAAAGCGGGGGCAGAGCGCTTCTGAAATCTGCGCCTATCTGGCGGAAGGGGCAAAAACTTTATCCAGTGAGAAATATATCTTCCTTTTGGACTCGCAGGTCAGGGGGAAATACGGCGGGACCGGAACCAGCCCTGACTGGAATCTGGCAAAGCAGGTGGCCGGGGAATTCCCGGTAATCCTGGCCGGTGGCCTTACCCCGGAAAATGTGGCTCAGGCGATAAGAAGGGTGGCTCCCTGGGGCGTGGACGTATCGTCCGGGGTGGAGGTCGGCGGGGTGAAACACGTTACCCGGGTCAAAGCATTTATCGAAGCGGTAAGGAGGCATGATGAGCACGGTGCATAGGCCCGACCGCCGCGGTTACTTCGGTTATTACGGCGGCAAATTCGTCCCGGAAACGCTGATGGCGGCCCTCGATGAGCTTGAGCATGCTTATCGGGAAGCCTGTGCCGACAAAGATTTTCAGGAAGAGTTCCACCACCTGTGCCGCGAGTACATTGGCCGTCCCACCCCATTATATTATGCCCGCCAGCTATCTGAGCAGATTGGGGGTGCGGTCATCCTATTAAAAAGGGAAGACCTGGCACACACCGGAGCGCACAAGATAAATAACGCGGTGGGGCAGGCGCTGCTGGCCAGGCGCATGGGCAAAAAGCGGGTGATTGCCGAGACCGGCGCCGGACAGCACGGCGTGGCCGTGGCCGCCGCCTGTGCCCTGCTCGGCCTCGATGCCATCGTCTACATGGGCGAGGAGGACATCGAGCGGCAGTCGCCCAATGTCCACCGCATGAAACTGATGGGCGCCGAGGTCCGCGGCGTTGCCTCCGGCAGCCGCACCCTCAAAGATGCCATCAATGAAGCCATTCGCGACTGGGTCACCAATGTCGGCGATACATATTACCTGCTCGGCTCGGTGGTCGGCCCTCACCCGTACCCGGTAATGGTCCGCGACTTCCAGTCGGTCATCGGGCGGGAAACGAGAGAGCAGATGCTGGCAGAGTATAAGCGCCTGCCCGACTCCCTGGTGGCCTGCGTTGGCGGGGGCAGCAACAGCATCGGCCTCTTTCATCCTTTTTTCAATGATAAAGAAGTGGAATTCATCGGCGTCGAGGCCGCCGGACGGGGCCTGGCAACGAAGCAGCACGCCGCACCGCTGGCAGCGGGGGAGGTTGGCGTTCTGCACGGCGCCAAGTCATACCTCCTGGAAGATGGTGACGGTCAGATAAGTGAGACCCACAGCATCGCCCCCGGGCTTGACTATCCCGGCGTGGGGCCGGAACACAGCTACTATAAAGATATCGGCCGTGCCCGCTACGTCGCGGTTACTGACGAACAGGCGGTGGAAGGTTTCGGGCTGCTGTGCGCCACGGAAGGCATCATCCCGGCCCTGGAGTCCGCCCATGCCATCTACCATGCCGCCAAAATGGCGTCCGAGTTGCCCGCTGACGAAATCATCGTGGTCAACCTTTCCGGCCGCGGCGATAAAGACCTGGGAATAGTTGCCAGATTCATGGACGAGAAGAAATGAGCCAGATTGCTGCCGCCTTCAAACCGGAGCACAAAGCGCTTATCGCCTACCTGACGGTCGGCTATCCTGACCTTGAGGCCACCGGAAAGGCAGCGATGGCCCTGGCCAGTAACGGCGCTGACATCATCGAGCTGGGCATCCCCTTCTCCGACCCGCTGGCCGACGGCACCACCATCCAGAGAGCGAGCCACCGGGCACTCCAGAACGGTGTCACGCCACAGCAGTGCCTGGACATAGCCGGACAATTACACGGAGAGATAGCCGCACCACTGGTGTTTATGACCTATTACAACCCTATATATCATTTCGGGCTTGATGCTTTCTGTCATAGATGTGCTCAAGCCGGCGTGAGCGGCCTTATTGTGCCCGACCTGCCACCAGAGGAAGGGCAGGAACTGGAAGCAGTGGCCCGGAAACACAAACTGGACCTCATCTATCTGCTCGCCCCCACCAGCAATGAAGAGCGCATCAGGCTCGTGGCTGAGCGGTCTCAGGGATTTATATACCTGGTCTCGGTGACCGGCGTGACCGGCGCCAGAGACAGGCTGCCCGATAACCTGGAGGCATTTATAACCCGGGTCAGAAGGGTTACCCGGAAACCGCTCTGCGTCGGCTTCGGGATTTCCGGTCCGGAACAGGCACGGCAACTGGCCGGCATAGCCGACGGGGTGATTATAGGCAGCCGGATAATTCAGCTCATGGAGGCGGATAGTTCCCTGGCTGAGCTGGCCGGTTTCACAAGGCAGGTAAGGCGTGCCCTTGGTTAATCCCCTTTATGGGGCAATTATCTTATTTCTTAAGGTGCCTATGCCCTCAATCTCCACTTCCATGATGTCTCCGACCTTCACCGGACAGGCGCCACCCGGGGGCGTTCCCGTCCAGACCACATCTCCGGGCTGCAGCGTTAAAAACGCTGATATATAGCTAAGCAGTCTCTCAACTCCGAAAACGGTAAGCCCGGTGTTGCTGTCCTGCTGGACTTTGCCATTAAGTCGACTTCTTATCTTCAGGTTGTGCGGGTCAAGGTCGGTTACCAGAAAAGGTCCCATAGGCCCAGACGTGTCAAATGCCTTGGCCCGGGTCAGGCGCCCGTCCTTTGCGTTAAGGTCGTAGGCGGTCACATCGTTGCCGCAGGTGTAGCCGAGGACATAATCCAGCGCTGCCTTTTCCGAAACATCCTTGGCCTGGCGCTTGATAACGAAACACAACTCTCCTTCATAACGTACGTCCTCTGATACTTTGAGATATACGACGTCATCGTCCGGGCCAACAATTGTGTTTCGTGGTTTGAAGAACAGTGCTGGCTGCTTGGGTATATCCCAGCCCATCTCCTTGATATGGTCCAAGTAGTTCATACCGCAGGCAATCGTGATGCTGGGCTCAACCGGAGCCAGAAGCTTCACGTCTTTCAGCTGGCACAATCTGGCCCCCTTCTCAAATTCCCCGTAGATGTTGCCCTCAAGAGAATGAATGTCTTCGCCCTCCACAATCCCCCAGGTCACCTTGCCCTGCCATTTGAAACGCGCAATTTTCATCGATTTTTCTCCTTTCCCTGAGTATTTATTTGATATTCTATCATGATTGTAGGGATATCATTTCATAATTTACCCGCAAAAAGAAACTTATTCAAGAGAAAAGCAAAGGCCTCCAGAAATAAATCTTAATAGAGACCATTCGAAAATTTTTGCCGATTTTTTCATTGATGGCTGCAAAATAAAAGCAATATAAGGTAAAATATCGCTGCAGGGATTGAAAATATGCTCTGCAGACCGGCGGTAATCGATATCCCCGTGCCAACCATGGTTATCCCCTTCTGATTGCCGGAAAGGAGTTGTGATATGCTGGACATAGTCAAGGCGGCGGCCGTGCAGACGGACCCTAAATTGATGCGGAACCGGGAAAATATGGACAGCATGCTCAAGGCGGTGAACAGCGCCGCCGATAAGAAGGCGAACCTGATAGTGCTCCCGGAATGCAGTCTCACCGGCTATGTCTTTCAAAGCCGCCAGGAGGCGCTGCCTTTCGCCGAAACCATTCCCGGACCGAGCACCGAAGAGCTGCTTCCTCTCTGCAAACAACGGAACGTTTACGTCATCTTTGGCCTTCTGGAAAAGGCAGACGATAAGCTGTTCAACGCCGTAGCCTTCGTTGGGCCTGAGGGACTTATTGGCAGTTACCGGAAGATTCATCTTCCCTTTCTGGGAATCGACCGTTTCGTGGACAAGGGCGACCGGCCGTTTCAGGTCCACACAACTCCTATTGGCAGAATAGGCATGCACATTTGCTACGACATACTCTTTCCCGAATGTGCCCGCGTTATGACGCTTTTGGGTGCCGATATCGTGGTACTGTCCACCAATTTCCCGGAGGGTCGCGGCGAGATGCTCAATTGCGTTGCCCGGGCCAGAGCCATTGAAAACAAGGTTCATGTGGTGCTGGCCGACCGTGTCGGCACCGAGAGGGGCTTCACCTTTGCCGGGATGAGCAACGTGGTGAGCGCCACCGGCGAGGTGTTGAGTCTGGCCAGCCCTGATAGGGAAGAGAGCGTCTATGGTGAGGTCAGTTTGGAGGCGGCACGGCAGAAGCACCGGGTTTTCCTGCCCGGCGAGTGGGAGATAGATAACATAGGCGACCGCAGGCCGGAATTATACGGCCTTATCTCCCGGTCTGTCCCGCAGTAGATGCCTCTTGACCTGACCCCCGAAAAGGAGTCCAGTTTTAATTTTAGCAAGTCCAAATTTTGGTGATTAGGAGGCATCCTCATCTGGAAGTGGCATTCCTCTGGGTAAGTGCCCTGGTCATGCTTATAGCTAGTCTTCTCAGCATATTCAGCTTAGGGTTATATTTCCTGCCTGCTTCAGTATTACTTTTACTGGCGGCAATCGGTATAAGGAAAAGAGAAGAGCCTCAGCTTATGGAGGCGAAATGAAAAAGCTAATTGTATTGCTTGCCGTTATCTTAACGGTTCTATTGCCGGTATTCGGGGGCTGTAACCCGGAGCCTTCCCCTCCACCAATGCCGAGCCCCGCGCCGGCGCCGGTGACTTCTGTGCTTCCCGCGGAGCACCCCCGTGACTTCCCGGAAAACCTGAGATGGCTCACGGAGGAGGAGAAAGAAAAAGCCGTGGAGATTGCCCTGGGTACACCACAGGCACAGGAGTGGGCACAGAAGGAAAGCCAGTACAAAACAGCCATCGACTGGATAGCCCTGAACCCGAATCCAGAGGGAGAAGGTTATTCCGGCTACCGTAAATTCGAATACGAAATAGTCGCCGAGGGAATACCGAGGGGCATGGTTGACATCACGCCTCCCGGCTCGCCGGAGAGGGTGGTCTCGGTCGGCGTTCCCGACGACGCCGAGATATACCCCGATGTCACCATCTGGTTCGGGGAGCCGGCGGAGTGGATTGTCTCGGTGGCAGTTGACCTAGAAACAGGCAAGGTGGTATATGCCGAAGGCTATCCCAACTTATCCCACCCTGCCCGAGTACACCTGGAAGAGCCCCCATGACTATTATCCCATGCACTGGATGCTGGCTGACGCTGAGTACATATTCGACGGCATCAGCAAAGACGCCGGCTGCGCCGACGAAGAAGCGTCTGCGGAGGGCATCAGGCTCTGGTGGGGATATGTGAACCCCCGCGACCAGGTGCCCAGGGACGCCAGGGAGCTGACCTTCAGGGTATTGATAAGGTTTGATGAACCTAAAAAGTGGTACGGGCCCTGGGAATTTACCGTGCCGCTGGAATAACCTTGCTAATAAGGGGCCCCTGTCGTGGGAGGAAAATATGTCAATGAAGCCTGTCTGTGCCTTCCGGGCAAATATTAAAAGGAGGCGGGAACAATGATTTATTTACTGGCCGGGCTTTTAATCTTTCACGGCATAGTCTGCCTTCTCGGCGCCTTCTTCCCCTTTTATCCGCCTGTCTTCCTCTTCTACTGGATTTTCCCCGGGCACTTTGCCATCAGACTGGTAATAGTTCTCCTCATCGGGGCGGCGCAAATTACTTATGGATTGCATTTAATTTTAAGAAAGAAATGGCGGATAAGATGGTACTGGCCGGCTGTCGCTGCTGTCGTTATCGCCGGCCTGCTGCTGATTTATCCCGTTCTCCAGAACCCCGGTCTCTTTGGGGCATCGGCGGGAAAAGATGAAATTCATCAGCCGATATTGTTTAAAGAGATGCTTCCAACGCAAGGGGAGGAAGCCCCGGACGACATCGTACCAGCACCCGGCCTCGGGCCGGCATACCGGGCCAATGTCCACCAGTCAGGCGTGGAGAATCCCTGGCCGCCTATCGATACTACCAAAGTCACTATCGTCAGCAGCTTCGAGACGGATACGGTTTATATCCGGTACCGGGACTATATCGAGACAGAAGCGGGGGAGTCCAGAAACAACGTTATCTCCATAAGCATGGGCAACAGGGCGGTCGGCAGCCTGAACCTGTATACAGTTAACCTCCCCACCGGCATTGAAGTCACCGAGGGGATGCGTTGGCACGGGCCGGGGCCGGTATCTTCGGTGCTGGTGATTGAAATCTCCCCTGATGTTGAGGCCGGGGAATACTCCTTTGGGATAGGCATTGAGATTGATGGCAAGGATTACGGCACGGTTTCATGTACGATTGAGGTGATTAGAGAACCGTATTCAGACAACCACGGGATTACCACCACCAGGGCCGCTCCGGAACCGGGCGATAATATCACCAGGTCCAGCTCTCTCATGATAAAGCTTAATATGGATGATCTCATTGAAAAGTCGGATGCGATAGTAATCGGCGAGGTAGTTGACATTTTCCCCGCGAGGCGAGTTAATGAGTTGCCGAGAGGTGAGTTACCACCAAGACATTGGATAGTAATTACCGACGCGGTTATCGAAGTCGAGTCTTACCTGTACGGGCAGCCAGAGTCATCATACATCGCGGTTATGGTGCAGGGCGGGCGGGTCGAGCAAACGTTCGTGTGGGTTGAGGACCAGCCGGAATTCAATCTGGGGGAAGAAGCAGCCCTATTTTTATGCCGGGTGCAACCCGAAATTATACAGTTTGAACTAACTCCTCCGGAAGGGTTTGAAGCCGCCGACTACTACATGGTCACCGGCGCCATGCAGGGTGAACTTGGGTATAAGGATGGTCATATGGTTGACCTTGAGGGAAAATCTTTTGCCGTCTCCGAAATTGAGCAGAAGATAGCCTCAATACACGGCGGCAAATAACCGCCTCATGTTAAAGACAAGCCAGGCTTTGGCTGATAAAATATTACGGTCAGTAGAGAGAATGGGGGAAACAATAAACTGATAAAGAAATACCTGCCGCTAGCGTACGTTTCCGGGAGCATCTATGAAGAGCTGCTGGCCAATCCTTTAGACGACCCCATGGCTCCTCTCACGAGGGATTATAACCTTGAGGTAGTGGACACCGGACACGGCCCCATGTTGAAATTTGCTATAAACGAGATGAAATGGACGAAGCACCCCGAGCTTCCCTACGTGGGGAACGTTATCTTCTGGGAGCCGGGAGGTATCCGCCACCGGCTAATAGAGATGGTTATGCCCTGGCAAAAGAGAAGTGCCCCTCACCAGTTGATGAAACTAATGCCGAGATATGACGTTGTGCCGGTCAATAGAGTGGAATCACAGCATTATATCGGACTGGCCAAGGTTAGGGAAAGCAAGATTATAGAAGAATTCAAGGTGCCGATTATGGTCAAGTCCGGTACGGATGCCGACTTTGAACTCAGGCTGGAGAACCGCACCGGCCGCGGCGGGTGGATTAATTTCAGCTACAGTAAATCAAACACCTACGCCGAGCTTATCAGGTATGAAGGCAGCGCCAGCGAGGAATGGCTGCTTGTTCCTGTGGAAGTCACTGATAGACTGAAAAACAGTTCGGAGGCGGCTCTGTCTATCGTATAGTACCTCCCACAGTACTGGAATTAAACCACGCTTGTGAACCATAATTAGCTGTCCGGTGTTCACTGTGGCCTGTACGTTTGAGAAGACCACGGAAAGGTTATTGAAAAGACTCTTTCTGAAAACAGACGGCGACGATTGCGAATGGTTCTAGGTATCGTCCCCCTAAGTGGAGCTGAGGGGACTCGAACCCCTGACTTCCTCCTTGCAAAGGAGGCGCTCTCCCGGCTGAGCTACAGCCCCAAACTGACGCACCCATTATACCATATCTGAAGCTCATTTTTATCTTTCAGCCTCCGGGTTCCCTGATTCCTGTCGTTCTTGTCAGCTACAGGCAATGCTGTTATACTGAATTCGTTGCCAGTTTTAGAAATCGCTATGGACTTTGAGACCATTATCGGCCTGGAAGTACACGCTCAGCTGTTGACCAAGAGCAAGATGTTCTGCGGCTGCAGCGCCGAGTATGCCACCGCCCCACCCAACACCCACGTCTGTCCGGTATGCCTGGGCATGCCCGGCGTTCTGCCGGTGATAAACAGGCAGGCAGTGGAGTTCACCATCATGACCGCGCTGGCGCTGAATTGCACCATTTCCGAGTATACCAAGTTCGACCGCAAGAACTACCCTTATCCTGACCTGATGAAGGGCTATCAGATTTCCCAGTACGATGCCCCCTTCGGCCTGGGTGGCTGGCTCAGCATAGAAGTTGATGGCCAGGAGAAGAAAATTGGCATCACCCGGGTACATCTGGAGGAAGATGTGGCCAAGCTGCTGCACCGCAAAGACGCCAATGGTGAAGAGTACAGCCTGGTGGACGTGAACCGTTCCGGCGTGCCGCTGATGGAGGTCGTCGGCGAGCCGGACCTGCGCTCGCCGGAGGAGGCCCGCCAGTACCTGGTCAAGCTGCGCAGCATTCTCCAGTATCTCGGCGTATCAACGGGCAACATGGAGGAGGGGAGCTTCCGCTGCGATGCCAATATCAGCATCCGTCCTGAAGGCAGCTCCAAACTAGGGTCCAAGGTTGAGGTCAAGAATATGAACAGCTTCCGGGGGGTCTACCTGGCGATGGACTATGAGGAAAAACGCCAGAGGAAAGCCTTCAGCGAAGGGAAGAAGTTAGCTCAAGAGACGCGGGGCTGGGTGGAAGAGAAAGGAAAGACAGTGGCGCAGCGCAGCAAGGAATACGCCCATGACTACCGCTATTTCCCCGAGCCCGACCTCCCCCCGCTTTCCATCAGCCGGGAATGGGTGGAGGAAATAAAGGCAAAATTGCCCGAACTGCCTGAGGACAGGCGAGGCCGGTTTATAAAGGAATACGGCCTGTCGCTCTATGATGCCAGCCTGCTGACAAATACCAGGGGTATGGCCGATTACTTTGAAGATTGTTTAGGTGAACTAAAGCTAAAAGCTGGAAAATACGTGTCGAAATTTAAAGATGAAGAATTTTCTAAGCTGTTGCAAGAAGCGGATCGACAAACGCTTTTAAATAGAGCTAAAGAGATAGCTGACTGGTTCTGGGGCCAAAAAATTGCAGAAAGAGCCAAAGAAATGAGTAACTGGCTTTTAGGCGAAGTCAGCCGTATACTGAATGCTAATAATATTGAAATAGATCAATTTAGAGAAAAAGTCAGTCCTGAACAGCTTCGTGACTTAATAATGTATGCAAGCTATCGAATAAACACCGCTACTGCAAAAACTGTGCTCGATGAGATGTTTAGAACTGGGAAGACAGCTCTTGGCGTTATCGAAGAGCGCGGCCTCAGCCAGATAAGCGATACCGGGGAGCTTGAAGCTAGCATTGCTAACGTGATAAACTCAAATGCTCAGGCCGTGTCCGACTACAAAGCGGGCAAGGAGACGGCGCTGAAGTTTCTGGTCGGCCAGGTGATGCGGGCAACGAAGGGCCGTGCCAATCCGGTCCTGGCCGGTGATATGTTGAAGAAAAAGCTTGATGAAGGCTGAGGCAGGTAGAGAGGAAGGGAAAGATGCAGGCATATTTGAGTATTGCCCAGATTGTGCTGGCGGTAGCCCTGGTGCTGATTATTCTCTTGCAGGTTCGAGGCGGCGGGCTGGGGGGCATCTTCGGGCAACCTGACACGGTATACCGGACGAAGCGGGGCCTGGAAAAAACGATGTTTCGGCTCACCATTGCCCTGGCCGTCCTCTTTATCATCATCGCCATCGTCACCCTCCGGCTAACCTGAGCACCAGTTTGGCGGAAACCGGGAGAAGCATGAACGCCATCATTACCCTGACCACTGATTTAGGCATCGATGACGCTTACGTGGCGGCGATGAAGGGGGCTATCCTCGATATCAACTCCGGGGCAAGAATCATCGACATCTGCCATACCATATTGCCGCAGAATGTATCCCAGGCCGCTTTCGTTCTGAACACGGCCTGCCAGTTCTTCCCCGAGCGCACCATTCACGTGGTCGTGGTGGACCCCGGCGTGGGTACGCAGCGGAGAGCGATTATACTGCGTACGCCCCGGTTCGACTTTGTTGCCCCCGACAATGGCGTTCTGAGCTATGTAGCAGAGTCGTTTTTAAAAAGAAGTCAG